>Ga0154848_1055_pt4 | contig 8620 bp, 9 predicted proteins | sample Rifle2008BG16ft_FD_105576 | JGI IMG/M metagenome (GOLD analysis project Ga0154848, IMG submission 105576) | Euryarchaeota archaeon RBG_16_68_12 | reverse complement strand
CAAGGCGTACCAGGAGAACGACCCGAGGGTGATCGTCGTCGAGGGCCAGGGCAGCATCTCCCATCCCGCCTACGTGTGCGGGACCCGCGCGATCATCATGGCGTCGATGCCGAGCGGGATCGTCCTGCAGCACGCGCCGGGGCGGAAGACCCGCAGCTTCCGGCGGGACGTGGTCGCGTGGCCGATGCCCGCCGTCGAGAAGGAGATCGAGATGCTCGAGATGTTCTCCGAATCGAAGGTGATCGCAATCACAATCAACCACGAGAACCTCACGCCCGACGACGTGCGACGGATCGAGCGGGAATACGAGTCCAAGTACGGCCTTCCGACATGCGACCCGCTCTTGGATGGCTGCGACAAGCTCGTGAATAAAATAAAGGCGATGCTATGAAAATACCGAGGTCCCACCCGCGGTACCGGTCCCTCGTGACCCGCGAGAGTCTCGTGAAGGCCTGGAAGGCGGGCGTGGCGGTGCCGGAGGGGCTCATCGCCCACGGCCGCGGGGAGGCGTTCGACTATCTCTTGGGCGAGGCGACGAGCGCGCCCGCCCTCGTCGCGGAGAAGGCGGCGGCGGCCTTCCTTCTCACCGCCAAGCGGCCCGTGATCTCCGTGAACGGGAACGTCGCCGCCCTCGCGGCGACGGAGGTGGTCCGGCTCGCAAACGCGATCCCCGCCAGGATCGAGGTGAACCTGTTCCACCGTACGGACGCCCGCGTCGGCAAGATTGTACGGGTGCTGGAGAGCGCGGGCGCGAGGGACATCCTCGGGGTCCGCCCCGACGCCCGCATCCCCCGCCTCGACTCGAAGCGGGCCCTCGCGCACCGCCGGGGAATCTACGGCGCGGACGTCGTCCTCGTCCCACTCGAGGACGGGGACCGCACGGAGGCCCTCGTGCGGATGGGGAAGACCGTGATCAGCGTGGACCTGAACCCGCTCTCCCGCACCTCGCAGATGGCCACGGTGCCGATCATCGACGAGCTCACGCGGGCCCTTCCGAACATCGAGAAGTTCGTGCACGAGCTCCGCGACGACCCCCGGGAGACGAGGCGGATCGCCCGCACGTACCGCAAGGCGGGGAACCTGCGAGCCGTGTACTCCTTCATCAACCGGCGGCTGCCGGGTCTCGCCCGGAAGAGCGCGCGTCGTTCGCGGTAGACCCCATGCGCTGAGCCGGACTCTGGGAGGTCGCCTGGACTCGGGAGACCCTCTGAACCGACGCTCCTCGCGGAGGACGAGCCTAGGCCGACCGTCGTGCCCTCGTTGCCCGACGGGATGGCGTGGAGGAAACTCGAGCCCGCGCAGGCCTTCCGGACCGTGCCGTGCGGCGTTGAGGCGACTTGCCCATGCGGCCGGCATGGACCGCCTTGGTAATCCCCTCGAACTGCCTCCGCAACATCCAAGCGACCTTCGGATGCTCCAAGTTGATTCGGAAGAACCTCGAGCCTCCCACCTGCCGCGTGAGGACGATCATTCCGTCCCTCTCCAGCTCCTCTGTGAGCGGGTAGAGAGTGGGCCTGGAGATCCCCGTGAACTCGTGCATCTGGCTGATCGTGTAGTCGAAGTCCACGTGGTCCAGCAGGAAGTCAAGGAGCTTCACGCGGGGGGAGTTCCCGAAGATGCTTGTCAACACGTTTTACACCCATGTTAAGAATCCTTCCACGCTCTACTTATACTTTGCCGCCCCGCTCTCTCCGTCGTGCGCAGTCTTACGACCGAAGAGGCGGCCCTCCTCTACAAGCTCTACCGCCGGCGGAAGTTCGGGGCCAGTCACATCTTAGAGGTCAATCTCCTCACCGGATATCCCCCGGAGAGACTGGCTGACCTCCACGAAGCGCTGGACCGACTGAAGCGGGATGGCATCGTCGCGCGGAAGCCCACACGGCATGGCCCGGCCGTTTCCATACCGCCCTCCCTGGGAAAGGCGATTTACGACGAGCTCAGGAGGCACTACCCTTTCCTTCCCCCGCCTCCGTGGTTGCGCTGGGGGAGCAGAGGATTGCTCACTTGAAGTGCCCGGGCAGCCACTTGATCGAGCAGCCCATCGGAGCCGCGAACGCGGCGGGCGGGTCCTTCCCCGCCAGGAGCGCGTCCAGGGCCTCGCGGAGGTAACGCCGCTTCACCCCGTTCGGGTCCTTCGAGTCGTCGAGCCTCCCGCGGTACCGGAGCCGGCGGTCCTTGTCGAACACGAAGAAGTCCGGCGTGCACACCCCTCCGTACGCCTCCGCGACCTTCTGCGTCTCGTCCCAGAGGTACGGGAAGTTGTACCCCTTCATCTTCGCGCGCTCGACCATGTGCGGGAAGTCATCCTCTGGGTAGCCCTCCGTCTCGTTCGGGTTGATCGCGACGAACGCCACGCCCTTCGCCGCGTAGTCCCGCTGCGTCGCGACCGTGCGGTCCTCCCACGCCTGGACGTACGGGCAGTGGTTGCACCAGAACGCCACGACCAGGATTGGTCGGTCCTTGAAGGATGCGAGGCCGTATGGCTTGCCGTCCACGCCGGGCAGGGAGAAGTCCGGGGCCTTCTCGCCCAGCGGGAGCCCTGCGTATTGCCTCAGCTCCATGGAGTAACCGCACACCTCACGGCGGGGCGGGGGTTAAGGCTTTCCCGCCGTGGCGCCGCGGGCCTCCGAGAGGCGCTTCGACGCGACCACCGTCTCGCGCGCCCATCTGCGCGCGGAGGCCAAGACCCGGTAGCCCCGCTCAACCAGCCACGCCCGGATCCGATCCTTGAAGACGAACTCCTCGTACGCCAGGGTCCCGCCGGCCCGCAGGACGCGGTCGATCTCCGCGAGGGCCCTGGGCACGTTCGCGAAGTCGCGGTGGCTCGGGCTCGCGTGATGGATCGCCGCGAAGGCGAAGACGACGTCGAACGACGCGTCCGGAAAGGGCAGGGCGAGCATGTCCGCGACCCGGAGCTCGAGCGGGGGCGGGGCCCCCTGCGGAAAGTACGCCGCGAGGTACTGCCTCGCCGCCTCGATCTGCCGGGGGTCGAGGTCCGTCGCCACGTACCGGGCGGGCGCCATGCCGTCGACAATCCGCGCGGCGAGGTTCCCGTTCCCGCAGCCGATCTCCAGGCACGTCGACCCCGAGGGGAGCACGAGGTTCTCCCGGAGCCACCGGTAGAGGCGCGCGTTCCCCCGGGCCTTGAACGTGTTCACGAAGAACCGGGAGACCGCGTTCATCTCCGCCATGGCGGCGGCTCCATGGCGGGGAGCCTTATCCCCCTTGTGCGGGCCCGCCCCTCCGTCTTGTCCCTCCCTGCCGCCTCCGACCTGACATCACTCGGAAGGGATGTCGCGCGCACCTGCGCAGAAACGCTCTTCCCCCAGCCCTCCATCCGCGCCCCGTGGGCCGCAGCATCGCCCGTTTCCTGCTGCCGAACAGGACCGCGGAGTCCATCCTCCAGGCGGCCCATGCGTTCGGGGCGGCGCAGGGGATGCGGCCCGCGACGTGGTCGCCGAACCACGTTGCACTGACGAAGGGCAGCATCTGGTGGACGGGGGAGCGGTGGCTGAGCGTCGCCGCGCTGAACGTCCCGGGCGGGGCGGACGTGCAGGTCGAGGCGTGGGTCGAGGGGCTGGGGCAGCTCAACGCGGACCCGGGCGCGACCTTCGGGTTCATCCCGCGGCGGGACATGTGGACCATCGCGGCCGGCTTCGTCGCGCGCCTCGGCGTCGTGCCGGAGGCGGTCTTCCGGCACCACTGACGTTCCGTGTCACACAAGGTTCAAGTACGTTCCGCGGGATGGACAAATCCCGTGAGACGATGAAATACGTCGTTGTCACGGGCGGAGTTCTCAGCGGCCTCGGCAAGGGGATCTCGGCGTCGTCGATCGGCGTCCTCCTGAAGTCCCGCGGCCTCAAGGTCTGCCCGATCAAGATCGACCCGTACCTGAACGTCGACGCGGGCACGATGAACCCGTACCAGCACGGCGAGGTCTTCGTCCTCGACGACGGCGCGGAGGCGGACCTCGACCTCGGGAACTACGAGCGCTTCCTCGACGTGAACCTGACCGGGGACCACAACATCACGACGGGGAAGGTGTACCGCGCGGTGATCGAGAAGGAGCGGCGGGGGGACTACCTCGGGAAGACGGTCCAGATCATCCCGCACATCACGGACGAGATCAAGGGAATCATCAAGGCCGTCGGCCAGAAGGAGAACGCGGACGTCGTCCTGATCGAGGTCGGCGGGACCGTGGGGGACATCGAGGGGATGCCCTTCGTCGAGGCCCTCCGCCAGCTCGGGATGGAGGTGGGCAAGGAGAACATGCTGTTCGTCCACACGACCCTCGTCCCGATCATGGGCGCCGTGGGGGAGCAGAAGACGAAGCCCACCCAGCAGAGCGTGCGCGAGCTCCGGTCCATGGGCGTGCAGCCGAGCGTGATCATCGCGCGCGGGGAGCGGAGCCTGGAACCGGAGATCAAGCAGAAGATCGCGTTCTTCTGCGACGTCCCCGTGGAGGGCGTGGTCAGCGCCCCGGACGCGTTGACGATCTACGACGTCCCGATCCTCTTCGAGGGCCAGGGGCTCACGGAGTACATCCTGGAGCGGCTCCATCTGGCGCCGAAGGGGCAGGACCTCACGGAGTGGCGGGCGTTCCTGGAGCGGCTGAAGAACCCGCACGGCGAGGTGATGATCGCCCTCGTCGGGAAGTACACGCACTTGAAGGACTCGTACATCTCCCACATCGAGGCGTTCCACCACGCGGAAGCCGCGGCGGGCGTTCGGGTCCACATCAAGTGGGTCGAGTCCATGGACGTCGAGAAGCGCGGGACCTCCGCGCTCGAGGGCATCGACGGCATCCTCGTCCCCGGCGGGTTCGGGGACCGCGGCATCGAGGGGAAGATCAAGGCGATCGAGTACGCGCGCGAGAACGGGATCCCGTACCAGGGCGTGTGCCTGGGGTTCCAGCTCGCGACCGTGGAGTTCGCCCGCCACGTCCTCGGCCTCGAGGACGCGAACAGCACGGAGTTCAACCCTAAGACGAAGGCCCCCGTGATCGACCTCCTGCCGGAGCAGAGGGCGGTGAAGGCGATGGGCGCGACGATGCGGCTCGGCGCCCATCCCGTCGACGTGGACCCCGCCTCGAAGGCGGCGAAGCTGTACGGGAAGGAGCCCGTGAACGAGCGGCACCGCCACCGGTACGAGGTGAACCCGGAGTACATCGAGAAGCTCGAGGCCGCGGGCCTGAGGTACGTCGGCCGCTCGGACGGCGGGCGGCGGATGGAGATCCTCGAGCTGAAAGGGCACCCGTACTTCGTGGCGTCCCAGTTCCACCCGGAGCTGAAGTCCCGCCCGCTGCGGCCGTCCCCGCTCCATCTCGGGCTCGTGAAGGCGGCCGCGGAGCGGAAGAAGTGACCTCCCGTCATTCGGCGGCGGTAAGGCTCTATAGCGATCTCTCTTCTGCCCCCGCGGCAACCCCGGGACGCCCATGGACGAGCCCTCCCCCCGCACCGGATGGCACCCCTTCGCCCTCGTGCCCAAGAAGGTGAGGCGGCTCATCGTCTTCGGCGCCCCGACGAACGTGGCGGGCGGGTTCTTCTTCGTCATCGTGAGCGCGTACCTCCCGGAAATCGGGCTGGGCTCGGCGGTCGTCGGTCTGATCCTGGGGGTGAGCGGGCTGATGATGGTCCTCAGCGCGATCCCGCTCGGGATCGTCTCGGACCGCAGGGGCCGGAAGACGATGCTCATCGCGGGGAGCGCCGCCTTCGCCCCGATCCTCCTCGTCTTCGCGCTCACGAACGACCCCGCCGTCCTCGTCCTGATCGGCCTCCTCTCCGGCGCCGCCCAGGCCGCCTTCCTCTCCACGTGGAACGCGCTGATTGCGGACGGGACCCCGCTCGAGGGCCGGAACGCCGCCTTCGCCATGTCGTTCATCGTGGGGACGACGACGAGCGGCCTCGGCTTCGCCTTCCCCCTCTTCTTCCCCGCCATCGTCGGGTGGACGGGGCTGGACTCCACGGTGATCCACCGCGTCTTCCTCGTGGCGTTCGGTCTCTTGGCCGTCGCCACGCCGATCGCCTTCGCGATCCTCCTTCGGCACCACGTCGAGATCCTCCGCCCCAGGGCGGCGGGAAGGCGACCGCGGACACGCGACGCTCCGAGGGAGACCCGCCCCCTCCAGAGGATCCGCGCGAGGCTGCACGGGCCCCGCGTCAAGCTCGCGCTCCTTGTCGGGAGACACCGCCTCCTGCTGAGGTTCTCCCTGATCAACGGCTTCATCGGCCTCGGGGCGGGCTTCATCATCCCCCTCATCCCGACGTGGCTCTTCCTCAAGTTCGGGATCCTGGACACGTACAGCGGGCCCCTCCTCGCGGTGTCGAACGTCGCGATGGGGCTCGCCGGGTTCGCGAGCGCGGGCCTCGCGAGGCGGTACGGCTCCGTGCGCGCGGCAGTGATGACCCAGAGCCTCTCGACGGGGTTCATGGTGAGCCTGGCCTTCGTGCCGAACCCCGCCCTGGCGGCCGGCCTGTACGTCGTCCGCGCGGCCCTGATGAACATGTCCTCGCCGATCCTGGACTCGTACCTGATGAGCATCATCGACCCCGAGGAGCGGGGGTTCGCGAGTGCGGTGAACTCAATCATCTGGCGGCTGCCGAACAGCATCAGCACCGTGGCGGGCGGCCTCATCCTCGCGGCGGGGCTGTACGACCTCCCGTTCCTGATTGCGGCGGGCTTCTACGCGATCGGGATCACCGCGTTCTACATCGCCTTCCGAAAAGTGAGGCCGGGCGAGGAGCGCGCGGCCGCGCCGTTGTCGTGAGGGCCTGGGGTTTTGGAGTCGGTCGATTCCAAAAAGGCATCGGTCCTCCTGGGGCGGGACATCGTTTGGAATCAGCTGATGCCAAAACGCCTCGCGCGAGGGTCCCACGGTGGACAGCGAAGCACCCGCTAAAGACACGATAAACACCAAACAAAGACCGAACAAACAGTGGAGGACCCCCGCCTTCAGGTGAGCGCAAGGCGTGGAGCGACTCACGGAACGCCTTCGGCTCCCTGCTACCGGCCCGCGCACCGGCAAAGCTCTATATCCGCCCGCCAGTTGCTCGCCCCACATGGCGGGAGACTACGACCAGCTCCTGAAGCGCGCGAAGGCCGCCCTCCCGCAGGCGCTCTCCTCCGGCGAGCGGTTCCAGGTCCCCGAGCCGGACGTCGGCTCGGAAGGGAAGACGACGATCCTCCGGAACTACGAGGACATCGTCACCGCGATCCGCCGGGACCCGAACATGGTCATCACGTACCTCCTGCGGGAGCTCGGAACCGCGGGCGTCCAGGACGGCCGCCGCGTCGTGTTCAAGGGGAAGGTCACCGCCCAGCAGGTCGCGGACCGGATCAAGGCGTACATCGACAGCTACGTGACGTGCACGGAGTGCGGGCGCCCGGACACCCACCTCGTGAAGGAGGGACGGGTCCAGATGCTCGAGTGCGAGGCGTGCGGCGCCCGCCGCCCCGTGAAGGCGATCAAGAAGCCCGCGAAGGTCGAGGAGAAGATCCTGGAGGAGGGCAAGGTCTACGAGGTGATGATCCAGGACATCGGGAAGAAGGGGGACGGGATCGCAAAGCGGGAGCCCTACGTGATTTACATCCCGGGGACCGCGAAGGGCGCGATCGTCAAGGTGTACATCGAGAAGATCGCCGGGACCGTCGCGTTCGGCCGGGTCCACATGGAGTAGGCATGCGGAAGGACCTCGCCTCCGTCGCGGGGATGGCCGCGATGCTCGTCCTCTCCCAGGTCGTGGCGCTCCTCCTCGCGCCGGTCTTCGTCGCGTTCCAGTTCCAGGCGTTCCCGGACGCGACGAACCCCCTGAACGTCGTCACCTATGTCTTCCTGATCCTCGCCTTCACCGCCGTCATGCTTCTCCTGTTCCGCTACCGCCGCAAGAACATCGCGAAGTACGTCGTGCTCGGGTCCATCTTCCTCACGGTCGCCTTCGTCCTCCTCGTCCCGCTCTACCTCGGGCTGCTCCTGATCCCGATGGACGACGTCTTCCGGGGGAACCTCGCGACCCTCCTCGCGTTCGTCATCGCGGCCCTCATCGCGTACGCCCTGCACCGGTTCCCGGAGTGGTACGTCGTGGACGGCGTGGGGATCGCGGTCGCGGCGGGGGTCACCGCGATCCTCGGGATCTCCTTCGCGATCCTTCCCGCGTTCCTCCTCCTCATCCTCCTCGCGCTGTACGACGCTTGGGCGGTGTACCGGTCGAAGCATATGGTCACCCTCGCGGACGAGATGACGACCCAGAAGCTCCCGATCCTCCTCGTCATCCCGAAGAAGGCGTCGTACTCGTACCTCGAGCAGGGGAGCATCAAGGAGCAGATCGCGAAGGGGGAGGAGCGGGAGGCGATGTTCATGGGCCTCGGGGACATCATCATCCCCGGGACGCTCGTCGTGTCCGCGTTCACGTTCCTGAACACCCCGTTCGACGTCCGCTACGTCCTCGGGGTCCCGTCGAACGTGCTCATCGCGGTCTGCACGCTGATCGGGGCCCTCGTGGGCTTCGCGGTCCTGATGCGGTTCGTGATGAAGGGGAACCCGCAGGCGGGCCTCCCGCTCCTGAACGGCGGGGCGATCGCAGGGTACCTCGTCTCCTTCGTCCTCGTTTATGGCGGGCTTTAT
>Ga0154848_1100_pt3 | contig 8650 bp, 9 predicted proteins | sample Rifle2008BG16ft_FD_105576 | JGI IMG/M metagenome (GOLD analysis project Ga0154848, IMG submission 105576) | Euryarchaeota archaeon RBG_16_68_12 | reverse complement strand
CAAGGTCCCGCTCCTGGGGATCGTGACGCGGATCACGGAGCAGAAGGGCTTCGACATCCTGATCCCCGCCCTGCCGCAGATCGCGAAGCTCGGCGCGCACGTCGTCCTCCTCGGCACGGGCGAGAAGAAGTACGAGGAGCCCGTCGCCCTGGTCGCCAAGGCGCACCGACAGCTCGCGACCTTCCTGAAGTACGACGAGGCGCTCGCGCACCGGATCTACGCGGGGAGCGACTTCTTCCTGATGCCCTCGAAGTTCGAGCCCTGCGGGCTGGGCCAGATGATCAGCCTCCGCTACGGCACGGTCCCGATCGTGCGGGCGACGGGCGGGCTCGCGGACACCGTGACGGACGTCGCGGCGGATCCGAGGCGGGGGAACGGCTTCGTCTTCGAGGAGTACACACCGAAGGCCCTGCTCGACACGGTCGTGCGCGCCATCGAGCACCGCGAGAGGGGACGCGGGTGGGCGGGCCTCCAGAAGCGGGGCATGGCGGCGGACCGTTCCTGGCGGGCGTCCGCGAAGGAGTACAGCCGCTTGTACGAGACGGCCCTCGCGGGCCCGTCCTGATCCGGGACGGGGACGCGTCGGCTCAGTGCGGCTTGTCCGCGGGCTTCCCCTTCTCCCGGAGGATCGACGCCGCGTCCTCCGGCATGACGGGGTTGATGTAGAACCCGGTCCCGCGCTCGAACCCCGCGGTCTCCGTTAGGCGGGGCGTGATCTCGAGGTGCCAGTGGTACCGCGACTCCTTCCGGTCGCAGGGCGCGGTGTGGATGTAGTAGTTGAAGGGCGGGTCGTCCAGGATCCCGTACAGCCGGCCGAGGACGTCCTTGAGCATCCGGGCGAACGGCGTCCGCTCCTCGTCCGTGAGGTCCTCGAACGCCATCTCGTGCGCCTTCGGCAGGATCCACGTCTCGAACGGGAACCGCGCGGCGAACGGCGAAATCGAGACGAAGGTGTCGTTCTCCGAGACGATCCGCTTCTCCTCCTCGAGCTCCGTCTCGACGACCTCGCACCAGATGCAGGCCCCGCCCGTGGACTCGTAGTACCGCGTCGCGGCGTTCACCTCCTCCATGATGCGGCGCGGGACGATCGGGGTCGCGATGAGCTGGGAGTGCGGGTGGCTAATCGAGGCGCCGGCCTTCTCCCCGTGGTTCTTGAAGATGAGGATGTACTTGAACCGCTTGTCCTTGATGAGATCGAGGTACCGTTGCTTGTACGCGATGATGATCTCCTTCACCTGGAAGTCACTGAGCCCCGAGAGGGGCGTGTCGTGGTCGGGCGTCTCCACGATCACCTCGTGGGCGCCGACGCCGTTCACGGAGTGGAAGAGCTGGCTCACGTGGCGGCGGACTTCCCCCTCGACCGCCAGGGCGGGGTACTTGTTCGGGACGCACCGGATCCACCAGCCCTGCGAGTTCGCGGGACCCTCCTTGCGGTAGGCGAGGATTTCCGGGGGGGTCATCGCCTCGTGCCCGACGCAGAACGGGCACTTCTCAGGGGGCGTCGGGCGGGATTCGAACCGGAAGTCGCCCGGGCGCTTTGACCGGACGGTGGAGAAGACGACCCACGTGTCCGTGACGTAGTCCTTTCGAAGCTCCGGCATGGAATGTCCTGGGGGGGAACCGCGCGATGATTTCGGCGACCGTATATCAGGATTGTGGGTTCGTTATCCGGTTGGAATCCCTGAAAGAACAGAAAGGAACGAAAAGATTGGGTGGTGGCGGGTGCGAAACCCGCCACCTTCGTGGCGGCTAGTACTCGACCGGAGGCACTTCCGCGCAGACGAGGACGTGGGATCCGGTGGGCTCGTTGTGGTTGTTGTTGATCCGGTCCAACGTCTGCTGGAACGTCGTGAAGTCGTGGTACTCGCCGTCGTTCAGGAGCGCCACGGCCGCGTCGTAGATCGTCTGCACGGTCTGGCCGCTGTAGCTGTCGCCCGCGTACTGGTACACCGCGCTGCCCATGTCCGTGAACTTGAGCAGGCTCAGGTGCAGAGCAAGGAGTTGCGCCCGGAACAGGCTCCGGCAGTCCCCGCTGCAGTTTGGCGAGTCGCCGGTGCCGGCACCGTCGAAGATCCACTTCGCCTCCGCCGCGTTCTCGATCTGGTCGTCCCCGTCCATCCCGTCGCCCGACGGCGTCGAGACGTGGGAGTCGAACGGATGTGCGGCGAGCTGGTCGTACGTCGTGTCGTACGGGGGCGAATCGAAGCCCGTGTGGGTCTTCCAGTAGCCCCAGGTGAGGGACTCCGTGAACTCGCACACGTTCCCGAAGTTCGCGTCGCCGACGTCCGTCCCGCTCTGGACCGTGATGTGCCACTCGCCGTCCCCGCCGGGGAACGTCTGGGCCCAGACCTCGTTCGGACCGGGGCTGTTCGGCATGACCTCCCGCACCGTGTAGTCGCCGGCGGTGAGGCCCTCGAAGCAGAACGCACCGTCCGCGTCCGTGTACGCGGTCGCGACGACGCTTCCGTCCTTCACGAGCTCGATCTTCCAGCCTGCAATCCCGGACTCGCTTGCGTCCTGGACGCCATCGTGGTCGAAGTCGTACCACTTCGTCCCGCAGATGCGGCCGAGCTCGAAGTTCAGGAAGTTGGCCGTCTGGTCCTGGCCGCTCACCGCGGTGAAGGTCGATTGCCCGCCGATGGGGCCGGTCTGGATCCATCCCGTCGGGACGACCTCCTGCACCGTGTAGGTGCCGGGGTCACACACCGTGAACGAGTAGAACCCGTTCGGGCCCGTCGTCGTCTCCTGGACGACCACGCCGTCCTTCAGGAGCTGGATCGTGACGCCCTCCACTCCAGTGTCCTCCGAATCCTGGACGCCGTTTCCGTTCACGTCGTTGAACTTGTATCCAGAGACCGTGAAACACTCGAAGTTGAAGAAGTCCACGCCCGTCACGTCGACCCCGCTGGCCGCCGTGAACGAGAACGTCGGCGGGGTGATCGCGTTCCACCCGTCCGGCTGCGCCTCGCGGACCTCGTAGTCGCCGCCCGCGCACACGGAGAACGAGTAGTCCCCGTTCGCGTCCGTGACCGCGGTATCGACGAGCTCGCCGTTGCGGTAGAGGTAGACCGTCCATCCCACGATGCCCGGCTCGCCATCGTTCAGAATCCCGTTTCCGTTCAGGTCGTTGATCTTGGTCCCGGAGACGGTGAAGCAGGCGAAGTTGCCGAAGACCACGGTGTGGGTCTCGCCGCTGAGGAATGCGACGGTCACACCGACCGTGGCGGTCACTCCCTGCGAGACGCCATCGACGAATGCCGCGGTCTGCGTCCACCCGTCCACCGAGCCCTCGGAAACGAGGTAGAGGCCCGCGAAGCCCGGCAGGTACGTGTACGGCGTGAATCCGTTCGACTCGATGGAGTTCGGGTCCGACACGGAGACCGGCCAGCCGCCTCCATCGATGAACTCGGTGACGCCGATCTCAGGCTCCCCGCTGTCCCAGACCCCGTTCCCGTTCGAATCGTCGAACTTGAGGACGACGATCGTGGGGTTCTCGAACGGCCGCCCGCCCTGGCGGGCCTTGAAGTTGTCCGTCTTCGAGAACCGCGGCTGGAACCCGTGGAAGCAGCCCGTCCCGCACTGATTGTCGACCTTGCTCGGGTCTCCGACGAAGTCCGACGTGGGCGTGGCCCAGGCCTTGTAGACGCCGCCCTTGTTCGGCGTGTCGTCGTACGGCATGAGCTGAATCGTCAGCGCGCCGTGGTCGATGTCCTGCCCGAGGTCGTGCTTCCCGTTCTCCTTGCCGTCCACCCAGCACGGGATCGTGTGGGAGCCCTTCGTGTAGGTCCGGGACTGCGAGACGTACTCGACGATGATCCCGCCCTCGACGCGGAACTCCCGGCAGAGGACCGGATCCGACGACAGCAGGAATTTCCCGCTCGGGTCCGTGACCTGGAAGTAGTAGTTCCCGTCGGGCAGACCCGCCGCCGTCTTCGGCGCGTTCGGGCCGGGCCCTCCGTCCAGATACACGTCCAGTTTGCTGTCGTAGATGTTCGCGTTCACCCTCGACCCGTCCTCGAGCGTCGTGAAGATCGCTCCGCTGACGGGGGATTGCGCACTCGTCGTCGGACTCAGCAGCGCGACCAACAGGAGGAACGCGGCCAAGCCCAACGCTATTCCGACTACCTTTCCCTTCATACGGACCCCTCTCTCCCCACGGAGATAAGATGCCGCGACGACGATTTGAGGGACGCCTCTTAAGGGTTCGCCTATCGACTAGAACGGTTTTTGCCATCTCGACATGAGGCCTCGACACACGCCCGGCTAGGGAGGAAATCGACCGTCCCGCGCACAAGATTTATCCGCGCCGGCCGCATCCTTCGTGCCGATGGCCGCACCCGAACTCGCGGCGCCCGCGTCCCTCGCCCTCAGTCCGTCCGCGGTCGAGCGGATCCGCGCGCTGCGCGGCCAGTTCGAGCGGCCCGGGGGAGGCCTGCGCCTCCGCATCATCGCCGGCGGTTGCAGCGGGATGCAGTACCGAATCGACTTCGCGGAGGCCCCTCGGGCAAACGACGTCGTCGTCGAGCAGGAGGACGTCAAGGTGTTCGTCGACCCGAAGTCGCTCGGGTACCTCCGGGGATCCCGCCTCGACTACTGGGAGGACCTCCTCGGTGGAGGGTTCAAGGTCGTGAACCCGAACGCGAAGTCCGCATGCTCCTGCGGCGTCTCGTTCTCCGTGTAGCCGCCTAGAGCGCCTGCGCGAGCAGCTCGGCGATGTCCAGCGTCCGGAGCGGGGAGTTCTGCCGCCGCGCGATCTCCTCGAAGTGCATCTCCGCGTGCGGGCACGTCGTCACGATCGCCTGCGCCCCGAGCTCGATCGCGTTCTCCAGCCGGTCGGATCCGAGGGAGCGCGCCTGGTCCGGGAACACGAGCGGGAACCCCCCGCCCGCCCCGCTGCAGCGCGCGTCCGCCTTGCTCGGGAACATCTCGAGGGGCACGAGCCCCTTCAGGAACTTCATCGCGTTCCGCGGAGCGTCGTACATCCCGCACACCCGCCCCTGCGCGCAGGAATCGTGGAACGCGACCTTCAGGTTCGGGAGGGGCTTTGTGAACGCGAGCCGCTTCTCCGTCACGAGCCGCTCCACGTACTGGGTGATGTGGAGCACGCTGAAGGGCGGGTTCCCGCCCCACCGCCGGTAGTCCTTCAGGAACGCACGCACGTCCTCCGCGCACGCGGTGACGAGGATCTTCGCGCCCGTCTCGGCGACGGCCTGGAGGTTCCGCGGCATGAGCTCCCTCTTCACGTACTCCTCGAACCCCATGTTCGCGAGAGGCGCGCCCGAGCACCACTCGTCCGTCCCCAGGATGCGGTACCGGACCCTCGCCGCGTTCAGGATCTTCACGACCGCCTCCGCGACCCGCTGCTTCCGGTAGCTCGCGACGCAGCCGACCCAGAACACGGCCTCCGGGCTCGGGCTCTGGACGGCATCCTTCGGGAGCCAGGCGGCCCGCCCCTCGTGGGGCTCCCCGAAGATGTTGTGGAACTCGCGCACGTTCTCTAACACGGGCGCGTGCTGCGGCATCCCCAGGCCGGACTCGACCATCCACGCCTTCGCGTCCTGCCAGAACCCGTCGAACGGGATGTCCGCCATGCAGATGTCCTCGCACGCCCCGCACGCGGTGCACTCGAAGACCGCCTTCGCGAACTCCGCGTCCGGGCGGGTCTCCCGGCCAAGGAGCCGGTCCAGGATCCCGAAGCCCCGCTTGTCGTGCTCCCGCATGAAGAAGACCTTGCCGCGCGGGGCCGCGGACTCGAACCCGATCTTGCGGTACGCGGGACACACGGGGACGCAGTACCCGCACATCGTGCACGCGTGCAGGTCCTTCGCGTCGATGTACTCGTCCATCTGACGCACCCCGGCGCGTGCAGCCATCCTCGCACCTCACGCCTTCGCCGAGGCGAGGTCCGTCTCCGCTTCCTTCAGCAGCGTCCGCTCCCGCGCGAGCAACGCGTCGAGCGCGGCCTTCAGCCCCCCGGACGCGTGGCCCCCTGCGGCCTCGAGCGCGGCGACGCCCGCCTTCCCCGCGGCGACCGCGATCTCCCAGGCCATCGCCTTCGAGATCTCCTTCTCGAACGCGTATCGCGCCGCACCGCAGCTCGGGCACGAGGCGGGCAGCTCCTCCGCGACGTACCCGCACGCATAGCACACGAGCTTCGCCACCGCCTCGAAGGGATACGGCGTGTGGCCCCCTCCCGCGGGCGGCCGGAGGCCCGCCTTCGCGACCGCGTCCTCGAGCGCGCGCAGGTCCTCCTCCCGGTGGCGGGCGAGGCGCGCGAAGATCTGCTTCACACGCGGGTCCGCGGCGACGTGGTTCGCCCGCTGGTAGAACGCGACGCCGTCCCGCTCGAACTTCAAAGCCTCCGCAAGGGCGGCATCGAGGGACTTGGCGTCGGTCATGGAGGGCCCGCTAGAAGATATGGGTCGGAGAACCGGCGGGCCTTTATCAAGATTTCTGGGTCGCGGGCGGGCGTGCTCAGATTCCCCAACCGAACTGCTTCTTCGCGGACTCGGACATCATCTCCGGGGTCCATGGCGGGTCCCACACGACCTCGACCTTGGCCTCCTTCACCCCCGGCAGGGACTCGATCTTCCGCTTCACGTCCGTGCCGATGTACGCGGACGCCGGGCACCCGGGGGCGGTGAGGGTCATCCGGACGCCGACGCGCCCGTCCCCCTCGTTGATGTCAATGTTGTACACGAGCCCGAGGTCGTAGATGTTGATCGGGATCTCAGGGTCGTAGCACTTCTTGAGGACCGTGATGACTTCGTCCTTCGTGGGCATCGATCGCACCGCGTCGAACACACCCGGGCGCGCCTAATGAACCTGTCGGCGCTACTTCCGAGGGAGGGGCGCCAAGGGCTTCCGCCCCGCGAACCCCCCTTCGAGCGTATGGTAGAACTCCACGGACGGCTCCCCCCGCCGCCAGCACAGGAACACGAGGCGCCCGTCGATGATCCCGTAGAAGTCCACGAGGCCGCTCTGGAAGTCCTTCAGCAGCACACCGAGCGCGTGGACCCGCGCGATATCCTCGCTCAGCGAGACCTGCAGATCGTCCCGCTCCCGCACGAGCGTCGCATACCGCCCGCGATCCGGGCACCCCAGGTCCCCGATGCGGTTCCCCCAATATTCCTCGAGGTCCTGCACGAGCTCCGTGGTCTCCCGGAGCCGGGTGGACCGGAGGTCCATCTCCTGGAAGGCCTGCTCCAGGTCCGGGAGGAGCGCGTCCGCCTGCTCCACCGTGAACACCTTCGACGGCGGCTCGACCCTCAGGCGGGGGTCCCACGGGGCCGGACCTTGCGGTGTGGCGGGTAGTCCCATCCTGGCACCGTCCTCCGATAGCGACCCGGGAGCCTAAGAACCTTGCCGTTTCGTTCGCTCACGCGAGGCCGTGGGCCTCCTTCGCGGCCCGGGTCGCGGCGACCATCACACGGAGCTTCGCCTCGGCCTCCCCGACGGTCCGGGTCTTGAGCCCGCAGTCCGGGTCGATGTAGAGTCGTGCGGGCGTGAACGTCTCAAGCGCCCGGTCGATCCGCTCCCGCACCTGGGCCTCCGTCTCCACGACATGGGTGTGGACGTCGATCACGCCGAAGGCGATCTCCTTCTTCAGCGGCTCCCGCCGGAACCGGTCCAGCAGGTCGAGCCCGCTGTTGCTCATCTCGAGGTCGATCTGGTCCACGGGCAGCTTGTTGAAGTACGGGAACACGCGGTCGTAGTTCCCGTAGCACGTGTGGGTGATCGTCTTCGCGCCCAGGCCGCGGGTGACGACGCCAAGGGCCTTCACGACGAGGTCGAGCTCGTCCGTGCGGGCGGACAGGGCGGGCTCGTCGATCTGGATCACGGTCGCGCCCGCCTTCTCCAGGTCCCGGGCCTCCTGGTGGAGGATCTTCGCGAACGCGAGCGCGAGCTCCCCGCGGGACGCGTAGTGCTCGTCGAAGGACCAGTCCATCATCGTGTACGGGCCCGTGAGCATCCCCTTCAGGGGCTTCTCCGTCAGGCCCTGGGCCCACCGCCACCAGTCCACCGTGATCGCCGCCGGCCTCGCGAGCTCGCCCACGACGACGGGCTTCTTGTAGTACCGGTTCCCGTACGACCGGACGAGCCCGCTGACCTCGCAGCCCTCGAGGTTCTCCGCGAAGTACGTCGCCATGTCCCCGCGGTACTGCTCCCCGTCGACGAGGATGTCGATCCCGAGGCCCTCCTGGAACGCGATCCACTCCTTCGTCGCCCGCTCCTCGAGGGGCCGGAGCTGCTCGTCGGTGAGCTCCCCGCGCGTGTGCTGCGCGCGGGCCTTCGTGAGGTACGGGGGCTTCGGGAGGCTCCCGACCGTGGTCGTCAGGAGGCTCACAGGGCCGCCTCCAGGAGCCTCGCGGTCTCCACGACAAACCGGAGCTTCTCCCGGGCCTTCGCCCGCGGGAGGAACTCCAGGCCGTTCGACGGGGACACGTACACGTCCTCCAGAGCCACCGAGCCCTTCAACTCCAGGAGGGACTTCGCGATCGCCTCCGGGTCGTCCCGCCGCGTGTTGCGGGCGTCCACCGCTCCAAGGGTGAGCGGCACGTCGGCCCCGCCCTTCGCGAGCGCCTTCAGGGTCTTCGGGCCCTGGACAAGGTCCACGCCCAGGTTGTCGATCGGCGGGCGGGCGAGCTTG
>Ga0154848_1120_pt3 | contig 8793 bp, 5 predicted proteins | sample Rifle2008BG16ft_FD_105576 | JGI IMG/M metagenome (GOLD analysis project Ga0154848, IMG submission 105576) | Euryarchaeota archaeon RBG_16_68_12 | reverse complement strand
TTCTCCCTCACGGCCCAGGCGACGTCCAGCACGAGGAAGACCTCCGTGTCCGCTGCGGTCACGAAGGACGGCGCGGCGCCCGGCTCGGACGTCATCGACCTCACCGTGGCGGCCCCGGCGGCGGACGCCCCGATCCTGCCCCGCCAGGAGGCAGTCTCCGTCGGCTTCGGCGCCATGATCGCGGCCGCCGTCCTGAGCACGGAGTTCGGCCGCTACGGCCTGTTCAAGGCCCTCGTGTTCCCGCTGTACTCCCGCCTCAAGAAGGAGGAGGTCCTCGACCACTTCGTGCGCGGCCAGATCTACGGGTACATCGTCTCCCACCCCGGGCAGCACTACAACCTGCTCCGGCAGGACCTGAAGGTGACGAACGGCACCCTGTCCCATCACCTCCGGACCCTGGAGATGATGGGCTTCATCAAGTCGTACCGGGACGGGGTGTTCAAGCGCTTCTACCCGATCGAGATGTCCGTCCCCCAGGAGAAGGGCGTGAGGCTGAGCGATCTGCAGCTCGGCATCCTCGCCCTCGTCCGGAGGAGCGACGGCCCCACGCAGGCGGAGATCGCCTCGCGGCTGGACGTGACCCAGCAGACGGTCTCGTACAACATCCGGACCCTCAGCCGGGAGGGGGCGATCCGGATGGAGAAGGACGGGCGGAACACCCGGTACTACCCGCTCGCCGCCTGACCCCGCGCCCCCGATCCGGGTCGGGGTTTATGTCCCCCGCGCGCCATCGCCCGTCCCCGGAGGTCCCTCTCGTGCGGTCCCGTCGCGCTGCCCGCGTCGTGCTCGGACTCGTCGTCGGGGGGCTCCTCCTCCTCATCGCGGTCCCGGCCAACGCCGGGGCCGCGGGCACGATTCGCTACCCGTTCATCGCGGGCACCTTATCGATTGAAGTAAGGGCGCGCGTGGATTCCCTCGCTGGCGCCGGGTCGCGGGCGCGGGTCCCCGCCCATACGTATTTATACTCGACAAGAGGGCGTACAAATCTCCTTTTATAACGTCGGGTCGCATCACGGGTCGCTCGGATGGTGGGCCTGGGAGGTCGTGCCGTCCGTTCCCGCGCCGCAGTTTCATCCCTGGCGCGGAAGAGGAGGAAGACAATGGCGAAGCCATGGCGGATGGCGGTCGTGATAACAGCCGTAGCCATCGTGGCGTTGATGGTGGCCGTGCCGGTCTCGATTCCGGCGGCCAAGGCGATCGACGACACGCGGGCCGGGGAGCCGATGATATTCACCGTCGGAGGGCAGGACCAGATGAAGACGCGCAACTGGTTGCCCGCCGTCGCGAACGACGTGTGGACCTCGGACGTCCTCGGCAGGGTCTACGACACAGTGGGCCAGACGCACCCGGTGACGGACGCGCTCGTGCCGTACATCATCAAGGGTGTCGACGTGAACGGCGACATGAACTTCTCCAGGACCGAGAAGGCCGTGTTCCTGAAGGGGACGTGCCTGCCCGCGCCGTGCTCGCCCGCCCAGGACCAGGTCTGGAGGCGGACGGTCGTCGCGTACTACGACTTCAACGGCGTCTTCTTCCACGACGGCGTCCAGGCGACGATCGGGGACGTGTTCTTCAACTACGTGATGCAGTCCCTGAACCCGCGGTACAACACGGACATGCGGGTCCTGTGGGACGACCCGCTCGCCCCGAGCCTTCCGGCGAGCCGCCACCTGAACGTCTACAAGCAGTGGTGCGGCCCGACGAACGCGCAGTGGGAGGGCGCGCCTGCGATGCCCGGGAACAACCAGCTCCGGTGCGCGGTGCGATACCAGCTCCAGGACGACTTCGCCCTGTTCTACCGCAGCACCCTCGTGGGCCTCACCCTGTTCCCGCGCCACGTGTACGAGGGGACGGGCTACCCCGTGAACCACCACGCGGACTGGGGCCTCGCAATCTACCCGGAGGCGGACACGGCGAGGTTCGGCCAAGGCATCCCGACGGACGAGACGACGTACACGCCGCTGAACTACGCCGCCCTTGACGGCTGGCAGATGACGGACGGCGACGTGGTCGGGACGGGCCCGTTCAAGTTTGGCACCTGGTCCTTCGGCGCGTTCGCGCGGGTCGACAAGAACCCGAAGTTCTTCTATGGCGTGGACCCGGACAACCCGAACATCGTCTACGACCAGGACGTTCCCAAGTACATGCACCAGCCGTTCATCGACGGGATCCTGTTCAAGATCTACCGGACGACGCAGCTCGGCGTGCTCGCGCTGACGAAGGGCGACATCGACTTCTACCACTGGAACCTGCCGCCGGAGTTCGTCCCGGACCTGCTGAACGACCCCGCCCACATCCGGGTCTGGGCGAACGCGGAGCCCGGCTTCTTCTATCTGTCGTACAACATGCGACAGAGGCCCTTCGGGTACACGACGTACCCGCCGGCCCCGGGCACGGACCGGTCGTCGGACGCGGGCTATCCGTTCCGGCTGGCGTTCTCCCACCTGATCGACAAGCCCACGATCATCCGGTCCCTCCTGGCGAACTACGGATTTATCGCAGACGGCGTCGTCAGCCCCGCGAACACGTTCTGGTACAACGGCACCCTCCCGAAGTACTCCTACTCCACGTCCACGGCCGCCACGATCCTGGACAACCAGGGCTGGGTGGACACGAACGGCAACGGCTTGCGGGACTTCCCGGGCATCGGAGACAGGGAGATCGTCATCCTGACGCCGCAGGCGGACTACGACCCGATCCGCGCCTCCGCGGGCGCGATGATCGCGGCCGCGGCCAAGTCCATCGGGGTGAACATCGTGTCGAGGCCGACGGCGTTCGGCGCAATCATCAACGCGATCGACGCCCGGGCCTTTGACATGTTCATCCTCGGCTGGCGGATCGGCGGGACGGACCCCGACTATATGTTCAGCTTCTTCCACAGCACGAACGCGGCGTCCGGGCAGAACTACCCCGGTTTCAACGACAAGCAGTTCGACGATGTCATGCTGGCGAGCCGGAAGGAGCTGAACGAGGGGAAGCGCCAGCAGCTCGCGAAGTGGGCGCAGGGCATCCTCTCCGAGCGGCTTCCGTACGACGTGCTGTACTACCGGACGAACATCGAGGCGCAGCGGAGCGACAAGTACGTGAACTTCTCCGTGGCGGCAGGGACGATCTGGAACTACTGGTCCCTGCAGAGCATCCGGCCCCCGACGAACAAGTACATCCGCGCGGTCGTGACCGCGCCCTCCGCGATCGTTGAGGGCGGCACCACGGGTGTGACTGTCACCGTCCGCGACCAGAACCAGCAGGGCGTGTCCGGGGCAACCGTCACCTTGGCGGTGAACCAGGGGTCGGGCAACTTCACGGGAGGGTTGTGCCCCTCGCCGCCCACGTACACATGTACCGGCCTGACGGGTCCCACGGGCGTCTTCAGCGCGACGTACGAGCCACCGAACTTCGTTCCTGCGAATCCGGACGTCGAGATCCGCGTAATCGCAAGGTCTCCGGACCCGGAGGTCCCATCGGACTCGCGGACCGCCATCGTGACCGTGTTCGCGACGGGGATCCAGTTCCTGTCGATCACGCCCCAGCTGACCACTGGCGACCTGGTCCCGGTGGACCAGAGCCTCGTGTTCGGCCTCGACGTGCGCGACCAGGACGGGAACCTCGCGAGCGGCGCGACGGTGGACCTCGTGGTCTCGCCGACGACCGCGGACCTCACGCCCGCGAGCGGACCCGCCTCGACGATGCGATCGAACATCGTCTTCCAGGCGCCCCGCACGATCCCGACGCCACCTCAGCAGGTGTTCCAGGTCGCTGCGACGGCGACCCAGACGGGGTACGCCCAGGGGACGTACACGATCGACTTCACCGTCGTCCAGTTCACCGAGACGAAGGTGTGCCCCGACGGAAGCGTCGTGCCCGTGGCCAATCAGTGCACGACGTCGCCGATTCCCGCGATCGGGACGGTCGCGATCATCGCCGGAATCGGGGCCGTGGCCGTGGTCTACGCGATCATGCGGCGGCGGAGACCGCACAAGAGGGTCGAGAAGGCCGAGAAGAACGAGAAGAAGGGGGCATAGACCCCCTTCCCCTTTCCTTTTGTCCCGTTGAGTCTATAGAAAGGGTAGAGAAGGGGGAGCGCGCTCCCGAGGCGGGGACGGATGAGGCTAAGGACGTACCTGGTCCGGCGGGCAATCCACACCGTCGTCACGCTGCTCGTCGTGCTCATCCTCCTGTTCATGATCTTCCGCCTGATGCCGGGGGACCCCGCCCGGTTCTTCATCGCGCCCGGGCAGCCGCCCCAGGTGCGCGACGAGATCTGCGTCTCCTTCGGCCTGTGCAAATGGGTGAGCGCCCCGGGGAACGGGTACGAGAACCAGATCCGCGCGGGGGCGTTCGGGCCGTACAAGGTCTCCGTGTGGGTGAACGACACCGCCCGGAACATGGCCAACTACTCCTTCGTGTACAACAAGCTGCCCGGCATCCGGGACTGGCGGAGCGTCCCGATGATCCTGAACGTGACGTTCTCCGTGAACGGCGGCCCCGAGCGGCCGAGCGTCCCCGACGCTCCCAAGGACGCCACCGTGAATCTCACCGCCCAGGTCCTGGTGGCCGCGGGGGGGAGCGACGCGAACCTCACGCTGGAGAAGCCCCTCGGAAACGTGTCGAGCGGGGTCGGAACTCCCATCCCCGGCCGCCCCGGATACTTCCGCTGGAACATCGTCGCGAACGAGACGGGCACGTACCGGGGCGTCCTGGACGGGTACGACTCCGTCGGGCGGGGAGTGAACATCACCCTCGGGTTCGCCGTGAACCCCGCGGTCCCCGGTTTCACCCTCGTCGAGGGCAAGTTCTACGGGTTCACGCCCGTGTTCCCGCCGGACACCGCGATCATCAGCGTGAACGTGACCTCCCAAAGCGCCCCGATCTTCAACGTGACCGCCAACATCGTGTCTCCCGGCAACTTCACGCAGGTCGACGTCCATCTCCGCCACCCCCAGCAGGTGGCCCGGAGGAGCCTCGCGGAGCAGTTCGTGCTGTACTTCATGAACATGCTCACGGGGAACTTCGGGAACTCCTTCTACACCCGCCGGCCCGTGATGGACGAGATCGCCGTGCGGATCGGCCCGACGCTCCTCCTCTTCGGCTCCGCCGTCGTCATCTCCTATCTCCTCGGCGTCCTCCTCGGCGCGATCCTCGCGTGGCGGCGCGGCAGCAAGATGGAACTTTCCGCGATCGTCGTCAGCCTGTTCTTCTACTCGATGCCCGTCTTCTGGTTCGGCCTCGTCCTCCTCTGGGCCTTCGCGTTCCAGCTGAAGCTGCTCCCGCTCGGCGGGATCGGCGGGTTCAACCCGGACACGGGCGAGCCCCTCACGGGCTTCAACCTGGTGAAGGACGTCCTGTGGCACATGGCGCTGCCCCTCGGGAACCTCGTCATCCTGGGGCTCGCGGGCCACGTCCTCCTCATGCGGAACAGCATGCTCGAGGTGATGGGGGAGGACTACATCCTGACGGCGAAGGCGAAGGGGCTGCGGGAGCGCACGGTGATGTACAAGCACGCCGCCCGGAACGCGCTCCTGCCCGTCGTCACGGCGCTGGCAATCTCCATCGGGGGCGTGATCAGCGGGGGCGTCCTCACGGAGACGATCTTCTCCTGGCCCGGGATGGGTTTCTTCCTCGTGAGCGCGACCCTCCAGCAGGACTACCCCTCCGTCCAGGCGGCGTTCTTCATCCTCGCCGTCCTCACGATCCTTGCGAACACGGTCGCGGACGTGCTGTACGCGTATCTCGATCCGCGTGTGAGGCTGTAGGATGTTCTCGAGACGGCGGCTTCACGACAAGTACGTCAGCTACCGGAAGCTGTTCGGCCAGAACTGGTCCCTCTTCAAGGCGAGCCGGATCGGCCTCGTGGGCCTCGGGATCATGATCGCGTTCCTCGTCGTCGCGGCCGCGGTCCCGTTCATGGGCCTGCGGGACCCGCTGTACTGGCTCGCGCCCGAGTCCGACACGATCTCCGTGACGGAATGGTGGCAGCTGACCGTGAAGCCCGGCTCCCCGCTACAGAACATCAACGGCTCTGTGAACCACTCGGTCGCGATCCGGATTCAGGCGGGGGCGAGCGATGTCCGGTCGGATCGGGTGTACGTGGCCGAGGGCCGTCGGCTGATCGCGGTGGACACCGTCCAGGGGTACATGGCGTGGGATCGCCCGTACGCGTTCGAGGCGGACGACACGATCTCGACGGACCCGCTGATCGCGAACTTCGGGGACTTCAGGACGCCCGAGCGGACGGACTACGTCCTGTTCTTCGGGACCCAGAACGGGACGGTGTACACCCTGCGGGACCCGTACGACTCCGATTCCATCCCGGACGCCAGCATGGTCCGGAGCGCGAACTTCGGCAGCGCGATCACCGGAATCGCGGTGTACTCCGCGGACCAGTCTTACAACCGCACGCTGCAGGACGCGTTCGTCGTCGGGACCGCGGACGGTCACGTCTACGCCTTCACGGTGGCCGTGAACGCCACGTTCAACGGGTGGCCGTTCTACCGGGAGCTTTGGAACGCGTCCCTGGGGTCACCGGTGCACATCGCCGGCGCCTTCACGCCGACGAAGGGGATCCCCGTGTTCTCCCCCGCGTTCTACGACTCCGCCGTGAACCCCGCCCGGAACGGGGAGAGCGTGTTCGTCGGCACCGAGGACGGGAACCTCACGGCGTTCCGGATGTCGGACGGCACGGAGCTGTGGCGGCGCCTCGTCCTCGAGACCCCGACCCACCGGTGGTCGAGCGCGCCCGTGGTCGAGGCCGCCCCGGAGATCCTGCCGGGGGCACCCACCCTCGTCTACGCCGCGACGGACGAGTCCCGGATCTTCGTCTTCGACGTGAACTCCACGGACCCGAACGAATGGGCCCCCCTGGAGTCCTGGAGGGACTGCCCGGGCGGGGACCCGACCGGTGGCAGCGGGTGCAAGGTCCTGTGGAAGGGGGTGCTCGACGACGGCGTGTTCCACACGCCCTCCGTCTTCGGGACGAAGATCTTCGTGACCTCGACGACGGGCTGGCTGTACTCCGTGAACCGGGACCCCGTCCGGGGCCGGAACAACGTGATCGACCTGCCCGCCGTGAGCGTCGTGTGGGCCTTCCGGGACGACACGTTCCGGCACGACACGACCCACGCGACGTACTTCTCGGCGTCCACGTACTCGTTCGACCGGCTCGAGCTCATCCTCGTCGCGGGCAACTATAACAACGGAACCGCGGACCCGGCGGACGACCTCGGCGTCGTGTACGCGTTCAACCAGGGCTCGGGTGCGCTCACCTGGAAGAAGACGTTCCCGCGCGCGATCAACGCGATGCTGACCTCGTGGGGGGACCCCGAACACGTCCACGAGGCCGTGTGGTTCGGGACGTCCCGCGGGGACATCTACTCGTACAGCACGACGGGCCAGTACCTCGCCCCGCTGCCCCCGAGCTGGGTCCGCCCGTCCAACAGCGGGAACCACTACATCCTCGGCACGGACGCGCGGGGCCGGGACGTCTTCAGCCAACTCCTCTGGGGCAGCCGGATCGCCCTGCTCGTCGGGTTCGCATCCGCGGCGTTCTCCATCGCGATCGGCCTGATCATCGGGCTCGTGGCGGGGTTCCTGGGAGGGCGCGTGGAGGCCGTGCTGATGCGGTTCACGGACGTCATCCTCGTGATCCCGACCCTGCCCCTCGTCATCATCATGGCGGCGGTCCTCGGCGCGGGCATCTGGAACATCATCCTCGTGATCTCGATCGTCGGCTGGCCGGGCATCGCCCGGATCATCCGCGCCGAGGTGCTCTCCCTCAAGGAGCGGCCGTTCATCGACTCCGCGAGGGTGACGGGGGCGAGCAACGTCCGGATCATGTTCCGCCACATCGCCCCGAACGTGGCGCCCCTCGCGTTCCTCTACATGACGTTCGCGGTGAGCGGGGCGATCCTGACGGAGGCCGCGCTCAGCTTCATCGGCCTGGGGGACGTCAGCACGATCAGCTGGGGGATCATGCTCCAGGACGTGTCCCAGTCGAAGGCCCTCGAGGCGTGGTGGTGGCTCCTGCCCCCCGGCATGGCGATCACGCTCATCTCCCTCGCCTTCTTCCTGGTGGGGCGGGCGTTCGACGAGATCGTGAACCCGAGGTTGAGGAAACGTTGATCGCGGAAAACGGTGGGCCGCTGCTGGACGTGAGGAACCTTCGCGTCTACTTCCGGATCATGAAGGGCACGGTGAAGGCGGTCGACGGGGTCTCGTTCCAGCTGAGGCGCGGGGAGACGATGGGCCTCGTCGGCGAGAGCGGGTGCGGGAAGACGACGACCGCGTACGCGATCACCCGGCTCCTCCCGAGCAACGGGGAGATCGTCGGGGGCGAGATCCGGTTCAACAACATGGTCGTGGGGCGGGCCCACCTCGCGACGGAGGTGAACGAGACCCTGAAGCGGCCCACGTGGCGGGCGGAGACGGAGGCGATCATCGCGAGGCGGGAGGCCCAGCTCGCGGGGGCGACCTCCGGAGGCCAGACCCAGATCCTCGAGGGCGAGGAGGCCCTGGCGCGCGAGGTCGAGCTGCTCCAGGAGCTCCGGGGCGTCCTGACCGGCGCCCCGACCGCGGCGGCGCCGCCCGAGGCGCCGGGCGAGGGGGAGGCCTCCCCGGAGGACGGGCTGAAGGACGCGGTCCAGGCCGTCATCGACACGGACCTGAAGGGCTGGGGGGCGTCGATGCGCCGCCGCCGGAGCGAGAAGGACCTGGAGTCGCGGATCAGCACGATCCGGTGGTCCCAGGTGTCGATGATCTTCCAGAGCGCGATTAACGCGTTCAACCCCGTGTACCGCA
>Ga0154848_1127_pt1 | contig 8916 bp, 8 predicted proteins | sample Rifle2008BG16ft_FD_105576 | JGI IMG/M metagenome (GOLD analysis project Ga0154848, IMG submission 105576) | Euryarchaeota archaeon RBG_16_68_12 | reverse complement strand
CCTCGAAGTCGCGAGCCTGCGCACGAACGAGGCCTCCCTCACGGGCGAGTCGACGCCCGTGAGCAAGATCGTGGAGAGGCTGCCCCGGGATGCGTTCCTCGGGGACCGGCGGAACATGGCCTTCATGGGGACCACCGTGGACGGTGGGCGGGGCAAGGCCGTCGTCGTCGCCACGGGGATGGCCACGGAGCTGGGGAAGATCGCGGGCCTCGTGCAGGGGGAGAAGAAGGAGGAGACGCCCCTCCAGCGGCAGCTGAACCGCCTCGGGAAGCAGCTCGGCCTGGTGGTCCTGGCGACCGCGGGCGTCGTCTTCGGCATCGGCTTCCTCAAGGACCCCGGGCAGGTCGAGATCCTGTTCCTCACCGCGGTGGGGCTGGCCGTCGCCGCGATCCCGGAGGGCCTGCCCGCGGTCGTGACGATCTGTCTGGCGCTGGGCCTCCAGCGGATGGCCAAGCGCCACGCCCTCGTCCGGAAGCTCCCCGCGGTGGAGGCCCTGGGCGCCGCCACGGTGATCTGCTCGGACAAGACCGGCACCCTCACGAAGGGCGAGATGAACGTCCGGGAGATCCTGGCGGGAGGTCGGGTCTACGAGGTCCGCGGGGAGGGATTCGATCCCGCGGGGGACATCCGCGCGGACGGCGTCGTCATTGACCTCGCGACCGGCCCGGATCTCCGTGAAGCCCTCGTGTGCGGCGTCTTGTGCAACGACGCCACCCTCAGGCGGGAGGGGGACCGCTGGCGGGTCGAAGGGGACCCCACGGAGGGCGCCCTCATCGTCGCGGCCCGTCGCGGGGTGCTGGATGCGGACATCCTCCGGTCGGAGCAGCCGCGGGTCGCGGAGATCGCGTTCACCTCGGAGCGGAAGCTGATGTCCACGCTCCACGCCCCGGTCTCCGCGGACGCCCTCCGGGACATCCTCGCGGTGTCCGAGGACCGTCGCCACCTCACCCTTGCCGAACTCGGGGCGAAGGTCCTGTACGTGAAGGGCGCCCCGGAGCGCGTCCTCGCCTCGTGCACGCATCAGCTCGTGGACGGCGAGCGAAGGCCCCTCACGGACTACGACCGCAAGCAGTACCTCTTCCGGTCCCAGGAGATGGCGACGAGGGCCCTGCGGGTCCTCGGGCTCGCGAGCCGCTCCTTCCCGTCCGACGTCCCGCCGATCACGGAGGCGGGGCTGGAAGCGGGCCTCACGTTCCTCGGCCTCGCCGGGATGATGGACGCGCCCCGCCTCGACGCGATCAAGGCGATCCAGGAGTGCACGCGCGCGGGGATCCAGGTCGTCATGATCACGGGAGACCACAAGCTCACGGCGATGGCCGTCGCGCGGGAGATGGGAATCCTCGCGCCGGGGGATCGCGCCCTGACGGGGGAGGAGCTCGACAAGACCTCCGATGAGGACCTAGGGCGGGACGTGGAGCGGATCAAGGTCTACGCCCGGGTCTCTCCACAGCACAAGATGCGGATCGTGGAGGCCTGGAAGAGGAAGGGGCACGTCGTCGCGATGACGGGGGACGGGGTGAACGATGCGCCCGCCCTCAAGCGCGCGGGCCTCGGGGTCGCGATGGGGATCACGGGGACAGACGTCGCGAAGGAAAGCGCCGACATGGTGCTCCTGGACGACAACTTCGCCTCCATCGTCCACGCCGTCGAGGAGGGCCGCGGCATCTACGACAACATCCGCAAGTTCGTCCGCTACATGCTGAGCACGAACTCGGGCGAGGTCCTGGCGATCTTCATGGCCTCGATCCTCTTCCTGCCCCTGCCTCTCCTCCCCCTGCAGATCCTCTGGATCAACCTGATCACGGACGGCTTCCCGGCCTTGGCCCTCACCGTGGAGCCGAAGGAGGCGGGGTTGATGGACCGCAAGCCCCGCGACCCCAAGGCGGGCGTCCTGAGCGGGGGCATCGGCGTCCACATCGCCTGGGTGGGGATCCTGATGACGGTGGGCACCCTGAGCCTGTTCGTATGGTCCCTCCAGAACACCGCCTCGGATCCCGACCACCGGCAGGCCCGCACCCTCGCGTTCTACGTCCTCACGATGTTCCAGGTCTTCCACGTGCTCGCGATCCGCGTCGAGCGGAAGTCCGTGTTCACGGAGGGCTTCTTCCGGAACCGCCACCTGATCTTCGCGGTCCTCCTGACGGTCGGTCTGCAGCTCATGGTCATCTACCTGCCCTTCTTCCAGGTGGCCTTCCGCACGGTCCCCCTGGCCGCCGGGGAGCTCATCCTCGCGACCCTCATCGGGAGCTCCGTGTTCTTCGCCGTGGAGTTCGAGAAGTGGCTGCGGAGGCGCAGGGAACGGTGATCACCGTTGACGGCTCCCACGGGGAGGGCGGCGGGCAGATCGTCCGGATGGCGGTCGCCCTGTCCGCCCTCACGACGACGCCCGTGCGGGTCGTGAACGTCCGCGCGAAGCGGAAGAACCCCGGCCTTGCCGCGCAGCACTCGACCGCGATCCAGGCCGTCGGGAAGGTGTGCGGAGCCCGCCTCGAGGGCGTCGCGGTCGGCTCGACCGCTCTCGAGTTCCATCCCGGGACCCTCCGTGGCGGGTCGTTCTCCTTCGACGTGGGCACGGCGGGCTCGATCACCCTCGTCCTCCAGGCGTGCCTTCCCGCCGCGTTCGCTGCGGGGAACGTCGAAATCACGGTCCGCGGCGGCACGGACGTGCCGTGGTCCCCGCCCCTCGACTACTTCGGCCACGTGTTCCTCCGGCTCCTCGGGAAGATGGGGGGCCGCGCGAAGGTCGACGTCGCGATGCGGGGATACTACCCGCGCGGGGGCGGGCTCGTCCGCGTGGCGGTGGAGGAACCGCCGGAGTGGCGGCCGCTCCGCCTCGCGCCCCGGGGCGACATCGAGCGGATCGCGGGACGCGCCCACATCTCGAACCTCCCGGAAGCGGTCGTGAAGCGGATGAAATCCGCCGCCCTCCAGCGCCTCTCCGGTTTCTCGGAGGTCCGGGTCCATGACGAGACCCTCGGGCCGGACCGCGCGGTCGGCCCGGGAGGGGCGATCGTGCTGTGGGCGGATACGCCGGAGACGGTCCTCGGCGGGAGCGCCCTCGCGGAGCGGGGGAAGCGCGCGGAGAAGGTCGGGGAGGAGGCGGTAGTCGAGCTCCTCAAGGAAATCGAGGCCGGGGCGACGCTCGACGTGCACGCGGCGGACCAGGTCCTCGCGTACGTCGCGATGGCCAAGGAGGACTCAGAGTTCCTCGTTCGGGAGGTCAGCGAGCACACCCGCACGATGATGTGGCTCCTGGGCTCCTTCCTGGGGACGCAGTTCGAGGTCGTCCAGACGGGCGGGCTCCAGAGGGTGAGCGTCCATCCCGGCCGTCACAGGGAAGGCGGGGCCTAGCCGTACATGCTCGGCCGCACCGGGCCCGGAGGCTTCTTTGAGGCCGCATCCGTCTGGTGCTGGATCGTCTTCAGCTGGTTCTCGATCCGCTCCGCCTCCTCGTACAGGGGGCGGGCGTCGAGTTCCGTGTGGAGCATGAGCTTGTCGATGACCTCGATCACCCGCGCGGCGGCCCGCGCGTCCGGGTAGTCCGGGTGGGCCTCGCTCAGCAGCGTGATCACGTCGAAGTCCCGCCTCCGGCCCTCGTTCAGGAGGACGCCCGCGACCCCGGTGATCACGCCCTCCTCGAACAGGGTCACGGAGTTTTTCCGGAGCATCTCCATCGCCTTGTCCGTCGAGCCGATGCCGTACACCTCGACCTGGCGGTCCCGCTCCGTGACCTCCGTGTCGACGATCAGGCCCTCCGGGCACACGAGGAGGTTGCACTTCTGGTCCTGGGTCCAGTCCAGGACCGTGGACGCGATCCCCTTGATCAGGTTCGGCGGGGGCTGGAACTCGGAGATGAACACGACGATCTGGTCCCGCTCGGACTGCTTCGGCCCGCCGTAGATGCGGACGGGGTTCATCGGCTCGCCGTCCCGCACGAGCGACACGGTGGGGAAGAGGACGGAGTCCATGATCCCGATCTGCGTGAGGTTCAGCGCGTTGATCAGGTAGTTCGCGACGATGCTCGAGACGAGCCCGACGCTGGGGAAGCCGTCGATCACCGTGGCGCCGCGGAGGTCCATCCTGCGGAGCTCGTAGATCTGGATGCCGTCCATGGGCACCGGGTGTCGAAACTTCGCGTCCCTACTTAAAAGGATGTCATACCCGTCGCGGGGCTGAGACTCACGGCTCGATGCGGTAGTCTGTCGTGACCTCCACGCCCGCGCGCTTCAGCATGATGCTCACGGAGCAGTACTTCGACTGGGAGAGTTCGATCGCCCGCCTCACGTTCGCCTCCTTCCTCGGGCCCTTCAGGACGTACGTCATGTGGAGCTTCTCGAGCACCGCGGGCGGCCCCTTCGCCCGCACGGACTCCAGTTCGATCCGCAGGGACTCGAGCGGCTCCCGCTGCTTTCGGAGGATGTCGATGATGTCGAAGGACGTGCAGCCCCCCGCCGCGAGCACGACGGTCTCGAAGGGCGACGGCCCCTCGCGCGCCTCGCCCTCCGCGGGGACGTGGAGGACCCATTTCGCACCGGAGTACCCGTTCACGAGGAGCTTGGTGGGGCTGATCATCTCGACTGTCGATTTCTGCGCGGCCATGGCCCCGCCCAGCGCCGACCCGCCCAAGAACCCTGTGAAAAGACTTGATTAGCCAGCGCCCGCTTCCGTCGGGCGTGCGGCCCCACGTCACCGTGAACGCCGCGATGTCCGTCGACGGGAAGATCGCGCTCCCCTCCCGCAAGGGCGTGCGGATCTCGAACGAGGAGGACATGAGGCGGGTCCACGAGCTCCGCGCGGGGTGCGACGCGATCCTCGTCGGCGTCGGCACGGTGATGATGGACGACCCGAAGCTGACCGTGAAGCGGGAGCACGTGGGGGGACCGAACCCCCTCCGCGTCGTCCTCGACTCCGACGGCAGCACGCCGGACGCCGCCGCCGTCCTGGACGGGTCCGCCCCGACGCTGATCGCGACGAACACGTCGTGCACGAAGACGTTCCGGAACGCGGAGGTCGTGCGGTGCGGGGAGGACGAGGTGGACGTCCCCAAGCTCCTCGATATCCTGGCGGAACGGGGCGTGAAGCGTCTCCTCGTGGAGGGCGGGAGCACGGTGAACTGGTCCTTCTTCCGCGCGGGCCTCGTGGACGAGCTCCTCGTGTTCGTCGGGGACCTCGTGATCGGCGGCCACTCCGCGCCGTCCCTCGTGGGCGGGGAGGGCGTGGCCCGCGTCGAGGACGCGGTCCGCCTGCGTCTGAAGAAGGCGACCCCGCTCGGCAACGGCGTCCTGCTCGAGTACGCGGTGGAGCACCGATGACGGAGTCCCGCTTCATCGTGCGGCCCGAGCACTTCACCCGATACCTGCGGGAGACGCTCGGGCGGAGGCCCTCGGACCTGAAGCTCCCGCCATGGGGCGTGATCGTCTTCGGCGGGGACGACCTGCGGACCCTGGCGCGCGCGCTCCGGGCGAGGCGTGTGCCCTGGTACTCCGCGTTCGTGGGAAGGGCGGGCAGGAACCCCGCCGTCGTCGCGCGCTCCTCGATCGGTGCGCCCGCCGCCGCGATCACGATGGAGGAGATGGCGGCCCTCGGCGTCCGCCGGTTCCTCGTGTTCGGGGCCTGCGGCTCCCTCCGGAAGGATCTGAGGATCGGGGACGTCGTCGTCCCGACCTTCGCGGTCCCGGACGACGGGACCTCCCGCCGGTATGGCGGTCCCAGGAAGCCACGACCCGGGACGGTCCTCCGGGACGCGATCACGACGGCGTGCGAGCGCCGCAACGTCCCGTTCACCCTGGGCGGGACCTGGACGACGGACGCGGTGTACCGGGAATCGCTCTCCCGCGCACGCGCCCTCGGCCGCAAGGGGGTCGTCGCCGTCGAGATGGAGGCGTCCGCCCTCTGGGCCGTCGCCCGCCTCCGCAGGCTGCAGGCGGCCAGCCTCTTCGTGGTCTCGGACGAACTCGGCGGGGACGACTGGAACGCGGGGTTCCGCGATCCGGCGTTCCTCGCGGGAAAGAGGAAGGCGCTCCGGGTCGTCGTCGACGTGGTCTCCGGGTCGAGCCGATGAAGTTCCTCTGCGACCACATGCTCGGCACCCTCGCGAAGTGGCTGCGGTTCCTGGGCAACGACGTCGCGTACCCCGGGCCCATCGAGGACAACGACCTGAAGGCGGCGGTCGAGCGCGACGGCCGAGTCCTCCTGACGCGCGACCGCGAGCTCGCGGGCCGCGTGGCGGGGAGCCTGCAAGTGACGAGCGACGACCTCGACGACCAGCTCCTCCAGGTCATTCGCGCGTTCCACCTCCCGGCGGACCTGAGCCTCTCGCGGTGCTCCCTGTGCAACGCGCCGCTCGAGGAGGTCCCCAAGGCGGAGGTCGCGGGGAAGGTCCCGGAGAAGGTGTTCGCGCTCCAGGAGACGTTCTGGCACTGCCCCGCGTGCGGGCGGTTCTACTGGAAGGGCAGCCACTGGACGAACATGGAGGCGCGGCTGCGTGAGCTGCGGGCGAGGGCGGGGACCGCGGAATCCGACGGTGCAGGCCTGGAGGTTCGGCAATTCCGACGCGAGGACCTCGAGGACTACACCGCGCTTCGCAACGCGGCCGAGGCCGGGGACCCCGACTACAAGGAGCTCGCTCCGGAGGACATCCGCAGGACGGTACTGGACGACCCGTCCTACGATCCGGGCGGGCATTTCGTCGCGACGGAGGGCGGGAGCCTCGTGGCGGGGGGACGGGGTGCGTACGTTCCCGCGATCGTGGCCGTCCGAGGGCCCGTCGCATACGCCGAGCTCTTCGTCCTTCCAGCGCACCAGGGGACGCGGGTCGAAAGGGAGGTCTTCGGCGAAGTCGTCGGGTACCTGAGGTCTCGCGGCGCGGAACGGATCGAAGTCCGGGCCGACACCAGGTTCACGGCGAAAGCGCGTCAGCTCGAAAGGCTGGGGTTCTCGAAGAGCGAGTACCAGAACCACGGCATGGAACGGGACACGGCGGGAGCCGCGGAGCCGACTCCGCCGGAAGGCTATCGGATCCGGGTCGCGGGGCTGCCGGAGGAGATCGAGGCGATGCGCGGGGTCATGAACGAGGCGTTCTCCACGCGCGAGAGGCACGTGCCCATGTCGCTGGAGAGATTCCGGAGACACTGGATTCTCGAGGACCCGGAGAACCACTCGGGCATCTTCTTCGCCGAGAGGCAGGCGGACGGGGAACTCGTCGGCACGGTGATGAGCGCCATCGATCGGAAGTACAACGACGATCACGGCGTGAGGAGGGGGGGCACGTTCGCGCTGTCCGTTCTCCCGTCCGAGCGGGGCAAGGGATTGGGCACCGCCCTCCTGCTCCAGAGCCTGCGGTGGATCGCGGATCGCGGGATGAGCCGGGCCTACCTCAGCGTCAACGTCTCGAACCTGGACGCGCTTGGGCTGTACCGGTCCGCGGGCTACCGGACCGTCCAGGTGTTCCAGGGCTACCGGCTCGAGATCGGCTCTCCGCCCGCCGGCGCGTGGAAACCCTAATAAGCGCAGGGGGAAATCGGGTCAGGGTCTAGCAGATGCGGGGAACCTTGGTGGTCGAGGACGGCACGACCGCCGAGGGCGTGGTTTTCGGCGCGTCCAAGCGGGTCACGGGGGAGCTCGTCTTCAACACGAACATGACCGGGTACACGGAGGCCCTGACGGACCCGAGCTACCGCGGCCAGATCCTGATGATGACGTACCCGCTCATCGGGAACTACGGCGTGGACCCCGCCGCGATGGAGTCGAAGGAGGTCCAAGTCACCGGGTTCGTCGTGAAGGAGGCGTGCCCGACCCCGGTCCACCCGAAGGCGGCGATGGGCGTGGACCGGTTCCTGGACGGACAGGGGAGGCCCGGGCTGAGCGGCGTCGACACCCGGATGCTCACGATCAAGACCCGCACGCGGGGGACGATGCGGGCCGCCCTCGTGCCGGAGGGCGGGGACGTCGAGACGGCGATGCGGGAGGTCCGCACGATGCCCTTCCCGGACGCGCGCAACCTCGTCGCGGAGGTCTCCACGCGGGAAGCGGTAGAGTGGCCCGGCCCCGCGGGCCGGACCTTCGTCGTGATCGACTGCGGCGTGAAGATGAACATCGTGCGGGAGATGCAGCGCTCTGGGCGGGTCGTCCAGCTCCCATACGACGCGACGCCGGACGACATCGCCCGCCACGAACCGAGCGGCGTGATCATCTCGAACGGCCCGGGCGACCCCGCGCACCCGGAAATCCTCGCGACCGCGGTGAAGACCGCCAAGGAGATCGCGTCGGAGGTCCCGATCCTCGGGATCTGCCTGGGCCACCAGGTCCTCGCCCTCGCGTTCGGCGGGAGGACGTACAAGCTGAAGTTCGGTCACCGCGGGGGGAACCAGCCCGTGAAGGACCTCCGCACGGGGCGCGTGCACATCACGTCCCAGAACCACGGCTTCGCGGTGGACGCCAAGTCCATGGAGGCCTCCGGGTTCGATGTCACCCACGTGAACCTGAACGACCAGACCGTGGAAGGGATGGTCCACAAGGCGCTCCCCTTGCTCTCCGTGCAGTACCACCCGGAGGCCCACCCCGGGCCCTGGGACAACGAGTACATCTTCCGGGAGTTTGTCGACATGGCGGGGAGGTGAGAGGCCGCGCCGAAGCGGGCGGACCTCCGCACCGTCATGGTGATCGGCTCCGGGCCCATCGTCATCGGCCAGGCCGCGGAGTTCGACTACTCCGGCTCCCAGGCCTGCCGCTCCCTGCGGGAGGAAGGCATCCGAACGGTCCTCGTGAACTCGAACCCCGCCACGATCCAGACGGACGTCGAGATGGCGGACGCGGTGTACGTCGAGCCCCTCACGGTCGAGTTCCTGGAGAAGGTAATCGAGAAGGAGCGCCCCGACGGCATCCTGAGCGGGATGGGCGGGCAGACCGGGCTGAACC
>Ga0154848_1117_pt5 | contig 8962 bp, 7 predicted proteins | sample Rifle2008BG16ft_FD_105576 | JGI IMG/M metagenome (GOLD analysis project Ga0154848, IMG submission 105576) | Euryarchaeota archaeon RBG_16_68_12 | reverse complement strand
GCCGCCGATCGCGCAGACGACCAGGCCCGCGGCGATGACGAGGACGCCGCCCCAGGGCGGCTGATCCGCGGTGCCGAACACGAAGTCGTAGAGCTGCTTCAGGATTCCCCCGAGCGCGAACGGCGCGGGGCGGAGGCCGAGGGGCTGCACGAGGATGGCGTCCACGAGGTTCCAGAGGCCCGCGAACAGCGCGTCCGCGGTGACCGTCCACACGAGCGCGATCATGAGGCCCGCGACGAGCAGCGTGAGGCCGAGCTTCACGATCCCGGGGATCCGCACGACGAACCCGCAGTTCGGGCACACCGAGCCGTACCCGGTGGGGAGTTCCTCCGCGCACCGGGGGCACGTGGCCATCGCACGCCCCGAACCCCGCGGCCGCAATAAACCCTTGGAACCCCGCGCAGTCTGCGCCGTGCTACCACGAACCCCGAAACGCTTTTCGCGCGCGGGAGGTTCGTCAGAGTCGATGTTCGCCTCCCGCGCGAATCTTGTCGAGCTCTCGGGGATCCGCAAGATGTTCGAGCGCGCCCCGCCCGATTCGATCAACCTCGGGCTTGGAGAGCCGGACTTCCAGCCGCCACCGCACATCCTCGACGCCCTGGATCGGGCAGTCCGGAGCGGTCAGAACAAGTACGGCCCCACAGGAGGCCTCCCGGAACTCCGGGCCGCGATCGCGGAGCGGTTGAAGAGGTACACGGACGTGAGCCCGGACCAGGTCCTCGTGACGATGGGCGCGACGGAGGGCCTGTGCACGACCATGCAGACGTTCGTCGACCGCGGGGACGAGGTCCTCACCCCGGACCCCGGCTTCGTCCTGTTCGCCCCGCACGTCACCCTCGCCGGTGGCGTCCCCGTGTTCTACAGGGTCCGCTCGGAGGACGGGTTCCAGCCGCGCGTGGACGAACTGAACGACCTCGTGACGCCGAAGACGAAGGCGATCGTGGTCAATTCCCCCGCGAACCCCACGGGCGGGGTCACGGACGGGAAGACGATCCGGGGCATCGCCGAGATCGCGCAGGACCACGACCTCCTGGTCGTCTCCGACGAGGTGTACGAGCCTTTCGTCTACGAGGGCCACCACGAGTCTTTCCTAGGGAGATGCGAGAAGCTCGTCTGGGTGAACTCGTTCTCGAAGGTGTTCGCGATAACGGGGTGGCGCATCGGGTACCTCGTCGCCCCGCTCGAATTTGTGAAGACGATCTCGAAGATCCACTACTACCTGGTCGCGTGCCCGTCGACGCCGGTCCAGCACGCCGCCCTCGCAGGGCTGAAGGGCCCCCAGGACTTCGTGGCCCAGATGGTGAAGGAGTTCTCCCAGCGGCGGGACATTGTTGTGGCGGCGCTGAACAAGGTCCGGGGCCTCCACTCTCCGAAGCCGAAGGGCGCCTTCTACGCGTTTCCGACCTTCGACCACAAGGTCACGTCGGAGGCGTTCGCGCTCAAGCTCCTCGAGGCGGGCGTGATCTGCACGCCGGGCTCATCGTTCGGGGCGGCGGGGGAGGGACACCTCCGGTTCTCGTACGCGAACTCGCGGGAGAACCTCGAGCGCGGGATGGAGATCGTCGCGGGGGTCTCGGAGAAGCTCGCCTGAGGGCCGCGTCCGGGACGCACAACGCTTTTCTACGGCCCGCCCATCGCCCGCGGGATGCGGAGGTCCACGGCCTCCTCCCTGATTGCGGTCCTGTTCCTGGCGCTCCTCCTCCGTCTCTCCCCGCTCGCCCGCTTCCTGTACTTCGGGAGCGACATCGGTGAGTACTTCCGGATCACGCAGGGGCTCGTCGCGACGGGCCACGTCTCCCTCGCATACCCGGGCTGGGGGGTCACGTACCCGTACTTCCCCGGCATGTTCTTCGTCGTCTCCGGGCCCGTGTTCGCGGGCCTCGAGCTCGGCGGCTCCCTCGACCTGATCGTCCCCGCCCTGGGCGCCCTCATCCCCGTGTTCGTGTTCCTGATCGCCGCCCGCATCCTCCATGAGGACAAGGCCGCGCTCGTCGCCGCCGCCTTTCTCGCGGTCGCGATGCCCCACGCCTTCCAGACCGCACACCCGATCCCCGCCACCCTAGGGGAGCTGCTCGCGGTCGCGATCCTCCTCCTTTTCCTCCACCTCCCGCGCGACCCGCGGACCTGGGCCCTCCTCGTCCCGTTGACGGTCGCGCTCGTCGTGACCCATCACCTCTCCGCGTACTTCCTCCTCGTGATGCTCCTGGTCGGCCTCGTCGTCGAGGCCCTCGTCCGACCCGGCGTCCACCGGGGGCGCCTCCCCCGGGTGGCCTACGTCGCGTTCCTCGCGGCCCTCGCCCTCGCGTACTGGCTCGGGTACGCGACGACGTTCCGGGAGGAGATCCTCACCTCCGTGGACGTGCGGCCCTGGTGGCTCCCCCTCGTCGCCTTCCCCGCCCTCCTCATCGCGGCGGTCACGGCGATCCTGGCGCGACGCCGGGTCTCGTGGCGGTACCGCCCGCGCTACCCCTCCCTGCGGCGCGTCTCCGTGGGCTACGCCGCCTCGTTCGCCACGATCTCGGTGCTCATGGCGTCCGCCGTGGGCTTCGGCGTCCCCGGGACGGACATCCGGCTCCCGCCGGCCGCCCTGTGGTTCTTCCTCCCCTTCTTCGCGTTTCTCTCGTTCAGCGGGGCGGGCCGGAAGCACGCGGACTTCGGGCGGCACGGGCTGGAGGTGAGCGGCTGGTTCCTCGGCCTCGTCCTGTCCATGGGGTTCGGGCTCGTCGCGGCTCCCCAGGTGATCATCCCGTACCGCCACGTCGAGTACGTCGTCGTCGTGCTCGCGGTCCTCGTCGGCGCGGGCCTCTCCCGCGTCGTCGAGCTCGGGGGCGCCGGCCGGCGGCGCGCCACCGCCTTCGCGCTCGTCGCGGTCCTCGTCACGGGGAGCGCCCTCTCCGCGTTCCCGCCCCCAGGGCTCCTCGTGAACTTCGAGGAGGGGATCCGACCCGCCGCCGTGGGTCCCGCGTACTGGGCGGGGGGTCACGTCGACGGACTCCTCGCGACGGACCACCGCCCGTCCACGCTCGTGTTCGGGTTCGGCGGCGTGGACGCGACGTGGGACACCGCGCCCCTGTCGATCACGGCCCCCGACTTCGCCTCGGCGCGCGCCGAGATGTGTGCGGTGAGGTCCCCCGCCGGGGTGGGCCGCGTGGACTACGTGCTCATCGATGCGGACCTCGTGGGGGGCGTCCAGCTCTCCCCCTTCGGTCCCGCCTCCCCCCTCTCCCCCGCGGCGGAAGCGAAGTTCGGGGACCTGCCGTACCAGAAGGTCTTCGACAGCGGCTACGCCCAGGTGTACTTCGTGAACTGGGGCTACGCGGGCGCACCCTGTCCGTGACCGTCGCGGCCGTCGCGTTTTTATCGCGGGACCCCTTCCATCGCCCCCGTGCGGGTTCTTCATGTGGTGAAGAAGTTCCCGCCGCTCATCGGCGGGGACGCCACCGCGGTCGCCTCCCTCGCCCGGGCCCAGGAGCGGGCGGGGCACGAGGTGTTCGTCGTCACGTCGAACGCCCCCGGCGTACCGAGCACGGACCGCGTCGTCCCCGTGGGGCCGCCGCAGGCGGGGACGGACCTCGACCGGATCACCGTGCGCCGGCTCCGGGCGATGGCGGCCGTCCGGCGGTGGAGCCGATCGGAGATCCCCCGCATCCGCCCGGACGTCGTCCACGCGCACGCCCCGGACCTCGGGGCCCCCGCCGCGGTCGTCGCCCATCGCCTCCGCATCCCCGCGGTGGACACGTGCCACGGCCTCTGGTTCCCCGTGTGGGGCCCGTGGTCCCTGCGGGGACGCGCGGAGATCGCCCTGCTCCGCCGGGGTCGGTACGGCGCAATCGCGGCGGTGGACCGCGCGGCGGAGGCGGCCCTCCGCGCGCGCGGGTTTCCCCGCGTCGTCCTCGTGCACAACGGGGTGGACGCGGACGAGTTCGCGGGCCCGCGGACGGAGACGGAGCCGCCGCGCTTCCTCTTCGCGGGCCGACACGAGCCCCAGAAGGGGCTCGACGTCCTCCTCCTCGCGGCGGCCCGCCTCCGAGACGAGGGCGCGTCCTTCTCTCTGGTCCTTCTCGGCGAGGGGTCGCGGACCTCCGACCTGAAGCGGCAGAGCCACAACCTGGGCCTCGACCGGGTCGTCACGTTCGCGGGCCGCCTCCCGGACCGGGCCGACGTCGTGCGGGCGTACCTGAGCGCCTCCGCGTTCGTCCTCCCCTCCCTGTTCGAGGGCTTCCCCGTGGCCGTCCTCGAGGCGTTCGCCGCGGGGCTTCCCGTGATCGCGTCCGCGGTCGGCGGCGTCGTCGACGTCTGCACGGAGGAGAACGCGGTCCTCGTCCCCCCGAGGCGTCCGCAGGACCTCGCCCGCGCGATGGCCGCGGTGCTCGGGGATCCCGGTCTCCGCCACCGGCTCGGGGACGCGGGCCGGTCCCTCGTCCGGGAGCGCTTCACGTGGGACGCCGTGGCGGCCCGATACTCCCGGCTCTACGAGGAGTCCAGGGTCGCGACGGGGCGCTGAGGGCCCGCCGAATCCTATTTGTGCGGGAAGCCGTTCGGCGGGCGTCCGGGGAGCCCGACATGCGCCTCGCGGTCCTGTACGACTTCATGGACGTCATCGGCGGAGGGGAGCGGGTCGCCCTGCTCCTCGGGCAGCGCCTCGGGGGCACCGTCCTCACGACGAGCCTCGACCCCGCCCTCCCCGCGCGCGCGGGCTTTCCCGACGTCCACGTGCGGTCGATCGGCGCGATCCCCTTGCGGCCCCCGCTCCGCCAGATCGCCGCGACCTGGCGGTTCTCCCGGGTCCGCCTCGACGGCTTCGATGCCGTCCTGTGCGTGGGGAACTACGCGCTGTACGCCGCCCCGAACCACCCGCCCTCCCTCTGGTACTGCCTGAGCCCGACGAGGGTGTTCTTCGACCGGCGGGAGGCGATGCTCCGGCGGCTCCCCGCAGGGAGGCGGCTCCTCGCCGCGACGTGGACGGCCCTGCACGGCCGCTGGGAGAGGCGGACCGTGGCGCGGGTGGGGAGGATCCTGACCCTGAGCGAGACCGTCCGGGACCGGATCCGCCGGTACTACGGACGGGACGCGCCCGTCGTGTATCCGCCCGTGCGGACCTCCCGCTACCGGTTCAAGGAGGTCGGGGACTTCTGGCTCTCCGTGAACCGCCTGTACCCCGAGAAGCGGATCGAGCTCCAGCTCGAGGCGTTCCGCCGGCTCCCGTCCGAGCGGCTCCTCATCGTCGGCGGCGCACCCACGGACGTCGCCCGGGGCCCATACGCCCGCTCCCTCGACCCGCCGCCGAACGTGGAGTTCCTGGGCGAGATCCCGGAGGAGCGGCTCCTCGATCTGTTCGCGCGGTGCCGGGGGTTCGTCTGCACGGCGGTGGACGAGGACTTCGGGCTCACGCCCGTCGAGGCGATGGCGGCGGGGAAGTGCGTCCTCGCGACGGACGAAGGCGGGTACCGGGAGACCGTCGTCGATGCCCGCACGGGCTTCCTCCTCCCTCCGGACCCGGAGGCGTTCGCGGCGAAGATCCGCGAGCTCGAAGACTCCACGTTGCTAGGGATGCGGGACGACTGCACCGCACGCGCGCGCGACTTCGACGAGGACGTGTTCGTCGAGAGAATCCGCAACGCCATAGGGGGCTAGGGGATGCAGCGGATCCGTGTTTGGCGGGAGAAGCTCTCCACCGCCGTCGTCCGGAACGCGATGTACCTGATCGCCACGGAGGCGGTCGGGGCCGCCCTCGGGCTCCTGTTCTGGGGAGTCGCCGCGCGCCTCTTCCCGGACTCCCAGGTCGGGGTCGGCGCGGTCTTGGTCTCGATGTGCACCCTCCTCGCGATCCTCTCGACCCTCGGCTTCAACATCTCCCTCGTCCGCTTCCTCCCCGAGCGGGGGACCCGCGTCCTCCGGCTGATCAACACGAGCGTCACCCTCGGCGTCGTCGTGGCCGTCGTCCTGGGCCTCGCCTTCGGCCTCTCCGCCGGGCGGTGGCTCCCGGCCCTGGACTTCCTGTCGACGAACCCCGCCCTCGCGGTGCTGTTCGCGTTCTTCACGGCGGTGTGGACGGTGGCCCTGCTGTTCGACGCCGCCTTCGTCGGCCTCGGTCGAGCGAAGTACGTGCTCGTGAAGGCGGTCATCTACAACGGCCTGAAAGTCCCCCTCCCGATCGCCCTCGGCGTCGTTGTGTACGCGCCCTTCGCCCTGTTCTCCGCATGGGGCTTCGCGCTCCTCGTCGCAAACGGCGTCGCGGCGACCGTCCTCTTCCGGCGGGTCGTCCCCGCCTTCCGCCTCCGGCCCGATCTCGACCGCGCCGCAGTACGCTCCATGGTGCGGTACAGCGCCGCGAACCACGCGACGAACCTCCTCGGTGCGATGCCCGGCCTGGCGTTCCCCGCCCTCGTCGCGGTCGCGCTCCCCCCGGAGAACGCGGTGTACTTCTACGTCGCCTGGATGATCGCGAACTTCCTGTTCATCGTCCCCGGCTCCATCTTCACGAGCGTCTTCGCGGAGGGATCGCGGTGGATGCCCGGCCTGCGGGGGCACGCGCTCGACGGGCTCTACGTGTCCCTCGCGATCCTCGTCCCCGCCGTGGGCGGCGTGCTGATCGGCGGCCCCGCGCTCTTGGACGCGCTGAAGCCCACGTTCCGGACCCAGGCGGGGCCGCTCCTGGGCGTGCTCGCGGCGTCCTCCTTCTTCGTCGCGATCAATGTCCTCTACATCACGGTTCTCCGCGTGGAGAAGCGGATGCGACCCGTCCTCGGGATCTACCTCGGGACGACGCTCGGAGCGCTCGCCCTCGGATACCCCCTGATGCTCGGCCTCGGCCTCGTCGGAGCGGGGGTGAGCTTCGCGCTCGCGCAGGGCGCGGGCGCGGCGTACTCCCTGTGGGCGATGCTCCGAGAAGGCGTGCTCCGGCGGCCCGCCTAGGGCCTCGGGGCGGACGGGAAGCAGACCGCGCAGTCCGGGTCGATGTCGCTAAGCTTCTTGTGGTACTCGCAGAAGCGCACGGTCCCCATGATGCTCGCGAGGAACTCGTTGATCCTCGCGACCTGCTCCGTCTGGGGGAGGCCGTTCGCGATCCTCGCGGCGAGGTCCGCCACGAACTCATCGATCTCCGGGAACCGCCGGATCAGATCCTCGTCGAGGCCCCGGCTCTTCGTGTTGTAGTGACTCACCGCGGCCTGCGTGATCCCGAGGGCCTTCGCGACCCGGACCTGCTTCATCTTGTGGGTCTCGAGCAGCTCCTGCGCGAGACGGGCGCGGATCGTCGGCAGGAGTTTCGAGGCGGTCACTTCAGACGGTTGCAGCATCGAGCGCGTCCCGGTCTTATCGACCCAAGTCGGCCGACCGTATATAACGGTGTTGTCTTCCCCGTTTCTCGGCCCGTTCCTATCTGGTAAAGCCCGCGGGAGGCGGGGGCGGGCCGCGCACCGGAAAAGGTTTTAAGGCGAGGGTCTCTCTGTCGCACTCCCCATCTGTTATGGCGTTGGTGTCGCGCGGATGACTGAAGTTCTGGAGGAGCTTGAGGTCAAGCGGGAACGGGAGAACGCCGAGGCCGAACGGCACCGGCGGAGGCGGGACGAGCTCAACGACAAGACCCGCGAGTGGGTGAGCCGGCGGGACGAGCTGAACGCCAGGGTACGGGAGCTCGTCGAGCAGGCGATGGGCCACCGCCAGAAGCGGGACGAGCTCAACGCCGAGGTGAAGAAGGCGAAGGAGGACCGGGACGTCGAGAACCGCCGCGTGAACGAGCTCACCGACCGCCTGAACGACCTGAAGCGCCGGAAGCTCCCGCGGGGCGCGATCCCGCTGAGCCAGATGAAGCGGGATCTGAGGGAGCTCGAGTTCAAGCAGATGACCTCCGTCCTGAAGCCGGGGAAGGAGCAGGAGCTGATCAAGGAGATGACGCGGCTCCAGGCGGAGATCCGGAAGCTGGAGCGCGCCCTTGAGGAGAACGAGGAGGTGAAGAAGGCGGTCCAGGAGCTCCACGGGGTGAAGGAGAAGGCGGAGGCCTGCCACAAGCGCGTCGGCGAGCTTGCGGAGCGGGCCCAGGCGGAGCACGACCTGATGACCCAGCTGTACGAGCAGTCCGACGAACTCCGCCAGCAGGCGGATCTCGCGCAGGAGGAGTTCATCAAGACGAAGATGCTCGCGGACGACGAGCACCACAAGCACATCGACTACATCCGCCAGGTGCACGACTACGACAAGATCATCCACGGGATCCGGCTCAAGTCGTACGCGGCGCCGGAAGGGGTCGAGGCGCAGGTCAGCGGGAAGCGCCAGGCGGAGATGATCTTCGAGCGGTTCAAGCGGGGCGAGAAGCTGAGCACGGAGGACCTGATGGCCCTCCAGAAGTCGGGATACCTCTGAGCTCGCCCCTCCCCAGGGGCATCCTCAGGTTACAAAACGCTTATATAGGGTTTTGAGAATAACAATCCGGGGGAATTTTGGGCTAGTTCGTTAGAGTGCATCCCATCCCTTCTGACAAGGCTAGCCCTCCCTTCATTTTTCGATGCTCCAGCGGTGAGCATTGGTTCTGGCGGGAGATCCCGCTCGCGTGCCTGGACGGGGCATGGGTCATCGGCCTCCGCGACCCTTTATACCGTCGAGGCATCATCCGTTCCGCACATGGTCCTCGAGAAGCTCGGCTCCTCCCTCCGGGAGGCCCTCCGGAAGATCGCGGGTGCCTCCCATATCGACGAAGCCCTGATCAAGGAGGTCGTCCGGGACATCCAGCGGGCCCTGCTCCAGGCCGACGTGAACGTCGAGCTCGTCCTGAGGATCACCCGCCGCCTCGAGAAGCGAGCGTTCGAAGAGAAGCCCCCCGCGGGCATGAGCCCCCGCGAGCACGTCGTCCGGATCATCTACGAGGAGCTCGTGAAGGTCCTGGGGGAGGCCCGCGAGATCCCCCTGGCGAAGCAGCGGATCCTGATGGTGGGCCTCTACGGCCAGGGGAAAACGACGACTGTCG
>Ga0154848_1077_pt3 | contig 10113 bp, 13 predicted proteins | sample Rifle2008BG16ft_FD_105576 | JGI IMG/M metagenome (GOLD analysis project Ga0154848, IMG submission 105576) | Euryarchaeota archaeon RBG_16_68_12 | reverse complement strand
CGCACGAGGTCCCGGGCCCGCATCGCGGCGATCGAGCGGGCGTCCACCCGCGCGCGGGACGCGAGGTCCGCCATCACCCGCCCCGTGACTAGGTCCGTGGAGTTCTGGGACACGATGATCGACACCAGCGCCTCGAACGGGTCTAGGCTCTCTGCCCAGTTCTGCGGGCGGTATCGCCTCAGAAGAATGGGCAGGATTCTGCGGAACGTGGGAACGTCCATGGCCGCGGAGTGAGAGCGGCGGGCCCCGCCTTCAACGTGACGTCACCCGCTCACGAACGAGCGGACCATCGTGAGGATGTTCCGCGGCCTCTCCCGCAGCCGCCGCGTGAAGTACGGCAGCCAGCTCGGCCCGTACGGGATGTACTCCAGGACGCGGTGGCCCTTCTTCACGAGCTCGTCCTTCAGCGGGTCCCGCACCCCGAGGAGCATCTGGAACTCGAAGGGACGGGTGCGCCCCTTCGCGAGCCCGAGAGCGTGCGCGATCAACGCGGAGTCGTGGCTCGCGACCGCGAACCGGTCCGCGCGCTCGAAGCAAATGTCGAGGAGCTTCCGGAAGTTCGCGTCCGTTTCGTGGCGGTCCGCGGTGCCGACGGGCGGGACCTCGTGGTACGCGCCCTTGCACAGCCGCACGACCCCGCCAACGTCCAGGAGGGACTCGACATCCCTCTCCGTCCGCCGCAGGTTCGCCTGGACCGCGACGCCCACGTCCCTGTACTGGGCCAGGGCCCGCCGGTACACATCGAACGTGCGGTCCGTGAACTTCGAGCTCTCGATGTCCATCCACAGGAACAGGCCCATGGACTGGATGCGGTCCAGGATCCTCTTGACGCCCGCCCAGTAGAACTCCTGGTCCACCATCATCCCGCACTGCGTGGGCTTGATGGAGAGGGACGCGTCCATCCTCCGCGCGCCCAGGTCGTCGAGGATGTCGAGGTACTCGTCCACGGTCGCGTCGACGAGGGACCGGTCCACGTAGTGCTCCCCGAGGAAGTTCAGGATCGCGCCGATGCCGCGGCGGTTCGCGTCCTCCGCGCGCGTGATCGCGTCCGCCATCGTCTCCCCCGCCACCCACTGGGACGCGAAGCGGACCAGGAGCCCCATCGAGGGGCGGTTAGCCGGCGACCCTCCATAAATCTTGGGAACGTATCCCTCCCGGCGAGCCCACACTAGGTCGCTGAAGACCCGCTAAATACATGCTAAGCACATGACAAACACCAAACAAACGGTGGAGGGCCCCGTTCTCCAGAGTGGACGAGCCCGCCTCCTTAGGCGCGAGCCCTCAGACCGTCTGTCCGCACGAGATGCAGAACCGGGCCTCTTCCGGGTTCAGGCGGCCGCACGCGCGGCAACGGACGCGGACGTCGCCGCCCCGCATCTCCTCCCGCCCCCGGACCGTGTCCGCGGCCCCCCCGCCGACCACGGCCCCGACGAGGAGGAAGATCCACCAGAGGCGGACGAGCCAGCCGCCGATGCCCGCGAGGACGCCGCCGATCACGAAGAGGATGACCGCGCCGAAGAACGAGGAGAAGAACGAGCTGATGGAGAACTCGCCGCTCACCGCGTTGCCGATCGTCCCCGTGAAGAACTGGATCATCCCGTACAGGATCAGCACGATCCCGATGATCATGAGGACGGCCCCCACGAGGAGGACGGTCACCGCACCCCAGCCGAACGGGAGGGTGGGCGAGGCTCTCTGCCGGCGGGACGCCGCGTAGGCCAGGGGGAGGACCATCGTGTCGTGTTCCTGCCGTGCCTCCGTGGCACGACCGCCCCGCACGTCGCCCTGCCCCCTGATAAACCTTTCAGCGGTGTTCCCAGCGCTGGTATTCACGCCCGCGCACCTTGGGGAATCTGGCGGTGTGTCCCCGTCGGGAAACGATTCGCGTCGGTCTGAGAAATGAGGACGGGCCCTACGGCACTGCATACGCTGCCTCCCGCGGCGAGGGATACAGTTATGCTCTCCCTTCGGACTACTCCTTGGGAGGATGACGAGGGGCAAGGAGGGATGGGGAGCGCGCGGCCCGCGGTCCCGGTTCTCACCAGGCCGAACCCCCTTCCTGGTCGGTGCGGTCGGTCACTTCTTCGCAGGCGTGACGTCAATCGCCTACGGCACCTTGGCAGCCGCCTGGTTCCCCTTCTTCCCGTTCTTTTCCGCGCCATTTCTGGGGCTCGTCCTATCCGTCCTCCTCTCGCTCGGCCTGCTCTTGCATTCCATCGGATTCCTGGGTTTCTGGCGGGCCTACAGCATGACGATGGGCGCGAGCGCGTTCGTGCTCGGCCTGGTGGCTCCCCTCGTGTTCCTCGCTTCCAGCATTGTGGCGTTCAATTCCTGCGGGCCGCCTTACTACTGCTACCGGGCGCTCCCCGGACTGGCCGCGATTCTCGTCATCGTCAGTCTGATTCTGCTGGGTGTCATGTTCATCGCGGACGGCGCTGCATTCCTGTTCAGCAGAAGGTTTGCGCGGGTCCCTGGGGAGTCATTCGCGGCGGGCGTGCTTTGCATCATTGGCGGGATCCTCGTGGCGTCGGTTCTGCTCGCGCTGCTCGGGGGGTTCTTCATCGCCGGGTCCGTGCTAATCCTCGGCAGCGTCGTCCTCGGAAAGACCCGTACCACCGATGGCGGGAGCTAGAGGCCCACCGCTTCACCCCAGATGAGCACCGCCACGATTGCCGAATCCTTATGTCCTGTTGCGGGATGATTTCCCCGTGGACTTCCCCCAGATGCTCCAGCGCTCGGACACCCTCGCCGACGTCTTCGAGGTCGTGAAGCTCGCGGCCTCGCAGCACGTGGGCCGCACCCGCGGCGGCCTGATGCTCGCCCTCGCGGACCTCGGGAACGTGCCGAACGGCTTCTTCGGCGCCTTCCACGTCGTCGCGTCGAACGTGATCGTGATGAACAAGGTCCCCCTCGCGCGGATCCGGGACACGCAGCCCCAGCTGTACAAGCCGTACGCCTTCCACGTCCTCCTCCACGAGTACCTCCACACCCTCGGCTACGTGGACGAGGTCCGGTGCCGCACCCTCGCGTACGAGGTGAGCCGGAGCCTGTTCGGCGAGGACCACCTCGTCACGCAGATCGCCGCGGACGTGAGCCAGTTCTTCCCGAACCTCGTGTACCCGGACGCCGCGTGGCAGCCCGCCGAGCTGACGCTCGACCTCGTGCCGGGCTTCGACCGCGGGAACGCGGGGTACATCGCATAGGCGGGTCGTCCGCGCGAACCGGCGGCGGCCTCGACCCTCTACCGGGTGAGCGCACGGCGGGACCGGGCGGGGGCCTCGCGCCCCGCGGCCCGGGCTTCCCTCTCGATCCGGGGGACCTCCTTCTCGACCCCGAGGCCGCGGGCGACGCCGAGGCCGTACTTGGGGTCGGCCCGGTAGAAGTGGCCGATCTGGCGGAGCTGGATCTCCCGGGGCACGGTCTTCATCGCGCGGGCGATGTTGCCGATGAGGCGGGCCTTCTCCTCCGCGTTCATCAGGCGGAAGAGGTCCCCGGCCTGCGAGTAGTCCTCGTTGCCCACGCGGTGGTCGTACCGGTCCGCGTCCCCCGAGATCCGAAGCGGAGGCTCCCGGAGGCTACGGTCCTGGGTCGGACCCCCGAAGCTGTTCGGCTCGTAGTTCGGCGCGCCCCCGGCGTTGCCGTCGAACCGCATGAAGCCGTCCCGGTGGTACGTGTTCACGGGGCTCTGGGCCTTGTTCACGGGGAGCGCGGCGTAGTTCACCCCGATCCGGTAGCGGTGGGCGTCCGCGTACGAGAGGAGGCGGGCCTGCAGCATCTTGTCCGGGGACGCGCCGATCCCGGGGATGAGGTTCGAGGGCTCGAACGCGGCCTGCTCGACCTCCGCGAAGTAGTTCTCCGGGTTGCGGTTCAGCTCGAGGATCCCGACCTCGATCGGCGGATAGTCCTTGTGGGGCCAGACCTTCGTCAGGTCGAACGGGTGGATCCGGTACGTCTCCGCCTCCGCCTCGGGCATGATCTGCACCTGGACGGTCCACCGCGGGTACTCCCCGCGCTCGATCGCGTCGTGGAGGTCCTGGCGGTGGAAGTCGGGCGTCTCGCCCGCGATGCGGGCCGCCTCCGCGTCCGTCAGGTTCTTGATTCCCTGCCGGGTCTTCACGTGCCACTTCACCCAGAACCGCTCCCCCTTCGCGTTCCACAGGCTGTACGTGTGGGAGGAGTAGCCGTTCATGTTCCGGTACGTCGCCGGGATCCCGCGGTCCGAGAACAGGATCGTCACCTGGTGGAGGGACTCCGGCGAGAGGGACCAGAAGTCCCACTGCATCGTCGGGTCGCGGAGCCCGGTCCTCGGGTCCCGCTTCTGCGAGTGGATGAAGTCCTGGAACTTCAGCGGGTCCCGCACGAAGAAGACGGGCGTGTTGTTGCCGACGAGGTCCCAGTTCCCCTCCTCCGTGTAGAACTTCATCGCGAATCCCCGCGGGTCGCGGACGGTGTCCGCGGAGCCGATCTCGCCCGCCACCGTGGAGAACCGGAGGAAAGCGTCGCAGCGGTTGCCCGCCTTCTGGAACAGCTTCGCGCGGGTGTAGCGGGCGAGGTCCTTCGTGACGGTGAACGTCCCCCCCGCGCCGGCCCCCTTCGCGTGCACGACCCGCTCGGGGACCCGCTCGCGGTTGAAGTTCGCCATCCGCTCCATGAGCTCGTGGTCCGCCATCAGCACCGGGCCGCGCGGCCCCGCGGTCAGGCTGTTCTGGTTGTCGGCGACGGGGATTCCCGCCGCGGTCGTCATTGTCTTTCGCTTCTCGGCCATGGTCCTACCGTGCCCCCTCAAGACCTTGCTCGGGAATATCCTTTTGCGTTTCCCGCGGAGACGCCCGCCGGCACGCGGATTCGCCCCCCTCCATTTCGCCGAGCGGGGGCCATCGTTTCCCGTCGCCCGCGTCGCGACAAAACGAGGGGCAAACGTTTAAGTCGAACCCGTCCGTCGCTCGCCCCGCGATGATGCGGCAAGCGGTGCCACCGCAGAAGGCATCCACCGCCCAGGCCCCGTTCCAGGAGCCACCGCTGAAGTTCCGCGCCTCCAAGTACACCGCGGTCATCAAGGAGGTCTTCGACGTCGCGCCCCAGCACCCCGCCACGTACGTGGTCCGCTTCACGATCGAGGGCCAGCCGGGGGTCTTCGACTTCCAGCCCGGCCAGTTCATGTCCGTCTTCGCGGAGAAGGACGGCAAGTCGATCTCCCGTCCGTACTCGATCGCCTCCCCGCCGGAGACGAAGGAGCACCTCGAGCTCGTGATCAAGGTCGTCGAGGGCGGGTTCATGTCGAACTACCTCCACGCGGTCGCCCCCGGGACGAGGCTCAAGGTGATCGGCCCCCTCGGCCGATTCATCCTGCTCGAGCCGCCGGAGCGGGACATCCTGTTCGTCGCGACGGGCACGGGGGTCGCACCGTTCATCTCGATGGCGGGCCACATCTTCGCGATGGGGTACGACGTCGACGTGCACCTCGCGTTCGGGGTGCGGTACGTCAACGACCTGATCTACAAGAATCTGTTCGAGAGGTGGGAGCGGGAGCACTCGAACTTCCACCTCTACCCCACGATCTCGCGGCCCGGGGACTCCGGGTGGAAGGGCCGCGTCGGGTACGTCGAGAAGGTCATCGAGGAGGAGATACGGGACCCCGGGAGCAAGGACGCCTACATCTGCGGCCTGCACAACATGGTCGAGCAGGTGAAGACGCAATGCGAGGCCCTGAAGTTCCACATCGTGCGGTTCGAGAAGTGGGACTGAGCCCTCGCCCGCCGCGTCACGCCCGCGCGCTCCGCCACACCTTGCCGACGATCGCGCTCCTGTGGACGGGGCCGAAGGCCCGGCTGTCCCGGCTCACCCCCTCGTTCTCTCCCGCCACCGAGTACGACCCAGGGCCGTCCACCCGGACGATCCGCTTCACGAGGAACCTCCCCGCCCGCTCCGGGTCGCGGAGCACGACGACGTCCCCGGCCGCGGGCTCGCGGCGGCGGTACGCCCACCGGTTCACGACGACGTAGTCCCCGGGCTCGAGGGCGGGGCTCATGCTCCTCTCCTCGACCCGGAACCGCTTCAGCGGGAACATCGCCGGGAGGGCTCACTTGAACTTCGGGTAGACCGTCTCCCGCTCCGTCGGGTACGGCGCCTTCACCTTGACGACCTCGACGCCCTTCGTGCTCCAGAAGATCCGCGCGATCTCGTTCGCGTCCTTGAGCATGTCCTCCGCGGCGGCCAGGTTGACCTCCTGTCGCCCTTTCGAGCCCGCCTTCAGGGCCTTCCACACGAGGTCGTGGAGTTCCGGGAACTTCTGGGCGTGCTCGGGCTTGAAGTAGTCGCCCCACAGGACGCGGACCTCCTGCTTGTAGGTCTCCGCGTGCTGCTCCTTCGTAGCGGTGTACCGCGCGATCTTGCTGTGGAACTCCTTCTTCTGGGCCAGCGTGGCGTCCGCGCCCGGGTGCTCGAGCTGGCCGAGCAGGTCGACCATCCGGATGACCGTGTGCGCGGCCAGCTGAGCGTGGTGCGGGTCGTAGATCCCGCACGGGATGTCGCAGTGGGCGTCCGCCACCGGGGCGGGGGACACCCGGTCCATCGCCTTGAACAGACGGTGCAGAAGGGACATGGTGGCCGCCCAGCCTTTCGACGTACTTAAAACTGTGGCGGGAAGGGAGGGACTCACTTCGCGGGACCGCCCGCGTCCACGGGCGACGCCGCGGGTGGCGTGGCCTTCCCGGCCGCGAACCGGCCCCGCTGCCGCAGGGCCACACGCACGAGGTTCACGAGGACGGGCACCTCGACGAGCGGGCCGATGACCGCCGCGAACGCCTGGCCGGATGCGATGCCAAAGACGCCGATCGTCGTGGCGATCGCGAGCTCGAAGTTGTTGCTCGCGGCGGTGAACGCGAGGGTCGTCGTCTCCTCGTAGCCGAAGCCGAGCCGCTTCGACAGGGCGAACGAGAGGGTGAACATGATCAGGAAGTACAGGACGAGGGGGACTGCGATGCGGAACACGTCCCACGGGAGGCTGACGATCTGCTCGCCCTTCAGGGAGAACATCACGACGACCGTGAACAGCAGACCGATGATGGCGGTCGGGGCGAGGCGGGGGATGAACCTCCGCTCGTACCACTCCGTCCCCTTCCGCCGCACGAGGATCGTGCGGGTGAGGAACCCCATCGCGAGAGGGACGCCGAGGTAGAACAGGACCGTTCGGGCCACGTCCGCGATCGAGATCGGCACGACCGCGGAGGCGGTGATCCCGCCGATCCAGCCCGAGGCGACGGTGACGAAGAACCAGGCCATGACGGCGTACAGGAGCATCTGGAACACGCTGTTCAGCCCGACGAGGAGGGCCGCGTATTCCGTGTGCCCCTTCGCGAGCGCGTTCCACACGAGGACCATCGCGATGCACCGCGCGAGGCCGACGATGATCAGGCCCACGCGGTACTGCGGGAGGTCGGGGAGGAAGATCCACGCAAGGGCGAACATCAGCAGGGGGCCGAGGACCCAGTTCTGGAACAGGGAGACCGCCATGATCCGGCGGTTCGCGGCGAGGCGGGGGAGGTCCCCGTACCGCACCCGCGCGAGGGGCGGGTACATCATCCAGATCAGGCCGACCGCAAGGGGGATGGAGACCCCGGACCAGGAGAGCGAGTTGAGCGCGCCCGCGAGACCCGGGACCACGACCCCGAGGCCGACGCCGAGGGCCATCGCGAGGAAGATCCAGAGGGTCGTGTAGCGGTCCAGGAGGGAGAGCCGCTCGCCTTGCGCCACGCCCTCACATCCTCCTCTTCGCGGCGGGCGCCATTGCTCTCAGGAGGTCCCTCACCCGCCTCTCGATCTCGTCCCGGATCCGCCGCACCTCCTCGATCGGCCGTCCCTTCGGGTCCGGGAGGACCCAGTCCCGCGCGTCCCCCCGGAAACGGGCGGGGCAGACGTCCCCCGCCGCGCAACCCATCGTCACGACGACGTCGCAGTCCGTGAGGTCCGCGGGTCCGACCCTCCGGGGCCGCTCCCTCGACACGTCGATCCCCACCTCGCGCATCGCCTCGACCACGGTGGGGTTCACACTCTCGGCGGGCAAGGTCCCGCCGGAGAGGATTTCGACGCCCTGTGGGGCCCAGGCCCGCGCGAATGCCGCGGCCATCACGCTCCGGCCCGCGTTCTCGACGCACACGAACGCGATCTTGACCATGCCACCCCGGAGGCACATCGACCGTGGGGTATGAGGTTGCCGTCCGTGTCCGTACGGAGAGCCACATAGGTCCTCGAAGACCGCGGGCCGAGGTTGGTCCTACAGCTGGGCGGCGACGCCGATGACCCCGAAGGCGAGGATGAGAATCAGGCAGAGCCAGTACGCCGCCTTCCACGCGATCATGACGATCCACGCGGGCCCGAAGGACCGGGCGAACTCTGCGAACCGGCGGCGGGCCCGTGGCGCCATGGAATTCGGGTGACCGAAAACTCGACGGACCCCCTCAAGGCTCGGTACTTACGTGGGCATCGGCCGGGGTCCCGCCACCGCGACTCCCGCGCGCGCCTGCGGGTCGCCCCTGGTCTCCGTCAACCTTAATCCGCCCGCCCCGGTTGTCGGGACGCCCTGGGGGGCCGTGGCGATGAAGGTCAACGTGGAGATCGGGGACATCTCGAGGTGGGAGGACGAGGCCGTCGTCGTGAACCTGTTCGAGGGCGTGGAGCACCCGGGCGGGGCGACGGGGGCCGTGGACGCCGCGATGGGCCACCAGATCGCCTCCCTCATCGCCACCGGGGACGTGTCGGGGAAGTTCAAGGACGTCGCCGTCCTCCCGACGTTCGACCGGATCCCCGCGAACCGCGTGCTCGTCGTCGGCCTGGGGAAGCGGAACGACTTCACGATGGACCGCGTGCGGGAGGTGTCCGCCCGAGGCGCGACGAAGGTGCGGGAGATAGGCCTCAAGACGTTCGCGACCGTCGTCCACGGCGCGGGGGTCGGGGACCTCGACCTCGGCGACGCGACGGAGGCGGTCGTCGAGGGCACCCTCCTCGGGCTGTACCGGTACACGGAGCACAAGACGGAGCCGGAGAAGAAGCGGGTCGAGGCGATGACGATCCTGAACATGGACAAGGCCCGCGGGAACGCAATCCGCGACGCGGTCCACCGCGCCTCCGTCCTCGCCTCCACGGTGAACTTCGTGCGGGACCTCGTGAACGCGCCCAGCAACGCGAAGACCCCGACGGTCCTCGCGGACCGGTTCAAGGCCGCGGCGCGGGAGGCGGGCGCGAGGTGCACGGTGGTCAACGAGGACCAGGCCGCGAAGCTCGGGTTCGGCGGGCTCCTCGGGGTCGCGCGGGGGAGCGACGAGCCGCCGCGGTTCGTCGTCGTGGAGTGGGGCGGCGGCGGGCGGGCGAAACCGATCGTCCTCGTGGGGAAGGGGATCACGTTCGACACGGGCGGGATCTCCCTGAAGCCGCAGGAGGGGATGCTCGGGCCGATGTGGGAGATGAAGACGGACATGAGCGGGGCGGCGGCCGCCGTGGGTGCCGTCCTCGCCGCGGCCCGCCTCAAGCTCCCGCTGAACGTCGTCGCGATGGCGCCCCTCTCGGAGAACATGCCGAGCGGGAAGGCCCAGAAGCCGGGGGACGTCCTCAAGGCGTACGGCGGGATCACCGTCGAGGTGGAGAACACGGACGCGGAGGGCCGCCTCGTCCTCGCGGACGCCCTCGCGTACGCGAAGGAGCGGAAGCCGCAAGCGATCGTGGACCTCGCGACCCTCACGGGCTCGTGCGTGTTCGCCCTCGGGAAGCACGCGGCGGGGCTCTTCGCCACGGACCCAAAGCTGCGGGACCGGATCGTGCGGGCGGGCGAGACCGTCGGGGAGCGGGTGTGGGAGCTCCCGCTCTGGGACGAGTACGAGGAGCAGATTAAGAGCGACGTCGCGGACGTGAAGAACACGGGCGGCCGGTATGGAGGGGCGATCACCGCCGCGCGGTTCCTGAGGCGGTTCGCGGAGGGCGTGCCCTGGGCCCACCTCGACATCGCGGGCGTCGCGTTCATCGGCGGCGGGCCAGAGAACCCGAAGAAGGAGTACCTGCCGAAGGGCGCCTCGGGGTGGGGCGTGCGGCTCCTCGTCCGGATGCTGCAGGACTGGACGTGAT
>Ga0154848_1103_pt1 | contig 10565 bp, 9 predicted proteins | sample Rifle2008BG16ft_FD_105576 | JGI IMG/M metagenome (GOLD analysis project Ga0154848, IMG submission 105576) | Euryarchaeota archaeon RBG_16_68_12 | reverse complement strand
GGCGGTCCCGAACTCCGGCGGCGGTGGCGGAGCCAGGAGGCCTTCCGCCTCGGGCCCCGGCTCGGGGAACCCCGGCCCGGCCTCCGCCTCCTCGGGCGGGATGAACCTCGCCTTCCGTCTGTACATGTACCATGTCCCGAGCGTGATCCCGACCGTCGACACGAGCGTGAACACCCAGTAGGCGCCCCCGCTCACGAACGTGTTCGCCGCGCCGAGGAAGACGAACAGGGACGGGAAGAAGTAGAACAGGACGAAGAGGATGATCAGGATGCGTGCGGTCCACCGGAGCCATCCAACACGCACTGCGCTCGACCGGTACTTGGCGGGATGACGGTTCCGGTAGCCCTCAAACAGGCGGTCCTGGAACCACGACGTCAGGTACGCGGTCACGACGAGCACGACGAAGAGGATCTGGGGGTTCTCCAGGGCGTCGAAGCCCTTGAACCGGGCCGTGTCCTCGGCCGGGGCGGCGGAGTCGTACGAGCCCCCGTAGATGAGGATCTCCCCCGCCGGGGTCCGGATCAGGTGGGCCCGACCCGTCCGCATGTCGAAATCTTGGAAACTGAGCGTCCCGACGAGGTAGTCCGTCTCCGACGATTCGATGGGCCCGACGTACCGGGAGGGGGCGTTGATCGCGAAGTCCCGGACGAAGAACCCGGTGGCGTTGTTCCCTGTCGCGTCCGAGGTGAAGTTGAGCCGGAGGCGGACCCGCTGGCCGGCGAAGGCGGTGACATCGTAGCTGACCGCGCGCCAGGAGGGTGCGGCGGGGAGGCTCACGTCGCCCGCGGTGGAGGGGAGGTCCGTCCACGTGGAGTAGGAGGGCTCCGGCGCCACCTGGAGGCGGAGCCGGTCGCCGGGATCCGCGGCGGCGCCCATGTACCGGAACGTCACGTTCACGGATGTCGCGAACCGGAGGTCCGTCCAAGCCGCCCCCGCCTCCGTCGTCGTGCGCGTGGAGTTCGCGCTGTTGTTGTAGTACCGCCAGAGCAGGGGGGGATTGGCGCCGAACGTCGAGTCGTTCCCGTGCCACAGGGCCCGAATGCCGTCGGGCATCATCACGGCATGCCACCCGCCCTCCCGAACGACCGGCCAGGGGTCCGTCGTGTTCACGGCCTCGACCTGCTGGAGGTCGAAGACGCGGTGGAGGGCCTGGGCGAGCTCGGCGTCGGAGAAACGGAACCGGAAGTTCTCGGAGATCGTGCGGGCGTTGAAGATGAACCGGATCTCGAGCCGGTCCGTCGAGTTCGCGGTCCCGACGAGGCCGTCCGTGCTGCGGGTCACGGGGAACCCCTTCTCGAGCAGGTCCGCCCGATCGATCCGGACGTACCGCACCTCCGTGCCGGAGTAGCCGTACCGCACCCCCTCGACCTCGTTCTCGAGGAAGTCCGTGTACTTCTCCCCCTCCCCCGCGCTGATGTTCCCGTCCCGGTCCGCCCGCGTCGCGTTGAACGCGTACGCGAAGCCCCTCGGGATCGTGGCGTACTCGTCGAACATGTGCGCGATCTTCTGGCGGAGCTCTTGGGCGGGGTCGCCGATCAGGCTCCAGGTGATGTGCCCGCCCCCGCTGAGCCCGCCCACGCCGATTAGCTCAAGGTCCGTGGAGACCCTCAGGCCCCCCGTCTGGCCGTCCACGCGGCCGACCAAGGAAACGACGGACGAGACCGTGAGGAGCGCGACGAGGAGGGCCCGCCAACGGCGGCTGAGCATGACGGTGCGGCATGAAGGCGGGTTCATTAAAAGCTTTCTCGGGAGCGAGTCCCCGCGTAGAACCAGCGCGGCGGCCGGATGCGGGCGCTGGAAGGGAAAAGCGTTAAGGCGCGCCCGGTTTTCCTACCCGCACGATGATCCCCCCGGAAATCTCGAAACTCCTGGAGAGCGGCTTCGACCTCGAGAAGGAGTACGAGAACGTCGCCCGGACCCTCGAGTCGATCGGGCTGTCGAGCTACGAGGCGAAGGGGTACATCGCCCTCGTGGCCCACGGGCACGGGAGCGCGGAGGTCATCGCGGAGACCGCCCACATCCCGCGGACCTCCGCCTACAAGGTCCTGCAGTCCTTGGTCGCGAAGGGCTTCGCGATCTCCACGCGCGGGCGGCCGACGATCTTCAAACCGGAGGCGCCGGCGAAGATCAAGGAGAAGGTGGTGGAGCGGCTCGGCGAGAGCTTCGACAAGCTCGAGATGATGCACGAGATCCTCCGGGACAAGGGGGAGCCGCAGCTCGTCTACACCGTGGCGGGGATGGCCCGCGTGATGCAGAAGGTCGGCGAGCTCCTCGACACCGCCACGGGGAGCGTGACGATCTCCACCCCGACGTTCTACGAGATCCGCGAGAAGCTCAGCAAGAAGCTCCAGAACGCGATGAACCGCGGGGTCCGGGTCACGCTGATCACCGAGCCGGGCCAGAAGGTCCCGGAGGGCGCGACCGTCCACTGGAGGAAGGGGCTGATCGCGACGGACATCATCGTCGACGGCGAGCGCGCCCTGATCGCCGCGCCGGACCTTTCCGCCGCCGGCTTCACGGACAACGCCGCCCTGGCCGCCCACCTCGACGCGTTCCTGCAGATCCTGATGTCCGAGAAGGAGTGAGGGGATCCGCCAGATGACCGGGGCGGAGGATTTCGATGTCGTCGTCGTGGGCGCGGGACCCGCCGGGGGGTATGCGGCGGGGGCGATCGCGAAGGCGGGGTACCGGGTCGCGCTCCTGGAAGAGCACCGCGAGATCGGCGAGCCGATGAAGTGCGGGGGCCTGGTCACGCCCCGCGTGTTCGACATCGTGTCGTGCAAGGAGACCATCCTGGGCGAGGTCCACGGGGCGGAGATCTTCTCGCCCGCCGGTCGGCGAATCGTCGTCGACGGCGGGGAGACGGAGGCCGTCGTGATCGACCGGCCGATGTTCGACCGCGCGATCGCGACGCAGGCCCTGCGGAACGGCGCGCACTCCTTCCTGGGCGCCCAGGCGGCTGCGGCGCGCCGCCTCGATGGCGGGCTCGAGGTCCTCGTGAACCAGGACGACGCGGTCCGCAAGCTCCGGTGCAAGCTCTTGGTCGGCGCGGACGGCGTGCGGTCCAGCGTCGCGAAGTGGTTCAACATCCTCCGCCCGAAGAGGATCCTGCCGGGGTTCGAGGTCGAGATGGTCGGCGTCGAGAGCGACCCCGGGTTCGTGCAGTTGTTCTTGGGCCGCGATTTCGCTCCCGGGTTCTTCGGATGGATCATCCCGAGCGGGGACACCGCGCGGGTCGGATTGTGCGTCGGCGAAGGGAACGCGTACGCGTACCTCGAGAGGATGCTCGAGCGTCCGCCCGTGCGGCAGTTCCTGAGGAAGGCCCAGCCGATCCTGTACATCACGGGGGGCATCCCCCTCGGATTCCCGAAGCGGAGCTACGCGGACAACGTGATGGTCGTCGGGGACGCCGCATGTCAGGCCAAGGCCACCAGCGGCGGCGGGATCTATACGGGCCTCCTGTGTGCGACGTTCTGCGCGCGTACCGCGATCGAAGCCCTCGAGGCAAGGGACTTCTCCGCCCGCATGCTCCACCGGTACCACAAGGCGTGGACGGGGTCGATCGGGAAGGAGCTCCGGAAGGATATGGCGATCCACGAGTCGTTCGCCCGCCTGACGGACGCCCAGGTGGAGGAGATCATCGACCTCCTCGACAACCCGGAAATCCTGAGGCTCATCCGGGAGAAGGGCGACATCGACTTCCCGTCGAAGGTCGGCTGGGCGCTGCTGCGGGCGGAGCCCCGACTCCTGAAGTACCTGGGGAAGGCCCTGCGGGCGATGGTCGCAAGGACGGTCGGGATATAGCGCCGCCCGGCCCTAGAGGGGGTACCACTGCCCCTCGACGGGCAGGAGGGTCTCCCGGCCCTGGAGGGCTTCCGCGAGGAGCTCGCGGTGATCCCCGTGCATCAGCACGACCCGCTGCGGGTCGCAGCCCTCGACGAACCTCACGAGCTCGTCGTGCCCCGCGTGCGCCGAGAAGTCGAACTTCTGCCACTCGCACTTCACCTTCACGTCGACGCCCCCCATGTCGATCAGGCCCTCCTCGATCAGCCGCCGCCCGTTCGTCCCCTCGACCTGGTACCCCGTCAGGAGGATCGCGGACCGCGGGTCCTCGCGGATCTGCTCCAGGTACCTCAAGACCGGCCCGCCGTCGAGCATCCCGCTCGTCGTCACGATCACGTCCGCCTGCAGGGCTTGGTGGGCCCCCCTCCCCCCGCGTACGACCTGGACCTTGCCCATCGCGTGCTTGAGCGCCTTCGAGGACCGGAGGTAGTCGGGGTGGTCGAGGTAGATCCCGTTCACCGTCTTCCCCATGCCATCGAGCCAGACGTCGAACTTCCCGTTCGCGAGGGCGAGGAGGACCTCCTGCGTGCGACCGACCGCGAAGGCAGGGACGAGGGCGAGGCCGCCGCGGTTGTTCACCTGGCGGATCTTCTCCAGGAACTGGTACTGCGTCTCGAAGCGGTCCGGGTGGTTCCGCCCCGCGTACGTGGACTCGATCACCAGGGTGTCACAGGGCACGGGCTTCGCCCCGCGCACGAGGTCCGTCGTCAGGGTGTGCAGGTCGCCGGTGAACAAGGTCGTCTGGTTCCCGTTCACCTCGAACATCGTGGCGCCCGGGATGTGGCCCGCAGGATGGAGGGTGACCTCCATCGAGCCCACGTCCAGCGCATCCCCGAAGTCGACCGTGCGGGAGTTCCGCCGGGTCGCCTGGATGTCCCCGTCGTCGAACGGCGGGTCGTACCCCTCCAGGTCGGCCACCTTCAGGCTGTCCAGGAGGAGGAGGTCCGTGACGTCCGAGGTGACGGGCGTGAGGACGACGTTTGTGTCGTGCCGCCCGCAGAGCCAGGGGACCATCCCGGAGTGGTCGAGGTGGGCGTGGCTCACGAAGACGAGGTCCACGGGCGGGGCCTTCAGCGGGTACTGCGGCGGGTCCTTCGGCAGCACGCCGTAGTCGAACAGGATCATCTCCGGGCCCTCCCGGAGGAGCATGCCGAGCCGGCCGACCTCCGTGGCGCCGCCGAGGAACTGAATCTCCATCGTTAGGGCGTCCCGAGAGTCCTTCCTAAGTTAAGGATTGCGTGCGCTCATCGGCCTACGAGAAGGCGCTGGCACCGGACCGCGCGTCCCATCCTCCGGGCTCCGAGGAGGGTCATCCCCGCCTCTAGGAGGCGGTCGCTACCGAAGAACCGGTCCGCGAGGCCCTTGATCCGGCGGCCTCGCTCGAGGGGGGCGCCGACGACGGCGCGCCACCGCGTCTCGTACCCGTCGAGGGGCCGGCCCTGGAGGACGAAATCCGCTGCGGCCTCCCCCGCGATCCGCCCGCAGATCATCGAGACGTTGATCCCCCCGCCGTTCGTCGCCATCACGTGCCCCGCCGCGTCCCCAACGAGGAGGACGTTCCCCGCGACCGTCGTCTCGACTGGGCCGGTGACGGGCACGTACCCGCCCGTGCCGTGGAGATGGGGCAGCCCCCGGGAATCGAGGAACTTGTGGAAGAGGGAGTCGAGCCGCCCCCGGAAGTGCTGCCACGTCCCGAGGCCGACGTTTGCGCACGCCCCCTTCGGGATGATCCACGCGTACCCGCCGGGGGCGAGGTTCCCGAAGAACATGTCCGTGACGGAGTCGAAGTCGCCGTCGATCGTGCAGCTCATCGCGGGGCCGGAGGTCGGCCAGGGCAGGCCGACGCTGCGGGCGACCGTCGACCGCGGGCCGTCCGCGCCGATGACCACCTTTGCCTCGACGTTCCCGTGGTTCGTCACGACGTCCGAGCCGCCGACCCTGTGGACGGTCGTCTCCGTCCGGAGCTCCGCGCCCTCCGCCACGGCCTGCTCCGCGATCCCCTGGTCCATCCGGTCCCTGCGCACGGTGTACCCGCCGAAGGGGATGTCCCAGTGGCGGCCCTTCGGGCTCCAGATCCGGATCACGTCCGTGTCGATCTGCCGCTCGCGGCGAGGGACCTCCATGAGGTCCTCGAGCCCGTCCACGCTTGGGAAGATCGTGCGGACCTCCTCGTCCTTCGCGACGTACTCGCCGCACTGCACGGGCACCCCGATCTCCCGGCGGCGGTCGAGGAGGAGGACCTTGAGCCCGCGCCGGGAGGCGTACCTCGCGGCGGTGGACCCCGCCGGGCCCGCCCCAACGACGACGACGTCGTACGTGGACGCCACCCCTCACGACTGCCGGGAGAGGACGAAGTCGACGAGGTCCCGGAGGCGCCCGCGGGCGTCCGAGTCGGGGAGCGCCTCGAGGCTGCGGCGGGCGAGGTCCCCGAACGAGCGGGCCTCCGCCCGGGACTTCTCCACCGCCCCGGTGTCCTGGATCATGCGCAGGGCCGTGCGGACCTCTCCCCATTCGCGGTTCCGCTTCCGGAGGATCCGGATCAGCTCGGACCGGTCGATGGAGCTTCCGTCGCTCAGGGCGTGGATCGCCAGGATCGTGACGTTCCCCTCCTTGATGTCCGTGCCGGGGCGCTTCCCGAGGAGGGCGTCGTCCCCGGAGACGTCCAGGATGTCGTCCACGATCTGGAACGCGATTCCCAAGTTGAGTCCGAACGCCCCGAGCGCCTCGATTTGCTCGAGCGTCCCCCCGCCCAGGAGGGCCCCGGCACGCGCGCCCGTGCTGATCGGCACCGCGGTCTTCCGGGTGATGATGTCGAGGTACTGCTCCCGGGTTAGGTCGATGTCCCCGGCGTGGCGCTTCTGCCGGATCTCGCCCTCCGCGAGGGACGCGCACGCCCGGGCCGTCATGTCGACGATCTCGTCCTCGAACTTCCCGCCGATGCCGAACGCCTTCACGAAGAGGAAGTCGCCCGCGACGAGGGCCTCCTGGACCCCGTACTTGCGGAAGGCCGTCAGGCGACCGCGCCGGTACTCCCCGCCGTCGTTAATGTCGTCGTGGATCAGGCTCGCGCTGTGGATGAGCTCGAGCGCCGTCGCGATGTCGACGGCCTTCTCGATCCCCGTCCCGTCCACCGCCTTGAACGCGAGGACGGTGACCGTCGGTCGGATGCGCTTCCCGCCCGCCGCGATCACGTACTCGGCGATCTCGGTGAGCAACGGCTCGTCGGAGGCGACGGCCTCCCGGATGCGGCGCTCCACGAGATCGAGTTCTCGGGAAACCCCGAAATCCCAGGCCGCGTTCATCGGGAGAAACCGTTCCTCCTTGATTGAAGGTCGGAGCGTATTTAACTGTTCGTACAGAACGCCCGTTACCCGCCCCCTCGGAGGCGGAACCGGCGCTCAGCGAGCCCGGACAGCGGGCCTCGCGATCTCGGCCACGACCTGGCGGCCCTCCTGGCCATTGTCGCGGATTGCGGGGGCGATCATCCGCAGGTACTCGTGGATCAGGTTGTCGCGGTTCCCGATCCAGTCCGCCATCATCACGACGGGGATCATGATCGTGATGAACGGGTAGAACATGGCGCCGTCCTCGAGGTCCCTCGTGGCGGCCCGGATCGCCCTTCGGGAGAACTCCGCGGTCCGCGCGAACTGGTCCTCGTAGTCCCGGACAGTGAGGTTGAGGTTGTACCCTTGGAGGTTCGTGAGCCGGCTCACCTCCTCTTCCCTCATGGAGATCAGGGCGAGGTTCACAAGGCCCGACCGGAGGTCCTTCTGCACCCCCACGATGTTGTTCAAGTGGACGATCACGACATCGTAGTAGTACCACGCGCGCGTCGTGGAGTGGAGCTCCGCCGGGGACACGGGGTCGGAGAGGAAGCACATGTCGATCACGCTGTGGTTCGTGGCGTGGGACACGTAGTTCGCGAGCCGCTCGTGCCACGCGACGTCGGGGTCAGGCGCGCTGAACCCGCTCGAGATCCGCCTCAGCTTCGGGATGTCGAGGGTCGGCTGCTTGTGGAACATCGTGAGCGCTTGCCCGAGGATCACCCGCTCGTTCACCCGCTCCATCTCGTAGAACAGGTCCTGGCCGTTCGGCGATCCGAGGTAGAGCTTGTTGAACGCCGCGGTGATGTTCGTCATCAGGTCGAACATGCCCAGCTGCTCCTGCTTGAGGATCAAGGCGAGCTCCCTCCGGAACGAGTTGAGGTCGAAGCCCGGGTCGATCATGGAGGCGAAGCAGTGGTGGTACAGGTCCTTCGCCTCGATGAACGTGTACCGGCCCTTGTCGACCAGGTCGTCGAGGATCCCCGCCTGGCACTCGTGGAGGATCTTCGCGATGAAGGCGCGCCGGAGGTTCTCGGGCGTCATGCGCTCCCGGTACCGCTCCGTGATCATCGACGCCCCCGCGGCGAACCTGAGGCTCTGGCCGTAGTTCCAGGTCTCGTCCGCCTCCTCCCAGATCGCGTCCACAGGAAGGTTGGGCGGGCGCAGATTGAGGGCGGACCCCCCGCTCGTGTTGATGACCCGGCGGATGTCCTCCTCGACCTGCGTAATGTGATTCTGGAGGACCTGCTTCTCGAATCCGAAGTCGTGGTAGTCGAACAGGCCCTCGGCGTAGCCGCCGAGGCGGAGGACGAACCTCGCGACCAGCTCGAGGTCGTCTGTTCCAAGCTCGACCGAGACCAAGGCCACCCCGCTCCGCGCATGACGCTTGGCACGGAGGCGATAAAGCCCTTGGTCAGTGGTTATCCGCCCCCATTCCCACGTACACAAACGGACTAGGACATTCTCATGCGCGCTACCACGTATCGCGACCGATAATCAGGCCGATACCCTATTAGAATCACGAACCGGTCTTGCGGCCGCAGCTTCTCATGGCCGAGGCTCCCGTGGTTGAGATACTCGGGGCAGCCACCGCCCTATTCCTGTCGATTATCATCCTGTCCGCCGTGGGCCGGCAGGCGACGGGGAAGTCGTTCCAGAAGCGGGCCCTCCTCTTCACGATCATCCTCCTCACCAGCGCGGTCGTCTCGAACATCCTGATTACAATCTACCTGAAGCAGCCCGCCGCGGACCCCGTCGCGATGGGGGCGGCCTTGCTCTTCAGCAAGCGGATCCAGGGGACATTCGACCTCCTGTTCGCGATCACGGTAGGTGTGTTCGTCCTGGCGACCGCCAACGCCGAGATCGACTCGCTGAAGGCCCTGAGGAAGTACCTCCTCACCCAGTTCCCGAACTCCTTCGTCTTCTACGTGTTCGTCCAGGTCCTCGCGATCGCGTCGGTGTGGACCTCGAATCCGACCGTGACCATCCCTCCCGGGGGAGCGATCAAGTTCGAGTTCCCGACGCTGCTCCTGTTCATGCTCGGGCTCGCGTCCGTCACCGTCCTGATCTACGTCCCGTTCGTCCTCCTTTCGTACGTCCGTCGGATCCGCGCCCGACCCTCCGTCGTCAGGGACGTGTACATGATCATCCTGGGCGTGTCTGGGTACACCGTCGCGGAGTTCGTCGTCGAGGTCGTGCTCCCCTTCTACGGCATGGATGTCCGGGCCGTGGGCTTCATCGTCGAGATGGCCCTCGTCGGCCTGGTCGCGTACGCGGTCCGCGAGCGCGGGTTCCTGGAGGACCTGCTCGTCCCGCGGGCGGAGGCGGACCTGAAGACCGCGCCCACGTTCGCCCTCGGCCGGGGGCTGACGTACCTCGTCCTCGAGGAGAACCCGATCCACTCGTTCGAGATCTTCCGGGACCTCGTCACCCACGGTGCCCAGGGCCTCTGCATCACCCGCAAGCCCCCGAAGAACGTCATGGTCGAGTACGGGCTGGAGAAGACGCCGATCCTCTGGCTGAGCCGGGTCGCGAACCAGAAGAACTGCGTCCGGCCCTCCCCGCCGGAGAACGTCGCGATGGCGGTCGAGCACTTCATCGGGGTCGGCGAGAACTCCGTCGTGCTCCTGGACGGCGTCGAGTACCTGATCGCCCACAACGACTTCGCGAGCGTCCTCGCCCTCCTCCACGACCTGAACGAGAACGTGTCGCTGCGCGACTCCATCCTCCTGATTCCGGTCGATCCCCGGGCGCTGAACGAGAAGGAGTTCGCGCTCATCAAGCGGGAGGTGCGGGTGATCACGCCCCCGGATGGCCCGGGGCGGGTCCCGAGGGTCGAGGTCGAGGTCCCGAAGCCCCCGAGGAAGACCCGCGCGGCATAGCCCCTCAGTCCAAAACCTTCTTGCGCGGGAGCCCCTTCGTCAGGCGCGATGGACGAGGACCTCGAGACGATCCGGGCCCGGAAGCTCGCGGAGCTCCAAGTGCACATCCAGGGGGCGACCCAGAAGAAGGACGTGAAGCCGTTCACGTTCACGGACACGAGCTTCGAGGTGGACACGAGGCGGGAGGGGGTCGTCCTCGTCGACATGTGGGCGGTGTGGTGCGCGCCCTGCCTGCGGCTGGCGCCCGCCATCGAGCAGATCGCGAGGGACTACGCCGGCAAGGTCCGCGTCGGGAAGCTGAACGTCGACGAGAACCCCGCCACACCCGCCCGGTTCGGAGTGGCCTCCATCCCGACCCTCCTCGTCTTTCGGGACGGGAAGCTCGTCGACCAGATCGTCGGAGCGGTCCCCAGGCAGGAGATCGAGCGCGTCCTGAACCGCTGGCTCTAGCGCGCGAGGGGCCCCGACGGCCGCGGGGCCGCGGGCTTCAGGTTCGCGCGGACCTGCCTCACGATCC
>Ga0154848_1049_pt2 | contig 10876 bp, 9 predicted proteins | sample Rifle2008BG16ft_FD_105576 | JGI IMG/M metagenome (GOLD analysis project Ga0154848, IMG submission 105576) | Euryarchaeota archaeon RBG_16_68_12 | reverse complement strand
GGCCCGCGTCCACCTCCACCGCCCAGAACCGGAGGCGGGTGACCGTCTCCGGCCCCACCCGGTCCCGCCGGCGGGGGCGCTTCCCCGAAGGGTACGCGCCCCGGATCCAGCGGTCCACCTCGGACGGCGACCAGACCCACGGCGGCTGGGGGAGGGAGGGCTCGGACCGTCGCGCCACGCCCCCGCAAGGACGTGCGCGTCCGTGAACCTATCCGATGGAACGATGGGGACCGGTCCCGGCGCGTCGCCCTCGGTTCCGAGAACAATGCGGGAACGGTTATGTAGTGTGCCGCGGAATCCTCCTCGGACCGTCGGCGATGGCGAAGCCAAGGCTCCTGAAGGCGAAGATCTGCATCGTCGGCGAGGCGGCCGTCGGCAAGACCTCCCTGATCCGTCGCTTCGTCCTCGACCAGTTCGACGACTCGTATCTCATGACGCTCCAGGCGAAGGTCTCCAAGAAGACCGTGGAAATCCCGATGGCCCCAACCGGCGACCCGGTCACGATCGAGATGTCGATATGGGACCTCATGGGCCAGAGGAGGTTCCGGGAGCTCCTCCTCGAGGCATACTTCCAGGGGGTCTCCGGGATCATCGCGGTCGCGGACGCCACGCGGCGGCAGACCCTCACCGCGCTGTACGAATGGATCGACCGCGTCGACTCCGTCTCGAGCCAGGCGCCCGTCGTCATCGCGGTGAACAAGTCGGATCTGGAGAAGGCCGTGCAGCTGACGGACGCGGAGGTCGCGCCGCTGGCGCGGTCCTTCCACGGCCGGTTCCTCATGACCTCCGCGAAGACGGGCGCGAACGTCGAGGAGGCGTTCCGGATCCTCGGGACCCGGATCGCGGAGCGGGCGCACAAGGCGTGACCCCGCGACGCCCGCGATGCCCGGGGCTCGCGAGTCCGCCTACTCGATGTACCGCAGCGCCTCCGCCGGCGGCATCTTCGACGCCCGCACGGCGGGGGAGGCCGTCGCCGCCACGGTCGCGACGAGGGCGATGAGGGTGATGAACCCGAGGTTCACCCAGGGGATCGTGAACGTGACGAAGTCCGCGAAGAAGATCGAGAACACCTTGTACGCGAGGACGACCCCGAGGGCGACCCCCACGAGGATCCCGAGGAGGGCGACGAAGGCGATCTCGATCAGGAACGCCTGCAGGACCATCCCCTGCGTGAAGCCGATCGCCCGCAGGGCGCCGATCTGCTGCCGGCGCTCCACGACCGCCCGCGCGGTCACGACCCCGAGGCCCGCGATCCCGACCATCAGACCGATCCCCAGGTACGCCTGCATCAGGGTGAGCACCTTCTGGGCCGCGTCGAACGCCTGCCCGACCTGCTCCCGGATGTCGATCGTCCGGAGGCCGTAGGGGAAGAACACCCGCTCGAGCTCGGCCCGCACGTACTGGACGTCGTTCCCGGGCGCGATCTGGAAGAAGTACGCGGTGTACGTCTCGGCCACGACGAAGTGGTCCCGCACGACGGACCGGTCCACGAAGATCCCGGAGGTGAACTGGAGCGCCTGCTCGAGCACCCCGACGATCGTCAGGTTCACGCGGTTGTTGTGGCCGTCGAAGACCCGCACCCGGTCCCCGGGCTGGACCCGCAGCCCCCCGCCGGGGAGGACGAACTGGCTCGGGCCCTCCGCGGTGCGGTCCACGACCGCGTACGTCGTGTTCTGGGACAGGGCCCGCCACACGTCCTCCCGCGTGACGAGGTCGATCCGGGCCCCCGCCGCGTCCAGGATGTACGGCAGGTGGGAGTGGAACGCATACTGGTTCGACTGGATCAGGAAGTTGTCGATGCCCCACAGGGTGTAGTCGTACGGCCCCTTGCCGTCCGGCGTGTCGACCTTCGCGGGAAGCACGGTCGCGGACGACACGCCGCTCTCCCCGCCGCGGAAGTACGACACCATCCCGCTGTCGTTCAGCGTCCTCCGGAAGTCCGGGATCTCGCCGTACGTCCCCGTGTACGCGATCACGTCGTAGCCCCCGGACTGCTGCTGGATGTACTGCGAGACGCTCGCGTCCTCGAGGGCCTGGACCATCGAGATCACGGTGACCGCGAACAGGATCAGGGCGAACATCGCGAGGGTCATCCCCGTGCGGAAGGGCCGCTCCGTCGGGTACGACATCGCGATCCGCGCGGCCGGCCTCCCGCGGCGGCGGGCGCCCCGGACGAGGAGGGCCTTCAGGGCGGGGGCCGCGTTGAAGACCGCCACGAGGACGCCCCCGAGGACGAGGAGGAGGCCAATCGCGACGAACAGGACCGCCGCGTTGTCCGCCGTGACGTTCACGAAGTGCCAGGGCCCGAGGTGCCACGCGAGGTCGACGACGCCCGCCAGGGTCATCGCGATCCGCGCGGGGACCCGGAGGGAGGCGATCGCCGCGAGGCCCACGGCGAGGGCGGGGACGCCGCCGATCTTCCCGAGGTCGACGTCGTAGAGGAAGCCGACGACCGTCGCAACGACGCCGACGAGCGCGAGGACGAAGCCGACCGCGAAGGCGAGCCCGCCATGGTGGCCCTTCGGCTCCGGGAGGTCCCGGATCGCGCGGACGACGTTCAGGCGCCCGATCCGCCACGACGCGATCGCCACGGACCCGAACGTCATCGTCGCCCCGACCGCGAACGCGAGGACGACGCTCGCAGGCTCGAAGTAGAACGAGACCTGGACCCCCTGCGCGACCGGCACGACGATCCCGAAGATGTAGATCATCACGTCGCCGAGGGCGAGGCCCGCGAGGGCGCCGAGGGCCGCGGCGACGACCGCGAACACCGCGCCCTCGAGGAGGAAGGCGGCGGTGAGGTCCGTCCGCTGGAGCCCGATCGCGCGGGACACCCCCATCTCCGCCTTCCGCTCCTCCGCCATCATCACGAAGATGTTCACGATCAGGAGGAGGCCCGCCACGACGCTGAACGCGCCCATCACGAGGAACAGCTGCGTGGCGTCCGAGCCGAGCTGCTTCGCATCGCGGATCCCGTCCGCCTTCACCGGGGACACGGTGAGGTCCCAGCGGTTCGCCCCGATCACGAGGCGGGCATCCCGCACGACGTCGCCCGTGTACGCGACGCCGTCCACCGAGCCGCCCCGGTTCGAGGCGCGGACGAGGTTGATCGCGCCCGTCTCGTTGAACGCCGACTGCGCGGCACGGAGGTCCATGAGGATGATCAGGAGCTTGTCCCAGTTCGCCGTCCCCTGGTCGCGGGCGACGCCCGCGACGGTCGCGCCGACGAGGGTCTGGTTCGTCGTCCCGTAGAACAGCGTGAGGTTCTGGCCGACCGTCGCATTCAGATCGCGGGCGGCCCGCTCGTTCAGGTACACGCCACCCGGCGGGAGGTCGGAGGTCCGGAGGACGACCCCGCCCGCGTCCGTGACGTCGCCGAAGCCCGCTTCCTGCGCGGCGTCGATCCCCATCACCGTGACGGCCTGGCTCCCCTTGTTCCCCGCCACGTTCCGGACGGGCATCGCCTTGAGGAGGGTCGGGGCGAGGCCGTCGATCGGCGTGCCCCGGGCCGCGAGCCCCGCCCGGAGGACGGGGACGACGGACTCGTTGAACGAGATCAGGTTGCCGTTGAACTCGCTGGAGACCGTCTCGTCGACCGCGCCGAGTCGGTCGTACACGTCCTGGACGAAGATGTGGTCCAGGGTGTCCCCGACGACGAGGGAGGAGGAGATGATCGCCGTGCCGACGAGGAGCCCTAGGATCGCGATCGCGACGCGGGACTTCCGGCGGCGGAGGTTCCGGCCCGCCATCCGCGCGAGGAGGGGGCGGCCGAGGCCCATCCCCGCCACGAGAAGGACGAGGAAGAGGACCGCGGCGACGGCCCAGAGGACGTCGGTCACGCGGACACCCGGGCCGGCGTCGTTTCCTCGACGATCCTGCCGTTCCTCATCCTCAGGATGCGGTCCGCGGTGCCGCTGATCGACACGTCGTGGGTCACGACGACGAACGCCTGCGCGTTCTTGCGGTTCGTCTCGTGGAGGAGCTGCATGATCTGCGCGCTCGTCTCGCTGTCCAGGTTCCCCGTGGGCTCGTCCGCCCATACGATCGCGGGCCGGTTCGCGAGGGCCCGCACGACCGCGACCCGCTGCTGCTGCCCCGCGCTCAGCTCCGCGGGCTTGTGGCGGGCGAAGTCCTCGAGGCCGACGGAGCCCAGGAGCTCGGCCGCGCGGGCCCGCGCCTCGCGGGGCGGGACGCCGGCGACGAGGAGGGGGAGTTCGACGTTCTCGTGGGCCGACAGCACGGGCAGGAGGTTGTACGACTGGAAGATGAACCCCATCCGAAGGGCGCGGTAGCGGGTCTTCGCGCGGTCGCTCATCTTGTTCAGGGGCACGCCCTCGATGAACACCTGACCCTCCGTGAGGTCGTCGAGACCGGAGAAGCAGTTCAGCAGCGTGGTCTTTCCGCAGCCGGAGGGGCCCATGATCGCGACCATCTCTCCCTTCCGGATCTCGAGGTCGACGCCCTGGAGGGCGTGGACCTTCACCGCGCCGGAGTTGTACACCTTGTGGGCGTTCACCGCGCGGACAATCGGTGAGTCCTCGGGCATGGCCGGCGATTCGAGCCGCCCGGGTGTATTTAGGGTTTTGGCGGGTGGGATTCCACCGTTGAGGGCTCGTGGGACCGGGAAGGGGGGGCCACGGCTCGGCGGGCGGTGGTAAACATGTCTACCCTGGCCCGCCCACGGGTCACCTCGGCCGGCGAAACGCCAGCAACGCCGCAGCGGTGACACCGACCGGGCAGTCCGCGACCCGCACCCCGAGGCCGCGGGAAGCGTACACGGACTCGAAGGCCGCGTTCATCCGGTCGATCTTGGAGAAGGCGCCCGCCGCGGGCTATTGGGGCCGCGCGGTGTAGAGGTGGAACCGCCACTCCACCTCGAGGCGATCCCCGCCCGCGATCCCGCTCAGCTCCCGCCGCATCTCCTCCTCGAAGCCCCGCCGGGCCTCGGGCGCCATCCCCGCGACCTCCGCCTCGAACGGGCCCCACGACAGGCGGTACTCAAGGTACGACTCGGGCGGCTCGAACACGGCGGTGTGCCGCACCGGGGTCTCGACCGCGTGGCGGAAGCCCGCCGCGCGGAGCGCCTCCGTCATCCGGCCCGCGTCCCGGAGCGCGCGGTACCCGTCGCTCCCCCGCGCGAACTCGAGCGCGGCCCGGACCTCCGCGAGCTTCCTCGGCGGGTCCGGGTTCCGGTGCCGCTGGAGGCCCGCGAGCAGCGCGTCCTGCGGCGGGTCGGGGGACTCCGCCCACTCCGCGAACACGAACCGCCCCACCGGCTTCAGCACCCGCGCAACCTCGCGGAAGCACCGGTCCGTCCCGAAGTACGGGATTCCGAGGTTGCTCACGACCCCGTCGAAGAGCCCGCCGCGGTACACGATGTTCCGGACGTCCATCATCTCCCAGCGGACCGACCGGATGCCGAGGTCCGCGGCGCGGTACGAGGCCCTCGCCAGGGCCCCGTCCGCCAGGTCGATCGCCACGACTCCCTGGGGCGCCACCCTCGGCGCGAGCAGGCACGCGACCAGGCCCGTGCCCGCCCCGAGGTCCAGGAACATCTCGCCGGGCTTCGGCGCCGCCGCCTCGAGGACGCGCTCCGCGATCGGCGCGAACCTCGGGGTCACGTTCCGGTCGTACGCCTCCGCCATGCGGCTGTACTCGTCCGCGAAGAGCAGGACGACCTCCTCGGGGTTCATGGGGCTGAGGCGATGGCGGCCGGATTCTTAACGCTTGACCGCCAGAGGGCCCGTCGGAGCGACGCGGCCCCTCCCGCCATTTCCGCTCGGCCTCTACGGCCTCCTCGGAAAGATTGTTAAGGGAGGCGGGGGGTGCCCGCCGCGATGGCGGCCCTCCAGCCCCGCTTCCGCGAGGAGCAGGTCGGCATCGTGACCTCCTTCATCCGCCACCACCTCGAGGACTCCGGGGCCCGTGGGATTGTCCTCGGGATGAGCGGCGGCGTGGACTCGTCCCTCGTCGCGAAGCTGTGCGTGGACGCGGCGGGTGCGGACAAGGTCGTCGGCGTGTGGAGCGGCGAGGGACCCGTGAAGGGTCCCGACTACGCGGACGCCCGGGACTGGGCGAAGGCTCTCGGCGTCGAGCTCCGGCGGTACGACATCGCCCCGCTCGTCGCCGCCTTCCAGAAGACCCTCAGGATTCGGACCGACGAGCGGACCGCGCTCGGGAACGTGAAGGCCCGCGTCCGGATGATCCTCCTCTACGCGATCGCGAACAGGGAGCAACGCATCGTCATGGGGACCGGGAACAAGTCGGAACTCGCCTGCGGGTACTTCACGGTCTTCGGGGATGGCGGGGCGGACTTCCTCCCGATCGGAGACCTGTACAAGACCCAGGTGCGGGAGATGGCCGCGTCCCTCGGCGTCCCGAAGCGGATCCTCGAGAAGGTCCCCACGGCGGGCCTGTGGCCGGGGCAGACGGACGAGGACGAGCTTGGGATCCGGTACGAGGACCTCGACCGCGTCCTCCTGGGGATCGAGCTCCGCCTCTCGCCGGAGGACGTCGCCTCGCGGACCGGCGTCGACCTCGCTACGGTCCACCGCGTCGAGGCGATCGTCGCCCGCAGCGTCCACAAGCGGAAGACGCCGCTAATCCCGAAGGTGGGAATCCGCACGTTCGGCCTGGACTGGCGCGAGTGACGCCCGCCGCTCCCGGAGCGCCTCCAGGAACGCGTCCCTCGAGTCGACGTCGAACACGATTTCGTCCGCGGTCGCCCCCAGCACGGCCCAGAACCGCCGCGGCTCCTTCAGGCGGATCGAAACGAGCCCGACCTTGGAGCCCGTGACGTAGAGCCGGCGACGGCCGAGGGAGGCCCGCAGGCCCAGGGGGACGTCCCCGTCGAACGGCTCCGCGGACTCGATTCCCTTCAGCGGCACGAACGCCCGGAAGTACCAGCCCTGCCGCAGGGTGAGGAGGGCCCTCGAGAGCGCGTGCGTCGTGAGGAGCGGGGAGAACCCCCACACGACGAGGTACGCGAACAGGAGGACGCCGATCCCGACGATCCACGCGGCGGGGGTCTGCGTGAGGAACGCGAGGAGGACCAGGAGGAGCGCGACGACCCCGCCGAACAGGGCGAACCGCTGGAGGAAGAACCCGCGACCGTACGGGAACTCCCGCCGCTGCCGCGACCCCGCCGCGCCCGCCATCGTCAGGCGCCCCGGCTCGTGCTGATGAACTTGATCGCCTCCACGCCCTTCGCCCGCCGGAGGGCCTGGGTGAACTCCTTCAGCCGCCCGCTCGGGCCCTCCGCGACGAAGATCTCGAGGCAGCTCCGCTCGTCCAGGTGCGTGTGGAGCCGCGTCCGGATCTCCGCGAACCGGTGCTGGATCGTGACGAGGTCCGCCTTCGTCGCCTCCTTGTCCACGACCGCAACGAGGATCAGCGTGCTCGTCCCGGACTCCCCCTCCCACTCCGCCTCGTCGATGAAGTCCCGCAGGGCCTCCCGGAACGCCTCGGACCGGCTCGGGTACCCGCGGCGCCGCACGACCTCCTCGAGCTTCCGGAGGGTCGCCACGTCCAGGGACATCGAGACGATCACCATCGGTTAATAACGATGGGCGCGGCCCTATTTGGACCTTATTAACGAACGCACAGGTATTAAATAAGCCCCCTTGGGATGGAGCGGCGTGGTCGACTGGGGGCAGCTCGCCCTCTGGGCCCTCATCACGGGCGGGACTCCGCTGATCCTCCTCCTCGTCCCCGCCTCGAAGGCCCGCCTCTCCGACCGGGCGACCCACCTCATGCTCGGGTTCTCCGCGGGGATCCTCGGCGGACTCGCGAGCCTCAACATCCTCCCCGAGGCGTTCCGGACCGCGGGCGAGCTCCCCGCCGGCGTCCGCCTCCCGGACCAGGCCGTGCCCCTCGCCCTCGGGCTCGGGTTCCTCGTCCTCCTCCTCATCGAGCGGCACCTCCTCGGCCGCGCGGGCCGCGCCCACCTCGACGACGGCCACCCGATCCGGCCCTTCGGCACCCTCGCCGTGAGCGCCCTCGCGGTCCACGGGACGATGGACGGCTTCGTCATCCCGCTCGGGTTCCAACTCGGGACGACCGTCGGCACCGTGATCGTCCTCGCCGTCGCCGTCCACCAGATCCCGGACAGCTTCGCGGCCCTCTCCGTCGGCCTGACATCCGGCCACAGCCGCAGGACCGTCGCGGCGTACGTCCTCGCGACCGCCCTCGACACGCCCCTCGGGATCGTCCTCGGTGTCGCGTTCCTCGGCGCGGGGCAGGCGTGGCTCCCCCTCGGCCTCGCGTTCTCCGCGGGCACGTTCCTGTTCGTCTCCGCCGCGGACCTCGTCCCCGAGCTCCAGCACCGCTCCCGCTCCCTCCTCGTGACCCTGTCCATCGTCGCGGGCTTCCTCCTCATCCTCGGCCTCACGTTCGTGCCCGGCGGCTGAGGGCCGGGCAGTGAAGCTCCTCGCGCTCCAAGGTATAACTTTCAACGTGGAGAAGGCTCCAAGTTGCATAGTCTCCATAGAATAAAAATCAGAGGTCTCGCCCGGCGCGAACCGCGTGGTGAAACCGCGGAAACCTTTTTATTGACACCCCGGCTATCGCGCTTCGCCCCTCGTTTCCAACGCGCTCGTTCGCGCGCGAGGGCGTTCTCGCATTCTAGGGGGAGCCGAGACACATGGAGGAAAGCATCTTCCAGCCGTACGTAGGCGCGAAGCCCATCTTCAAGATGAACCGGGACATCCTCCGGCCCTCCTTCGTGCCGCCCAAGCTCCCGCACCGGGAGGACCAGGTCGACCAGCTCGCGCAGATCCTCGCGACCGCCCTCCGGGGGGAGCAACCGAGCAACGTCCTGATCTACGGGCAGACGGGCACGGGGAAGACGGCCGTCGTGAAGTACATCGAGAACGAGTTCAAGAAGCTGGACGGCGGGCGGGCGATCCACTACATGTACATGAACTGCGAGATCGTCGACACGCCGTACGGCGTGCTCCAGAACGTCGCGAACCGGCTCGTGGAGAACCTCAGCCAGAGGATCCCGTTCACGGGCCTCTCGACGGACCGCGTGTACCAGCTCCTCGTGGAGAAGCTCGACGAGGAGAAGCGGATCGTGATCCTCGTCCTCGACGAGATCGACAAGATCGTCTCGAAGAACGGGGACGACATCCTGTACCAGCTCCTCAAAATCAACGAGGACCTCACGAGGGCCAAGGTCTCGATCATCGGGATCAGCAACGACCTGAAGTTCACGGAGTGGCTCGACCCCAGGGTGAGGAGCCGCCTGAGCGACGAGAAGATGGTCTTCCCGCCGTACAACGCGGAGGAGCTGTTCGACATCCTCCGGCAGCGGTCGGAGCGGGCGTTCGACAACGGGGTCGCGGACGACTCCGTCCTGTCCCTGATCGCCGCCCTCGCCGCCCAGGAGCACGGGGACGCCCGGCGGGCCCTCGACCTGCTCCGGGTCGCCGCGGAGCTCGCGGAGCGGGCGGGCGAGGACCACATCACGGAGAAGCACGTCCACCGCGCGAAGGGCAAGATCGAGCTCGACACGGTCGTCGAGGCGATCAAGGCCCTCCCGACCCAGTCGAAGCTCGTCCTCCTGGCGATCATCTCGAACGGCGAGGCGGGGGCGGACCGGATGACGACGGGGGACGTCTATGCCACGTACAAGGAGCTGTGCCGGAAGACGGGCGCGCCGGTCCTCACCCAGAGGCGGGTCACGGACCTCATCTCCGAGCTAGACATGCTCGGCCTCGTCCACGCCCAGGTGAAGAGCTACGGCCGGGGCGGGCGGACGAAGGAGGTCCAGAGCGCCGTGCCCTTCCTGGAGATCAAGAAGGTCCTCGAGAAGGACGAGTTCCTTGCGCCCCTCCGGGGCTACCGCCCGCGCCCCCAGACCACCCTCATCTGAGGTCGTCGCCCGGGTCCGGCTCAGGTTCCTCGGGTCCGGACGCGTCCTTCCTTGCCTTCCTCGCATCCCTCGCGGCCTTCTTCGACCGCCGCCACCACGTCCAGGAGTCCTCCGCGAACCCGTACGCGTAGTCCGCGAGATACACCCCGACGGGGAGGAGCACGAGCGTGAGGGCGAGGGAGTCCCAGCTGTTCTTCGCCGCGCCGAGGGGGCGAACGTCCCCCCAGGACCGGCAGCAGCTCCCGCCCGGCGAGACGAGGAGCTTGATCAGGCCGAACCACGGGAGCTCCCCGCGGGCCTTCCCCACGACGCGGGAGTGGGGCACGATTCCCCACGAATCGAACCCGCCCCGGTACGCGTTGTTGTCCCCCATCGTCAGGTAGCCGTCGACGCGGTTCGCCACGTTCGCCGCGAGGGCCGCGAGGCTGATCGTCTTCGCGAGGTCCCCCCGGTAGCCCAGCTCGCGGAGGGTGAGGTCCCCGCTCAGGTTGTACCATGCGCCCGTGGTCGTCGTCCAGAGGCGCGCCTCGAGGGCCCGCAACGAGGGAATGTCCCAGGCCGGGCGGTCCCAGGTCGCGAAGCTCGTCTCGTTCCACACGAGGTACACGATCGGGCGGTGGATGATCGGCGTGGAGTCGAGCGCGTACGGCGTCGGGTGGAAGATGAGGACGTCGCCGAAGTCGCCGTACGTCCGGTAGCCGGTCGGCTTCCCTTCGACCCACGTCACGACATCCGCCTTCGAGGGGGCGACCTGGACGAGGACGAGGTCTCCCGTGTCCACCACGCCGGGGTAGCTGGGCGCGGCGCCGTTGTGGAGGCTCGCGCCCCCGTCGTGGGACATGCTGTCGCTCTCGATGACGACCATCGGGGGCCAGACCTGCGTGTACCCGAAGACGGCGCCGAGCACGATGAGCACCAGGACGACGGCGACCGCGATGTCGCGGAGCAGGAGGAGGGCGGAGTCCCGGCCGCTGAGCTCCTCGTCGCACTCGTCGTAGGGGG
>Ga0154848_1077_pt18 | contig 10952 bp, 12 predicted proteins | sample Rifle2008BG16ft_FD_105576 | JGI IMG/M metagenome (GOLD analysis project Ga0154848, IMG submission 105576) | Euryarchaeota archaeon RBG_16_68_12 | reverse complement strand
GATCCTCGACCAGGTGAAGGAGGTCCGCGAGGTCGAGCGGCGGGGGGACATCGGGAGCGAGGAGGCGGTCCCCGTCCTCGAGGTCGTCCCCCGCCATTACCGGGAGCTCCAGGACATCGCGAAGATCGCGGACTCGAACGGCGGGTACCACGACTACCCGCTGTACAACGTGGACCTGAGGTTCGGCCAGCGGTACTGCCTCAAGCATGCGATCTTCCCGTTCGGCCTCCTGTGGCACTCGAACGGGCGATGGCGAGCGGAGGAGGAGCAGTTCGCCCTGGACTACCCGCTCCCGCAGCTGTGGCCCGCCCTCCTCGACCTCCGCGTGGACGCGCCCCTCGGGATCCCGCGGTTCCAGGACCGGCTCCTCGGCGCGAGGATCGGGGACTTCGAGGTCGGCGGGTCCGAATCGGAGATCCTCGAGAAGCTGAACGCGGCGGTGAGGGAGCTCGACCCGGACGTCCTCCTGACGGACAACGGGGACGCGTTCCTCATGCCGTACCTCGCGAGGAAGGCCGCGGAGCACAAGGTCCCGCTGCAGCTCGGGAGGGACCCGGACCGGTTCGTGGAGAAGCGGGGGAAGTCGTACTTCACGTACGGGAAGATCGTGTACAAGCCTGGGCAGTACCTCCTGAAGGGCCGGCTCCACCTAGACCGCGGGCACTTCGCGTACCGGGAGGCCGCGATGGCGGGGCTCGCGGAGCTCTCCCGCATGTCCCTCCTGATGCCGCAGGAGCAGGCCCGCCTCACCCCGGGGACCGCGATCAGCGCGATGCAGGTGAACCTCGCGTCCCGGGACGGGTGCCTCGTGATCTGGAAGAAGAACCGCCCGGAGGACTTCAAGACCGCGGAGGACCTCGTCCTCGGGGACCGCGGCGGGTTCATCTTCGAGCCGGAGGTCGGGCTCCATGAGGGGCTGTACGAGCTCGACTTCTCCTCCCTGTACCCGTCGATCATGGTGAAGTTCAACATCTCGCCGGAGACACTTGACTGCTCTTGCTGTGACCAGAATGCGATCCCCGTTCCTGGACTTCGATACCATCTGTGCACAAGCCGTATCGGGCTGATTGCGCGGGTCCTGAAGCCAGTCCTTGAGCGGCGTCGGTACTACAAGAAGATGAAGAGAGAACCGGGGCCGCTCCAGGAGGTGTATGAGGACCGCAACGCGATTCTGAAGTGGCTCTTGGTCACGTGTTTTGGCTACACTGGCTATAAGAATGCCCGCTACGGGAGGATCGAATGCCACGAAGCGATTAATGCACTCGCGCGCGACCTCCTCGTCCGCACGATGGAGATCTCCGAGTCCCATAGCTACGACGTCGTCCACGGCATCGTCGACTCCCTGTGGCTCCGCCCCCGCCCGGACGCGGACCCGATCCGCGCGGTCGTGGACCACATCGCGGGGGCCACGGGCCTCACGATCGAACTCGAGGGGCGGTACAAGTGGATCGTGTTCCTCCCGTGCAAGACGACCGGTGTGGGCGCGCTGAACCGGTACTACGGCCTCCTGGAGAACGGGGAGTTCAAGCTCCGCGGCATCGAGCTCCGGAAGCACGACACCCCGCCGTTCATCAACGCCGCGCAGGAGGCGATGCTCGGCGTCCTGAGCGAGGCGGGCACCGCCACGGAGTTCCACGAGCGAATCCCGAAGGCCGTCGACGTGCTGCGGTTCGTCGCGAAGCGGATCCTCGACAACGCGGTCCCGCTGCGGGAGTTCGTCCTGACGAGGAGCGTGACGAAGTCCCTGGACGAGTACGTCGTCCTCACCGCCACGGTCGCCGCGCTGCGGCAACTGAAGGACCGCGGCTTCACCGTGGAGCCCGGGGAGAGCGTGCGGTACGTCGTCACGGACATGAAGAGCCGGGACTATGCGGCGAAGGTGAAGGTCGCGGAGTTCCTGGAGGGGAGCGAGCGGGTGGACCGGTGGGAGTACATCCGGCTCCTGTGCCGCTCCGGGCAGACCCTGCTCGCGCCCTTCGGATACACGGAGGAGCGGCTCCTCGGCGCGTGCCGGGACCTCAGCGACCTCGCGATCGACAACGTCCCGGGGGCCGCGATCGCGGTCGCGGAGGACTACAAGACCCACGGGAAGGGGAAGGCCCGCGGCGGGGTCGGGTACCAGAAGGCGTGGCGGGTGGAGGACCTGCCGGACGCGGGACCTGCGGAGACGTGAACGTTCATCCGCCGCCGCGCCTCCCCGTGGCGGTGTACGCGGTCGGGATCGACCTCGCATGGTCCCCTCGCAACTCGACGGGGCTCGCGATCGCGGAGCGCGTGGGCGGGCGGTGGGTCCTGCGGGAGGCGATGGCGGGCCTGAGGTCGAACGAGGACATCCTCTCGTACATCAGGGCGGGTGTGGGCGACGAGCCCGCCATCCTCGCCATCGACGCGCCCCTCGTCGTGCCGTGGCAGAAGAAAGGGCGGGAGGGGGACCGGCTCATCACCCGCCTGTTCGGGCCCTACGAGGCGGGCGTGTACCCCGCCACGCGGTTCTACCTGGGCCGCTATGGCGGGAGGAGGATCTGGGACCTCGTGGGGGACCTGGAGCGGGCGGGCTTCCGCCACGACTGCCGGTTCCATCCGAGGAAGCCGACGCGGCTCTTCTTCGAGACGTACCCGCATGCGGCGATGGTCGCCCTTTTCGGACTCCCGAAAACCCTGAAGTACAAGGTCAGGGAGGGCCGCACGTACGAGACGCGATGGCGGGCCTTCCGCGAGCTCGAGTCGCACCTCCGGGGCCTGTCGCGGTCCGACCCCGCCATGGCGGGGATCGAGCAAGCCTTCGAACCCGACGTCCGGACCCTCCACGGCGGGAGGCTAAAGGACTACGACGACCTCCTCGACGGCATCCTGTGCGCGTACATCGCCGCGTACTACTGGACCTGGGGCACCCGCCGCTGCGCAATCGTCGGGAGCCTCGAGGGCGGGTACATCGTCACCCCGATGACGCCGAAGATCGCCATGCGAGCGCCCACCGACTCGCGGATCTTCACGTATGATGGAGTTCGGACCCCCTCCGACTGAACCGATGCACGCGAGACCCGATCAGTAACTCCGGAGACGGCTCTCTGGAAAGTGACGGGCGTTCTTCGTCACGACCGGCAGGTCGCCCCGGGCCTTCGCGAACCCCGCGACGAGCGCGTCAATCCATCCCGGGAAGCGACCCCTCTCGAACATGCGCCGGGCGAGAGCGGCGGCGGAGCGCGCGTCCCCCAGACGTAGGTCCTCGAGCGTCACGGCGCGGTCCAGGGTCGCAAAGTCGGCCTCCGGCTGGCGCGAGCCCGCGAGGTACTCGGCAACGACCACACTCGGAACGAGGGCCGCCTCGCCTTCCCGGACAAGTTCCTCCAGAAGCCGTCGTGCCCCCTCATCGCCCCCCCTGACATCGGACAGGAACGACGTGTCGAGGACGACGGTCACCCTGCATTCCTCCGGGTCCGGCGCCCGCGAACGAGGCGTTCGAGAGCTCTGCGGTCCGCCTCCGCTCCCTTCCGGTGCATCGCCGCGTCGTCCCACCCGGGGAGGCGCGGGCCCAGCTCCCGGAGGGCGGTCAAGTCCTTTCCCGCGGCGGCCAACCGCCGCACGGCGTCGCTGAAGGACTCCGCGGGCTTCTTCAGGGCCGCGAGGGTTGCGTACGCCTCGTCGCTGAGCTGGACCTGCTTCGGCATGGAATCAATACATATGTATTGACTCGATACTTAACGCTTTGGCCAGGACCGCGGGCCCACGGACACGCGCCACGCCGTCATTCGCCAGACAGCCGAGTCACGGTGAGCTCCGCCTCCGCGAGCCGCTCGTCGCAGACCCGCACGAGGGCGACACCCTCCTCGTACGTCCGCAGCCCGTCTGCGAGACTGAGGTGTCCCGCGCTCAGCGCCTCCACCTTCGATTCCAGTTCCTCGAGCGCCTCCTCGAACGTCTTCTCCGTCATGCCCCGTTCCTCCTCCGCTCCTCGACGACCGCCTCCAGCGCGCCGTCGGAGACGTGGACCGTGATCTCGTCCCCGGGGGAGACCGCGGAGACGGAGGCCACGAGGGCCCCGTCCTCACGGGTGACGACCGCGAACCCGCGGGCGATCGTCGCGAGCGGGCTCACCGCCTCGAGCCGACCGGCGACCCCGGACAGGCCGTCCCGCCCAGCGGAGAGGAGACGCCGCGCCTCCTTTCGGAGGGACTCCCCGGCGGCCGCGAGCCGTCCGCGGGCGTCCTGCACGCGCTCCCGGATCGCCTCCGGCCGGATCCTCGCCCCCAGGGTGGCGACCGCCTCCCGCCACGCCTCGATGGTCTCTCGGACCCGCGAGCGGAGGGCGGCCCGCGCGGCCTCGATGCGGGACTTCAGATCCGCGACGTCGGGCGTCGCGAGCTCCGCGGCCGCGCTCGGCGTGGGCGCCCGCACGTCCGCGGCGAAGTCCGCGATCGTGACGTCCGTCTCGTGGCCCACGGCGGACACGACGGGGGCGGAGAACCGCACGATCGCGCGAGCGACCCGCTCGTCGTTGAAGCACCACAGGTCCTCCAGGGAGCCGCCGCCCCGCGCGAGAATCGCGACATCGACCCGGCCCGCGAGGCGATCGAGCGCCGCCGCGATCGACACGGGCGCGTCCTCCCCCTGGACGAGGCACGGGCTCACGAGGACCTCCGCGAGCGGGTACCGCCTCCCGAGCACGGCGAGCACGTCGTGGAGCACGGCGCCCGCCTCCGAGGTGACGAGGCCGATTCTCCGCGGGAACGCGGGGAGCGGGCGCTTCCTCTCCGGAGCGAAGAGGCCCTCCGCCGCGAGGCGGTCCCGGACCTGCTCGAAGGAGAGCCAGAACGCGCCGTGGCCGATCGGGCTCACGTCCCGCACGACGAGCTGGGCCTGCCCGCGGGCGGGGAACACGTCCACGTCGCCGCGGGCGACGACCTCGATCCCGTCCCGCAGCTCGAACCTCAGGGCCGCGGCCGCGGAGCGGAACAGGACGCACGCGATCTGGGCCTCCGCGTCCTTGAGGACGAAGTACGCGACCCCGGAGGGCGGGCGGGAGACGCTCCCGATCTCGCCCCGCACGAGGACGTCCGTGAGGGCGGGGTGGCGGGCGACCGCGGAGCGGAGGGCCCCGACGAGCTCGGTGACGGTGAGGGCGTCCCGCGCGAGGGCGGCCACTCCGAAGGTCTGCATGGAGAGTCGACCCGTCAGAGCGCGGGGCGGGCTATATCAACCCGGGACGGGGAGGGATGGCCGAAAGTGCTCAGGGCCCCTGCAAGCGTCGGCGGAGGCCGCGAATCTGGCGCTGCTGCCACACGACGATCCCGGCGAGGAGGACGGCGACCGCAAGGGCGGCGACCGCGAGGGCCAGCGCGACCCCGCTCACGTCCGCGGGGCCCGACATGTCCACGACGAGGTCCGCCGTGCGCGAGGCGTCGCGGGCGCTCGCGACGAGGCTCGCGGAGGCCTGCCGCCCGCCGTACGACGCGTTCACGATCAGGAGGTCGCCGTCGCGGAAGAAGTCCGGGATCACGGCGTCCACCGCGTACCCGGCCGAAGTGCTCGTCGCCGTGAGGGCGACCCTCGTGCGGAGGTTCGTGAGCGTGACCGTGGCGCCGACGAGGGGGTTCCCGTGCTCGTCCGTGACGGTCCCCTGGAAGCGGCAGCGGGCCTGGACGGAGAGGTTCGCGACCGCGACGAGGTCCACGAGCTCCGACCCCACGTAGTACAGCACGGTCACGTCGTACAGGCCGGGGAGGGCGGGCGTGAGGTTCAGCGTCTCCGCCTGGTTCGCGAACGCGGGGACCTGCCGGGACGCGACGACCCGCGGCCCCGCGGTGAGGAACACGGACAGGCTCCCATTCTGGGGCGGGGTGGCGTCCACGACGATCCGGTCCGCGAGGCCGTCCGTGTTCGTGTCGACACTGCGGGCCCTCGCGTTCGTCGGGATCGGCGTCGGCACGCCGAGGCGGTACTGTGCCAAGAAACCGCCCCAGCCGGAGTCGCGGCTCAGGGCAAGGGAGGCGTACCCGGGCTCCGACGGCGTGTCCGGGAACCAGATCGAGAGGCCGTGCGCGTGCCGCGCGCGGACCTGGTTCACGGGGTTCGGGTGGTCCCACACCGCGTTCGCGAGGACCGCGTTCCCGATCGCCGCCTCGAGCTCCCCCGCCAGGACGGAGAGCCGCGGGTTCCCGACGACCGCGGCGGCGTTCTCCGCGAAGTGGTACAGGTCGAAGTCGTCCCCGCCTGCGGCGCCGCCCTTCTCGTACCGCTCCGTGGCGAGGCGGGCCTGCATCACCTGGGCCTGCCGCAGGGGGACGGAGGCGTTCAGCTCCGTGACGAAGCCCGCGAACGTCGCGACGAGGGCGGGGAGGGCGCGGCTCGACACGAGGCTCAGGGTCACGGAGTACGCGCCCTGTGGCGTCGCGTCGCGGTAGCTCGCGACGTACGCGGACGTGAGCCAGGAGCCGACCTCCACGGGGGTCATCGAGGGGTCCGCGGCGACGGCCCCGAGGAACGCGTCGTACGGCCAGCCCGCGAGCGGCTCGTCCTTCTGGGAGCCCACGAAGAAGTCGACCGAGGGCTGGAGTTCGTACATGATCTCCAGAGTCATCCGGCACGCGTCGTTCCCCACGATGTCGACGTTCCGGCCGAGCACGGTCTTGATCTGGGCGAGGGCCCCCGCGAGCTCCGGGGTCGTCATGTACTGCCCCGAGGACGAGTCCGTGAGGACCCCCATCCATCCGAGGCCGTGGTCCCAGACGTCCAGGAAGACGTGGCGCGCGGGGTACGTCGCGATGCCCCACGCCGCGAACGCCACGAGGGACGCGGGGTCCGCCATGTCCACCTCGGTGAGGTTCGCAACGGCGTTCGCGGGGTCCGGGGTCATCCCGCGCTGCACGAGGAACCGCTTCGTGTCCGTCCAGTCCCCGTAGCGGGCGTCGTCCCCGACGGCCCGGTCGAACTGGACGACGATGTTGACCTGGGCCGTGGACCCGACGCGGGCCATCGCCAGGAAGTTGTCGATCCCGAGGGGCTCGAGGTTGTTGTCCGCGTCCATGTACACGAGGAACGTCCAGTCCGCGGGCGCGGCCTGCGCGGGGACGGGGACGAAGGCGGCGATCGCGCCGACGAGGAGGAGGGCGACGATCGCGAGGGCGGCGGCCCGCATGGAGCCGAACGATGCGGCGGGCGTTATTTCAAGATAGCGCTCAGGGACTCGCGGCGCGCAACAGCTCCGCGGCGGTGAGCAGGGCCGAGAGCCTCACCTGGATCGAGGCGAGCGCCTCCCGCCCGCCCTCCTCGCGGTCCACGACCGCGACGACGTCCGCGACGACCGCGCCGTGGCCCCGGATCCGCTCGATCGCCTTCACGAGAGTCCCGCCCGTCGTCACGACGTCCTCGACGAACAGGAGGCGGTCCCCCTCTGCGAGGTCGCCCTCGAAGTCCCCCCCCGTGCCGTGCTCCTTCCTCTCCTTGCGGACCATGATGTACGGCTTCCCCGTCTCGAGCGCCACCGCGGCCGCGATCGGCACCGCGCCGAGCTCGACGCCCGCGATCCGGTCCGCGGCCGCGGCGTGCGGGGCCATCCCCCTCGCGATCTCCCGCAGGACCTCGGGCCGCGTGACCGCCTTCTTGATGTCCACGTAGTACGGCGACGTCTTGCCGGAGGTCAGGGTGAAGTCCCCGAACCGGAGCGCGCCGCACGACTTCAGCATCTCGAGGAGGTCACCACGGCTCACGCTTGCGCCCCCAGCGGTACCCGATCACGTTCACGACCCGATGCAGGACGGGCGTAATAACGATGATGAAGACGAGGCCCCAGATCGCCTCCCCGGTCCAGAACCGGGCGAGCCACCAGGCCGGGGCGAACGCGAGGAGCAGGAGGAAGGTGCCGATCAGGAAGTCGTACTGGTCGAGGCCGTGGGCCTTTGCGCCGCGCGGGAGGCCGAGGCGGCGCTTCACGAACGCGCCGAGGAGGTCGCCGAGGAGCGCGCCGAGCGGGAGGAGGATCAGGATCCCAAGGACCCACGGCCAGGGGCCAAAGGAGAGGCGGGGGTCGACGAAGGATCCGAGGACCGTGAGGACGAGGCCGAGCACGAAACCGGAAGCGGCCCCGCCCACGAAGCCCCGCCAGGTCTTACCGTCGCCGAGGATCCGCTTCCCGTCCCGCAGGGAGCGGCCGAAGTCCATCGGCGTGCCACCGCCGAAGACGACGGCCAGGGGGTTCGCCGCGTGCGCGGGGAGGAGGGACCAGAACGCGAGTGCGGCCGCGAGGGCGGCCTCCGCAAGGGCCATGGCGGCACGGCATCGGCGCGGTTCGATAAAGGTTCGCGGGCGATTCGCATTTCCCATCCGAACCGCACAGCTGCACTCAGAGAAGCGTGGATTCCATGGAGGAAAGCTTACCCGCACATGGCCTTCGCAAGGAGATCCCGCCGGCGCTGGATCTCGTCCAGGAGTCGGTCGTAGTACTCCATCATCCGCCGGGCGGCTTCTGTCCGCGTCGCGGGCTCGCGGGCAGGACCGACGTAATCCTGCACCTGCTTGCGTCCTTCGCCCTGTTGCTCGGAGTGCCAGAAGTAGACGTACTCGTGGCCCTTGATCCGGTGCACCTTCAGTCCACAGCCGACTCTCACGGTCACACCCACGGGTCAGGACTCGTCCATGGCAATGGAGTTGAGTGGGGGAGGTCGGTGAAAGTACTCCTGACGGTGGTGGAACGCCGAGGCCATGCGAGAGTGGCCGGAGCCCGTCCGGGCAACGCCCGTTGGAATGCGACAGGCGGCGCTGTGCCAGCGGGCGCCACGGCGCGTTCCCACTCTTGATAATCTCTTCGCTACAACCTTATACCGACCCCCCTCGTTGGGCGGGTCACCTCCCATGGACCGGGTGCACACCTACATCGACGGCTTCGACGAAGCCCTCGGCGGCGGGATCCCGAAGGGTCACGTCGTCATCGTGAGCGGCAGCCCGGGCACGATGAAGACGTCCGTCACGTTCTCGATCCTCTACAACAACGTGAAGGCGGGATCGAAGGGCCTGTACATCTCCCTCGAGGACAGCCAGGACGACCTCAAGGGCGCGATGGAGGACCTCGGGATGGGCGGCATCGACGGGATGGAGCTGTACATCCTCGACGTCTCGAAGATCCGCCTCGAGCACAAGGACGAGGAGCTGAACAAGAACTGGCTCGAGATTCTGACGAAGTACATCGAGCAGCGGGTGAAGGTGAACCACTTCGACCTCGTCGCGATCGACAGCCTCGCGGCCCTGTACTCCCTGAACCAGATGGAGAACCCGAGGCGGGAGCTGTTCCACTTCTTCGGCTTCCTCCGGTCCCTGGACGCGACGACGCTCCTGATCTCCGAGGTGCCGACCGGGGAGAACGGGCGGCTCTCGAGGTACGACGAGGACTTCCTCGCGGACGGGGTCCTGTACCTCCGGCTGACCGAGGTCGGCGGGACGGACGTGCAGCTCCGGCTCCGGTGCGTGAAGATGCGGCGGACGAAGCACGACCACGGGTACTTCGCCCTGATCCGCGAGGACGGGCGGTTCCAGATCGCGCGGGCGATCTCGGGGTGACGGTTGGCGGTCTGCGCGGGGGCCTACCCCGCGATTCGCTGCACGAGCTTCAGGAACGCGTCCGCGTAGCGCGCCGCGAGGACGGGGTCGGAGAACGTCTTCTCCGCGGCCTTCACGTTCTCGTCGATCGCCGCCACCGTGCGCTCGAGCACGTCAACGACCTCCTTCCCCGGGGCGTGGCGGAACAGGATTGCGAGGGCGATCGTCCTCCCGCGGGCGACCACGAGGCGGCCGACGGGCAGCTGCATCACGTACACGCCGGCCCCCCGCCTCTCCACCTCCCCCGCCATCGCGTGGCTGACCGTGGCGTCCCGCAGGGCCTCCGTCGCGCCGCCGTGCGCGATCGGCCGGCCGTCCGGGCGGAGCAGGACGACGCCGAGGGCGTTCGAGGTCTTCGCGGGCCCCGCGAGCTCCCGCCAGAACGCGGCCTGGAGGGCGAGGGTCCGGATCCGCTGCCGCAGGGCCGTGATGCCGTCGGAGTCGGGCCGCGCGTCGAGCTCCCGGAAGGCCTCCTCGACCGCCTTCGCCTCGTGCGGCTTGAGGAGGTGGCGGAACGTCATGAACTCCTGGTGCAGGGACGCGAGCTCGGGCCCCGCCCGGCCGCGGCGCCGCGCAGGCTCCGGGGGGTCGTCGACCTCGAGCCCCCGCCTCGCCGGCGCCTCCGGCGGCGTCTCCTGCCATGCGGGGTTCTCCCGTTCGATCAGGTCCACGGCGTCCGAGAGGCTCATGCCCGGGTGCTCGATCATCGCCTGGAGGACCTGGCCCCCGTGCCCCTTGAGGTCCCACTCGAGGACCCGCAGCGCGGCGTCCTTCCTTGGCGACACGTCGTTCGCCCCGGCCCTCCAACAGGGCCGCTCTACAAAACGCTTGTCCCGTGGTTCCGCTTCCTGCAAACAACCGTCCTAGGCCTGCTATCATCGCCGATAACCGCGCGGTGGCCAATTTATAGGGAGAGTCCCGTGGACAGGCGTCGATGGAGCGAGACCTCCCCCTCCTCTCCACGCACGTCGGCGGCCTCGACGAGGCCCTGGGCGGGGGGATCCCGGAGGGTTCGATCGTCCTCGTCGCCGGCACGCCAGGGACGATGAAGAGCTCCCTGATCTACAACATCCTGTACCACAGCGCGAACGACGGCCGCCGGGGCCTCTACGTGTCCCTCGAGCAGACCGCGGAGTCCCTGCGCCTCGCGATGGAGCGGTTCGGCTTCCCGCCGATCGACGAGGGGAAGCTGTACCTCCTGGACCTCGGCGTCCTCCGCACGTCCCTGCAGAAGGCGGAGGCGACGAAGGACTGGATCGGTATCCTCGTGGACATCGTCAAGGAGGCGGTGACGGCGGACGGCTACAAGGTCCTCGCCCTCGACAGCCTCGAGGCCCTCTACGCGCTCGCGAACTTCGAGGCCC
>Ga0154848_1055_pt11 | contig 10953 bp, 11 predicted proteins | sample Rifle2008BG16ft_FD_105576 | JGI IMG/M metagenome (GOLD analysis project Ga0154848, IMG submission 105576) | Euryarchaeota archaeon RBG_16_68_12 | reverse complement strand
CCGCCATCGGAGCCTCCCGGGGCCCCAATCGGGGGGCCCTAGAAATCCTCGCCCTCGCCGCCGCCTTCCTCGCCGCCCTTCGGGCCGCCGGGTCCGCCGCCACCGCCCGCCCTCGCGGCGATCACGTCGTCGATGCGGAGGATCATCACGGCCGCGTCCGTCGCGGACGTGATTGCCTGGCTGCCCACGCGGATCGGCTCCACGACGTTCTGCTTCCGCATGTCGGTGATCTTGCCGGTGAAGACGTTGATCCCCGCGTGCCGGTCCCCCCTCTTGTGCTGCTTCCGGATCTCGATGAGGGTGTCGATCGGGTCGAGGCCCGCGTTCTCCGCGAGGGTGCGCGGCACGATCTCGATCGCGTCCGCGAACGACTCGATCGCGATCTGTTCGCGGCCGCCGACGCTCGAGGCCCAGTCCCTCAGGCCCATGGCGATCTCCGTCGCGGCGGCCCCGCCGCCCGTGACGACCTTGCCGTCCTCGACGGCGCACGCAACGACGCTGAGCGCGTCCTCGATGGACCGCTCCACCTCGTCCACGACGTGCTCCGTGCCGCCACGGATCAGGATCGAGATCGCCTTCGGGTTCTTGCAGCCCGTGACGAACGTCATCTCGTCGTCGCCGATCTTCTTCTCGAACACGAGCTTCGAGTTGCCGAGGTCGTCCTTCGCGAGCTCGTCGAGCTTCGTGACGACCTTCCCGCCCGTCGCCTTCGCGAGCTTCTCCATGTCGGACTTCTTCACCCGGCGCACCGCGTAGATGCCCTCCTTCGCGAGGAAGTGCTGGGCGAGGTCGTCGATGCCCTTCTGGCAGAACACGATCGTCGCGCCGGACTTCTTGATCGTCTCGACCATCCGGCGGAGCATATTTTCCTCCTCCGAGAGGAACGCCTGGAGCTGGCTCGGGTCCGTGATCTCGATCTTCGCATCGATCTCCGTCTTCTTGACCTCGAGGGCCGCATCGATCAGGGCGATCTTCGCGTTCGCCACCTCGGCGGGCATCCCCGGGTGGACGCGCTCCTTGTCCACGATGATGCCCTCCACGAGCTCCGTGTCCGCGATGGAGCCGCCCTGCTTCTTCGTGATCTGGATGTCGTCGTCGTCGACGTAGTACGAGCCGTCCGCCCGCTGCTCCGCGACCGTCGTCACCGCCTTCACGGTGATGTCCGCGAGGTGGCCCCTGTGGCCGCTCGCCGACTTCGAGGCCATCGCGGTCATCGCGACCTTCTTCAGGGTCTCCGCGTCCTTGATCGAGACCTTCGCGGCGATCTTCTCAAGGATCTCGTGGGCCTTGTCGCTCGCCTGACGGAAGCCGCTCGCGATCACGGTCGGGTGGATGTTCTGCTCGATCAGGTCCTCCGCCTTCTTCAGGAGCTCCCCCGCCAGGATGACCGCGGTCGTCGTCCCGTCGCCGGCCTCCTCGTCCTGGGTCTTCGCGACCTCGACGAGCATCTTCGCGGCCGGGTGCTCGATGTCGATCTCCTTCAGGATCGTCACGCCGTCGTTCGTGATGACGACGTCCCCGAGGGAGTCCACGAGCATCTTGTCCATTCCGCGGGGTCCGAGGGTGCTCCGAACGGCGTCCGCCACCGCCCTCGCGGCGGCGATGTTGTTGAACTGGGCGCCCTTGCCCCGCTCCCTTCGCGTTCCTTCCTTCAGTACCAAGATTTGAGTTCCTGCAGGCATCATAAGCGACTCCTCCGTTGCCTGAGAGTGCGCCCGTCTAAGTGAGGGCTTCTATATAAGCATTCCTGAATCGCGCCCTCCGGCCCGGAGAAACGTGGGAGAGACTCAGCGCCCCGCAGCGGGGGACAGCTCCGGCTCGGGCCGCCCTCCTACCGCCACTAGGCTCCCGTGCTTGCCGACCGCCTTCATCACGTCGTACGCGCTCAGGATGCCGACGATCTCGCGGCCGTTGAAGACCGCGAGGTGGCGCAGGTTCGCGCCCCGCATCAGCCGTGCCGCGTGGGCGAGGAGCACGCCGGGCGTCACGATGACGAGGGGCATCGCGGCGATCTCCCGCACGGGGACCGTCCCGGGGTCCATCCCGCTCGCGACCGCGTACACGATGTCCGACGACGTGATGATGCCGAAGGGGTCCTCCTTCCCTTCCGGGCGGACGATCAGGCTGTTCACGTGCGCGTCCGACATGCGCTTCGCGGCGGCCTGGATCGTCGCGTCCTCCGGGACCTCGAACACCTCCGTCGACATCGCATCCCGGACCTTCACGGTTCGAGCCATCGGACTCCGACCCCCACCCCTCGAAATCCCTCCTGCCCTATAATACGTGGCCCGAGCCTCCCGCCCTCGTGCGAGAGTTCAATATGCGGGGGTTCTGTGGCCCGCTCGTGAAGGATATCCTCCACGGAGTCGCGGACGCGGTCCAGCGGGCCGTGCAGGGGTTCCGCGGGGACGTCGGGCAGGTCGTCGGCATGGGCGCGGACGGGACGCCGACCCAGCGGATCGACGCCGTCGCGGAGCAGGCCGTCTTCCGCTTCCTCGAGTCCAAGGGCCTCCCGCACACGGTCGTGAGCGAGGAGGCGGGGCGGGTGGAGAAGCCCGGGGAGTGGACCCTCGTCCTCGACCCGATCGACGGGACCCACAACGCCGTACGGGGCCTCCCGGCGTACTCCGTGTCCGTCGCCGCGTGCCCGCGCGCGGGGGCGGGCGGGGTCGAGCGCATCTCGCAGGCGACCGCGGGCCTCGTGCGCGACCTCGTGACCGGCCACACGTACTACGCGGAGGCGGGCAAGGGCGCATCGCTGAACGGCCGCCCGATCCGCGTGAAGAGGCCGCTGGACCCGAAGGACACCGTGTTCGACGTGTACCTCGGGAAGAAGGCCCACGCGGACGCGGGCAAGGTCGCGGGGAGGGCGCGGCGGGTCCGGAGCCTCGGGGCCGCCTCCCTGGACCTGTGCCTCGTCGCGAAGGGCGCCACGGACCTTTATTACCTCCATAGCACCGAGGTCGGGCACGAGCTCCGACCCATGGACGTCGCCGCCGGGACCCTAATCGTGCGCGAGGCGGGCGGGGGCGTCGTGACCCTGGACGGGCAGCCCCTCGACATGCCCGTCGACCCGAAGGCCCGCTCGAACCTGATCGCGTACGGGGACGAGAGGGTCCTGGAGATGCTCCGATGAAGGTCGGCGTGACCGCGAACCCGAAGATTCCCGGCACGGCGGAGCTGGTCGGGCGAATCGTGAAGGCGGTGAACCGAAGGAACCAGGTCTTCCTCGAGAGGGAGATTGCGGACCGCCTCGGCGCGAAGGGCGTGGCCCTCGAGGACATGGCGGCGGACGTCGTGCTCGCCGTGGGCGGGGACGGGACGATCCTGCGGGCGTTCCAGCACACGGACGCGGACCTCCTCGGGATCAACAGCGGCTCCCTCGGGTTCCTCGCAGAGATCATGGCGGACGAGGTCGACGCCTACCTGCCGAAGGTCCTGGCGGGTGAGTACCGCGTCGAGAGGAGGATGCGGATCCGGGTGGACGTCGCCGGGAGGCGCTTCCCTGACTGCCTGAACGAGGCGGTCGTCCACACCGCCCACGTCTCCAAGATCCGCAACTTCGAGATCCTCGTCGACGACAAGGTCGCGGAGCGGGTGCGCGCGGACGGCATCATCGTCGCCACTCCCACCGGCTCCACGTCGTACTCGATGTCCGTGGGCGGGCCCATCGTGGACCCGCGGGTCGATGCGATCATCGTCGCCGCGATCGCGCCATTCAAGCCCTCCACCCGCCCCATCGTGTTCCCGCCCAAGAGCCAGGTGCGGGTGCGGGTGACGAGGCCGAAGGAGTGCCTCCTCGTCCTCGACGGACAGCGGGAGGTCCCCCTGGCGGGGAGCGAGGACCTCGTGTTCACGGCGAGCGACAGGCCCGCGAGGTTCATCCGGTTCCGCGACGACTTCTATCAGAGGATCGAGCAGAAGCTCGCGAAGCCCACGTGACGCCGATGTTCCAGCGACCCCACGCAATCCGCCGCAAGACCCTCCGGATGATCCTCGCCGCGTCGAAGGACGCGTATCCGAACGAGTTCGGCGCGGTCCTCCGGGCGGAGCGGGGCGTGATCACGGAGCTCCTCCTGATCCCGGGCACGATCGGCGGGAAGCGGCACGCGATCTTCCAGTTCCACAACGCGCCCTTCGACATGTCCGTCGTCGGGACCGTCCACTCCCACCCGAGCGGCGTGTTCCACCCCTCCGACGAGGACCTCCACCTGTTCGGGAAGTTCGGCGGGCTCCACATCATCACGGGCTTGCCGTATGACGAGACGACGTGGGCCGCGTGGGACAACCAGGGGCGTCCGGTCACGCTCGAGGTCGTGCCCTAGGAGGGTCCTGCGCCCACCGCGTTCCGGTACACCTTCTCCATCCGTTCGGCGACGCCCTCGATGGAGTAGTTCCGCTCCACGGTCTCCCGGCCCGCCTTCCCCATCGCCGCGCGCTTCCTGTCGTCCGCGAGGAGCGCCCGGATCTTCAGGGCGAGGTCCTCCGGGTTGACGGGGTCCGCCACGAGGCCCTCCTTCCCGTCCGTGATCACCTCGCGGACTCCGGGGATGTCGCTCACGACGACGGGCTTCCCCGTGGCCATCGCCTCCAGCGCGACGATGCCGAACGCCTCGAGGCGGGAGACGGAGGGTAGCGCGAAGACATCGCACGCCGCGAAGTACGCCGGCAGGAGGTCGCCCGTGACCTGGCCGGTGAAGACGACACGGTCCGTGACCCCGAGGCGGGCCGCGAACCTCCGGATCGACTCCAGCTCCGGGCCGCCGCCGACGAGGAGGAACTTCGCGTACGGGATGTGGACCGCGGCCTCGATCAGGTTCTCGATCCCCTTGTGCGGGACCATCCGTCCCACGGAGAGCACGACGGGCTGAGAGGCCGTAAGGCCGTGGCGCTCCCGCACGGACCCGCCGTCGACATCCGGGCGGTAGCGGCGGAGGTCCACCGCGTTCGGGATCACCTCGGGGTTGTACCGCCACACCGCGCGGCTCGTGGCGGCGTACGTGGACGTCGTGACGACGAGCTTCGCCGCCCGCCGCAGGGTGGCGGGCTCGAAGAGGCGCCGATACGCGGCCTCGACGAGGGGCCCGAGGACGCTCGGCACCTCGACGTCACAGTGGACCGTGATCACGAGCGGGAGCCCGCGGCGGTCGCACGCCTTCGCGGCGTAGTACGAGGTGAGCGGGGGCGGGGAGTGGGCATGGACGACGTCCGCCTCGATACCCGCCAGGACGGCCTTCGTGGCGGGCGCGACCGGGGTGCGCCACCACACCGCTCGGGTCCTGGCCCGCAGCACGTGGACGCCGTTCCACTCCTCCCGCTCCTGGAGGGCGCGGTCGAAGCGGCTCGTGACGACGGCCACGTCGTGCCCGCGGCGGACGAGCTCCCGCGAGAGGGACGCGACGTGGGTCTCGACGCCCCCGACGTGGGGGTGGAACCACGGGCACACTTGGACGATGCGCATGGTGGCGCGCTCAGTAGATCCGGCTGTGCGGGGCGATCATCCCCCGCGCGACCGCCCCTGGGCCGATGAGCGTCCCCTCCCCGATCACCGTACCGACGTCGATCGATGCGTTGATCCCCGTCTTCACGTCGTCGCCGACGATCGCGCCGAGCTTCCGGAGGCCCGTGTCGAGGAGCTGGCCCCGCCACGGTACCGTGACGTTTTCCTCGTCCAGGCGGAGGTTCGCGATCTTCGTCCCCGCCCCGAGGTTGCACCGCTCCCCGAGGATCGAGTCCCCGACGTAGTTCTGGTGCGGCACATGGGCGCCGTCCATGAGGATGCTGTTCTTCACCTCGCACGCGCTCCCGACCTTGCACCCGCGGCCGATGGACGTGGAGGGCCGGACGTAGCAGTTCGGCCCGACCTCGGAGTCGCGGCCGACGATCGTGGGGCCTTGGATCACGGCGCCGTCGAGGACCCTCGCGCCCGCCTCGACCACGACCTCCCCCGTCAGGGTCGCGCCCTCCGCGACCTCGCCGTCGACCCGGCCCTTCAGGCCCCGCATCAGGATCGCGTTCGCGGTCAGCAGGTCCCACGGCCGCCCGACGTCGATCCACGGGTCCGGGAGGCGGTACCCGTAGACGCGCCGGTCCCCCATGAGGAGGCGGATCGTGTCCGTGATCTCGAACTCCCCGCGGGGGGACTTCGGCGTCCGGTCGACGAAGTCGAAGATGTCGCGCGGGAACAGGTACACGCCCGCGTTGATCAGGTTCGACCTCGGGGCCTTCGGCTTCTCCTCGATTCCGACGACGCGGTCCCCGTCGAGATCGACGACGCCGAAGGCGGAGGCGTTCTCCACCTCCGCCACCGCCATCACTGGGCCCTCCACCTTCTCGTGGAACTCCAGGAGGCCGCGGACCGCTTTCGCGGACACGACGACGTCCCCGTTCACGCTCAGGAAATCCCCGTCGACGTGCGTGCGCGCGAGCCCGATCGCGTGCGCGGTCCCGAGGCGCTCGTCCTGCTCCTCGTACCCGAGCCGCACGCTGAACCCGTCGCCGTGACCGAAGGCCTCCTTGACGCGGCGGCCCTGCCAGCCGATCAGCACGGTCATGTCGGAGATGCCCGCGTCGCGGAGGGCCTCGATCGTGTGCGCGAGGAACGGCTTGCCCGCCACGGGGAGGAGGGGCTTCGGCAGGTTCGCGGTGAGAGGCCGCATCCGCGTGCCCTCCCCCGCACTCAGGATCCAGGCCTTCATGCCGCCGCCCTCACCTTCGATAGGGCGAGTTCGTAAAGCTCTTTCGCCCGCGCCTCCGTGCGGGCCTCCGCGGTCACGCGGACCTTCGGCTCCGTGCCCGAGAGGCGGACGAGGAACCAGCCGTCGTCGAACGCGACCCGCCATCCATCGACCTTCTCCACCGGACGGCCCATGGAGGCAATCGCGGCATCGAGCTTCCCCGCCACGTCCCCGCGCGGTGTGGTGAATGGCACCGCTCCCCGGAGGAGCGGGTAGCTTGGGACCGCCGCGACGAGGCGGGAGAGGGGCGTCTCCGCGACGAGGGAGACGAGGTGCGCGGCCGCGTACACGCCGTCCGGGCAGAGCGTGACCTTCGGGAAGATCCACGTCCCCGAGGGCTCCCCGCCGAAGTCCGCCTTGTGGCGGCGGACCTCCTGGGCAACGTACACGTCCCCGACGCGGGTCCGCACGACCTTCGCCGCGGGGAGCATCTCATCGATCGCCATGGAGGTGTCCACGGGAACCACGACGGCCTTCCTGACCTCCCGTTTCGCGAACACGGCGAGGAGCTTGTCCCCGCCGACGAACTCCCCGTGCTCGTCGACCGCGACCATGCGGTCCCCGTCGCCGTCGTGGGCGATCCCGAGGGCCGCCCCGGCAGCGCGCACGACATCGCGGAGGAGCCGGAGGTTCTCCTCCGTGGGCTCCGGATCGCGGCCCGGGAAGTGGCCGTCGGGGTGCGCGTTCAACGCCACCACCTTGCAGCCCATCTCCTGGAGCACGCCCGGCGTGATCGTCGACGTCGCGCCCGAGCCGCAGTCCACGACGACCTTCAGCTCGGCGCGGCCCACCGCCGAGAGGATTGACTCCCGGTGGCGCTCCACGAGATCCGAGCGGGAGCGCCGCGTGCCGACGCGGTCCCAGGCGGCGTGGCCGAACGCCTTCCGCTCCAACGCGGCCTCGATCTCCTCCTGCTGGACCTCGTCGAACGCGACGCCGTCGGGGTTCCACAGCTTGATCCCGTTGTAGGGAGCGGGGTTGTGGGACGCCGTGACGACGGCCCCGCACTTGTAGTCCTTCGCGCCGCGGGCGAGGGTCGGTGTGCTCACCATCCCCGCGTCCGTGGCGTCCGCCCCGGAGGCCTGGATCCCCGCCATGAGGGCGGACGCGAGCATCTCCCCGGTGAGGCGGGGGTCCCGGCCCACGATCGTGCCGCCGTACGAGGACCCGAGGACCCGGCCGACCGCCATCGCGAGGTCCGCCGTCACCTCGACGTTCGCGATGCCACGGATCCCCGAGGAACCGAACCACCGCACGCGGGGCCAATCCGCGCGGGGGCCTAAATCCTTCCCGCCGCGACGCCCAGGGGACGCCGCGGCGAACGATTATATATCGTCGTCTGGATAGAGGGCCGACTCCGTTCGCCGAGCGTCAGGAGGGAACACAGATGGTGATGGAACCGATCAGTGTCGAATCCGCGAAGGAGAAGGCGCGCAAGGCCGGACTGAAGCCCGGGCGCGTGAAGGGCACGGACGCCGCGATTCAGTTCACGAAGGGCCGGAACAACCGCATTGAGGTGATCAGCTGGGAGGCGTTCGAGGACGTCCTCCGCACGCGGCGCCTCCAGGTGTTCGAGTCCGGCGGCTTCCTGAAGATCATGAAGAAGACCTAGGCGGCCTCACGCGACGGGCTGGCCGCAGAGCGGGCACACCCGCCATCCGGGCTGGAGTCCCGCGCCGCACTTCGAGCACGCCCGGCCCGTGGGCGCGGGCGGTGGCGGGGTCACGGCGTACGGCGTGCCGAACGGCGGGGCCGTGACGAACAAGATCTGGCTCGGCCTCCCCGTCGTCTGGTACAGGAAGTGCCAGAAGTTCGCGAGGAGGCCGTTCGCGTCGTTCTCGTACTCGGACCAGGAGAACGCGCCCCCCACGACGGCCACGGGCCAGAACAGGACCGCCGCCGCGGCGCCGCCGATCGCGCCCTCGTTCGTGATCCGCGCGCGGAACGCGATGTCGACGTAGAGGGAGTCGTTCGCCTCGTTGAGTCGGACCTCGATCTCCCGGCGGAGGCCGATCTTCGAGTAGTAAGAGGCCCCCGTGAGATGGTTCGGCCCGACGGTGTAGACGGCGAATCCCGCCTGCTGCCACCAGCCCCACACCTTCGGCCAGACGTCCGCGGCCTTCACGCCGGGGACGGCGCGATAATCGCGCTTCTCGAGCACATCCCCATCCAGGCACCCGCGGCGGAAAAGGCTTCCGTGGGAGTCCCGAGATCCGTACCCGCGCGGATGGCCTCCCTGTGGACTGCTGAGGCGGCGCTCCTCGGATGAGAGGCCCGCATGAACGAAGGGCTGGGTTGCGGCTCGTGGCGCGCGATTCGATGCGCCGTTCACCGCAACGTTCTTGGCGGGACCCGGCATCGGACCCCGGGACCGCGATGCGGCGGTAGCCAAGCATGGTCAAAGGCGTCAGATTCAGGGTCTGATCTCGCAGGAGTCCCCAGGTTCAAATCCTGGCCGCCGCACTCTTTCTCAGCCACCGACATCGACGCCCCCGACCCGAGGGCGACCTACTTCGGCGGGTCCTCGGTCGCCGCGCCGCTCTCCTTCGCCTTCCGCCGCCCGATCACGAAGAACCGCACCATGAGGAGGACCGCCGCGACGATGAGCACGAGCGCGAAGTAGAACAGACCCTGGAGAGCAGCGGCAACCGCCCTCTCCACCGCGGTGTCCGCCATGGAGTACGCGTACGCGGCGATGATCACGAGCCCGCTGAGTTCCGCGACGAAGAACCCGAACCCGAGGGCGAAGGAGTACAGGCCCATCGTCGCCCCGTACTTCGTCTCCGGGGCGGTGTCCGCCATCAGGGCGAGGGCCGAGGGAACGAACGCGCCCGCGCCGAGGGCGAACAGTCCGACGGGCGCGAGGTACAGGGGCTCGCGGGCGATGATGTGCCCCCAGAACAGGGCCGCCATCGCGAGGACCCCGAGGATGCTCAGGATCCCGTAGAACATCACGGGCACCCGCCCGACGATGTCGGAGACCTTCCCCCAGAGGGGCTGGAGAAGGAGGAGGGCGAGGCCCACCCCGCCGAACAGGAAGGCGATGCCGCTCGCCGTGATTTGCGCCTCGAACAGGACCCTCGGGAGATACGTGAGCGCGATCCCCAGGATTGTGGAGATGATGAGCCACACCGGGAGGAGGACGCCGATCGCGCGGATCTTCAGCACCTCGCGCAGGTCCTTGAAGTCGAAGAGCTTCGCCTTCACCGTCGTCACGCGCTCCTTCCGGACGTACATCTGGAGGACGAGCGCGGAGATGCCGAGGAACGCCGCCACCGGGAGGAACGTGAGGCGGACGGCGGAGGCCGGGTCGAACCCGAGGCCGCCGAGGGCCTCGATGAGGACCCCCGCGAGGACGACGCCGATGATGTACCCGGCGAACGTGGAATAGTCGTAGAACCCCATCTGCCGGCCCCGGTCCTTCGGGTCTGCGTAGTCCGCGATCATCGCGATCGAGGGTGCGACCGTGGCGGCCGCACCGATTCCGTGGAGGCCGTGGATCGCCGCGAGGGCGATCGTGTCCTGGGTGAGCGGGTACAGCAGGACCATCGCCATCGCCCACACGGAGCCGGTCACGATCACCTTCTTCCGCCCGAGCTTGTCGGAGACGGAGCCGAACCAGTTCGCGGTGAGCATCTCCGCGAAGGGATACGGGACCGCGATCACGGCCACCGCGAGGAGAGCGCTGCCCCGCAACCGCGGGTCCGGGACGACGTAGAACGGCAGGGTCAGGAGGATGAACCCGAACGCGAGCCGCAGAATGAAGTTCGATAGATACAGGACGCGGAGGTACCCGTGGGTGCGGGCCCGACGGGACAGGAGGCTCCGGAACAATGCGCCCGTGCAACCGGACCACGCTAGATAAGGGTGGCGGGGCGCGCCCCGCCGGATATGTGCCGAACCTCTTTCTACTCCCTGGAGATACGCGACGCGAGGCTCGACACCATTAGCGCGAAGAAAGGGCACAGGGTCCTGCTCCTGGGATGCGGGGCAGTGGGCACGGTCGCCGCCGTGCACTTGGCGGCGTCGAGAACGGTGGACGAGGTCGTCGCGGCAGACGTGGACGCCGGCCGCGCGAAGGGGCTCGCGAACACGGTGGGCTCGCGCAAGGTGCGCCCGCTGCGGCTCGACCTCTCCGACGAGGACGCGCTGCGGAGGGCCTTGCCGGGGACCTCGCTCGTCATCAACGCGGCCCTGCCGAAGTTCAACCTCGCTA
>Ga0154848_1014_pt3 | contig 11101 bp, 14 predicted proteins | sample Rifle2008BG16ft_FD_105576 | JGI IMG/M metagenome (GOLD analysis project Ga0154848, IMG submission 105576) | Euryarchaeota archaeon RBG_16_68_12 | reverse complement strand
CGGCCTCGTCACGGTCGCGGTCGGGGTCCTCGTCATCCTCGTGGGGCCCGGCTTCGGCGCCGAGGCGGTCCTGATCATCGTCGGTGGGGTCCTGGGCATCGTCGGCGCGGAGGCCCGAACGTAGGGCGCTCCCGCCCCTGAGAACCACGCGAGAAGCTTTATCGTCAGGCACCCCGCATGCGCGCGGGGTCTTCCATGCCTCCCCCTCCCTCCCGCATCCGGACGTACATCCGCGGCCTCGACGAAGAGCTCCAGGGCGGGGTTCCGAGGTCCCACGTCGTCCTGATCGCCGGCAAGCCCGGGACGATGAAGTCCTCCGTCGCGTTCAACGTCCTGTTCAACAACGCGCGGCAGGACAACCTCGGCTGCGTCTACGTGACCCTCGAGCAGAACCGGGACAGCCTCCTCGAGAACATGACGGGCCTCGGGATGGACATGAAGGGCCTCGAGTCGCGGCTCAGCGTGCTCGACCTGAGCCTGATCCGGAAGAAGCTGAAGCAGCTCACGAACAAGTCCTGGCTCGAGGTGTTCAAGATGTACATCGACAACCTGGACAAGTCGATGGACATCTCCGTCCTCGCGATCGACTCCCTCCCCGTCCTCGAGGTGATGGCGAAGTTCGAGGACCCGCGGGACGACCTGTTCCGGTTCTTCGAGTGGCTCCGGGACCTCGAGATCACGACGTTCCTCATCGCGGAGATGGAGCATGACTCGGACAAGTTCTGCCAGTACGGCGAGGACTTCCTCTCCGACGGCATCCTCCACCTCGACCTCCGGCGGGAGGACCGCCAAGTGAACCTCTTCCTGAGCGTCGTGAAGATGCGGAAGACCGCGCACCGCCGCGGGTACTACCCGCTGATCTTCGACGAGGGCGGCTTCGAGGTCGTGACCCACTAGAACGGCAGCCTCGGGCCGATGAACTGCCATAGGATGAGCGCGAGGATCAGGACCGCGAACGCGTAGCTCACGATCCGGGACGTGCGCTCCCGCCGCTCCGGCGCGGCACCGCCGCGCAGCCGCGCGAGGAGGGCCCCGACGCCGTCCTTGAACACGAACCCGCCGTCCAGCGGCACCGCGGGGAGCGCGTTCGTCGCCCCGAGCATCAGGTTCAGCCAGAACAGCCAGTACAGGGCGTTCGCGAGGAGGTAGAACACGGGCTCCGGCACGGCGGCCCAGGGCCCCGTCACGACGTAGAAGTCCGTCGTCGGGGACTGGAGCGGCGCGCGGCCCGTGAACGGGAGGGAGATGTACACGAGGAGGGCGCCGGGAATCCCGCCGTAGCGGTCCGCGTCCGTGAACGGGTGGTAGTACGACGTCGTCGTCTCCAAGGCTTGGATGCCGAGGATGGGGCGGCCCTTCCCGTCGTTTCCCAGGGTGACCGTGTACGTGGCGGACGTGCCGTCCTTCCATGCGACGACGAACACCGCCTGCCCCGGGGAGGTCCTCGTCATCGCCGCCTGGAATGCCGCGAGGGTGGGCGTCGCCGTGTTGTTCACGCTCGTGATGATGCTCTGGACCGGCATCCCCGCGAGCTTCGCGGGAGCCGTGTCGTTCGTGAACTGGATGATCCCGATGCCCTGCTGCGCGGGCACCACGGACATCATCATCGTGCTGAACAGCGCCCCGAACAGGACCGCGAGGAGGATGTTGATCGAGGCGCCCACGGAGTAGATCCGGGCCCGCTCCCGCCGGGGCAATGCCCGCATCCCCGCCTCCGACGGCTCGACGAACGCGCCGATCGGGACGATCGCGAAGAGGATCCCGAGGCTCTCGATCCCCACCTTCGACGCCCGCGCGAGGATCCCGTGAAAGAACTCGTGGATCCCGACCGCGATCACGAGGGCGAAGATGCCGTACCCGAGCGGGATGACGGGGTTCAGTCCCGGGATCCCCAGGAGCATCTCCGGGGTGGGGGCGCGGTCCGGCGGGATGCTCCGCACCAGGGTCGCCTCCCAGACCAGGAGTACGGTGATCGCGACCATCGTCAGCGCGACGATCGCGATGCTCAGGTCGCCGAACGCCTGCCACGCGCGCCGCCGGCGGGCCACGCGGTCGATGAGGCCCCGCCCCCGCCGGGTCTTCACCATGAGGAACGGCCCGACCGGGACGAGGTTCCTCTTCGCCAGCAGGCCCCGCCAGTCCAGGACGTACAGGGCCGCCGTCCACGCGGCGAGCGCGCCGAGGACCGCGAGGAGGTCGAACCAGCCCGCCATGGACGCTCCTCAGCGGAGGGCGCTATAAAGACCTATTCCGAAGGTTCGGGCGGACGAGAACCGTCCCCCGCGCGGGGCGTCACTTCGAGGCGGGGGCCCGGGCCCACGCCTCCTCGGGCAGGTCCTCGTACACCGCGAAGACGCCGCCCTCCGCCTTGCCGCCGTTCCCGGCCGCGAGCTCCTTGATCCGGTCCGTCCGGAGGATCCAGTAGTGGATCCGCCAGAGCTTCCCCTTCTTGATGTGGACCTCCTCTTGGCGGGTCGACAGGATCCCCGCCTCCTCGAGCATGTAGAACACGTCGCGGTCGTCCATGTCGAGGCGGTTGTCGATCACCTCGGAGTCGAACCCGAAGAAGGAGATGAGGTAGTCCGCGAGCGCGCAGATGTCCTCCTCGGTCATCCCGCGCTGGCCGACGGTCACGCGCAGCGCGACCCGGATCTCGGACATCGTGACGACGGGCATTCCGAACGTCGGACGGACCCCGGGTCCCGTGTATGATGATGTCGCCGCCATTATTCGGGGTGATTATCATTGCGCCGACCGCGCCCCGATCCCTTCAAAGGGGAAACGAACCGTCCGAGTCAGCGACGCATCGCAATCGCCGCGTACCCGACGACGTCCTCCATCGGCGCGACGTCGCCGGAGGATGCGTATTTCAGGAGTTCGGGCCTCGCGGGGCCGACCGCGGTCATCATCGCCATCACGGGCCCGTACCCGCACATCGACACGTCGTTCTCCTGCACGGTGCGGTAGAATCCCTTCACGTCCCCCGCCAGGATCTTGTCGATCGCCATCCGGTCCCGCCGGGCGGCCTCCGCCTTCGGGATGTAGTGGCAGAAGTCCGTCGACGCGATGACGACGGCGTCCTGCCCCCGGATCGCCTCCCGCACGACCTCGCCGACCCCGACCGCCTCGCGCAGGTCCTGGATCCCCATGCAGATCGGGGCGAACCGCACGGATCGGGAGAGGTCCTGGAGGAACGGGAGCTGGACCTCGATGCTGTGCTCGCGCCGGTGGGCGACGATGTCCTCCGTCACGGGGTCGCGAAGGAGCCGCGCCCCGAGCTCCCGGTCGTACGCCACGACGCCGAGGGGCGTCTCCCAGTCGTGCGCGGCGAGGGCCTCCATCGCCCCCATGCCCGTGTGGTTCGGTCCGAGGATGACGAACGCGCCCGGGAGGCCGTCCTCCGCGAGGGCCGCGTACGCGTGGGCCGCGACGGGGCCCGAGTACATGTAGCCCGCGTGGGGCACGACGAGGCCCTTCAGCGCGCGGGCGCCGTTCGGCGCGGCCGCCGGGTGCCTCCCCGGGCCCAAGGCGTGGCGGTAGCACGACTCGATCTGCTTCCGGAGGGCGGCGGCATCGGCCTCGTAGAACTGTCCGGCCACCGCCGGGTAGCGCATCGTACCTCCGCCTACAGGGACGCCTCGTAGTCGTCGATCGTCGGGGCGAAGTCCTCGTCCGACTTCAGCTCCCCCCGCTCCTTGAGGACCTCGCGGGTGAGGAGCCAGTACACGGTCGCGAGGGCCCGCCGCCCCTTGTTGTTCGTGGGCACGATCAGGTCCACGTTGCGGGTCTCGTTGTTCGCGTCGCAGAGGCCCACGACGGGGATCCCGACGTTCAGCCCCTCCCGCAAGGCCTGCTGGTCCGCGGCGGGGTCCGTCACGAACAGAACCTCCGGCTCCGCGTACTCCTCGACCTGGGGGTTCGTCAGGGTCCCGGGGACGAACCGGCCTGCGAACACCTGCGCGCCGACCGCCTTCCCGAAGAGCTTCGCGGGCTTCTGCCCGTACTGCCGCGCGGCGACGACGAGGACCTTGCCCGGAGGGAAGCGGGCGAGGAACTTCGCGGCCTGGCGGATCCGCGCGTCCGTCTTCTTGATGTCGAGGACGTACAGGCCGTCGCTTCGGACCTTGTAGATGAACGGCATCATGTCCGCGGACTTCTGCTGCGTCCCGATGTGGACCCCGCTCGTCAGGTACGTGTCCTCGGGCACGAGCAGCCCCTCCGCCCCGATCCGCTCCTCTTCCTGCATCCTACGCCTCGGAAAGTTCTTCCTCGATCCGGATGAGCTCGTTCAGCTTCGCGGTCCTCTCCCCGCCGACGGCCCCGCACTTGATTGCAAGGCATCCGAAGGCCACCGCCAAGTGGGCGATCGCGTCGTCCGTCGTCTCCCCGCTGCGGTGGGACATCACCGCCGCGTATCCGTGGCGGTGGGCCAGGTCGACCGCGGCCTTCGCTCCAGACAGCGTGCCAATCTGGTTCGGCTTAATAAGGATAGCGTTCGCGGCCTTCGTTTCGATCCCCCTCCGGAGCCGCTCCACGTTCGTCGCGAACATGTCGTCCCCGATCACCCGGCACCTCGAGCCGACGAGCTCCGTGAGGCGGGCGTGGCCCGCGAAGTCGTCCTCATCGAGCGGGTCCTCGACGCTGAACAGCCCGTACCGCTCCACGAGGCCCGCGACGAACTCGATCTGGTCCGGGGGCGAGAGGCTCCGCTCGGGGTACCGGTACGCGCCGTCGCGGTAGAAGCTCGACGCCGCGATGTCGAGGGCGGGGCGGACCTCGAACCCGGCCTCGCGGGACACCGCGCGGCACGCCTCCGCGAGGATCTCGAGGGCCGCCTCGTCCCCTATCGGGACGACCCACGCGCCCTCGTCCCCCCGGCCCAACGGTCCCGCCGGGAGCCTCGCCCTCACGAGGTCCCGCACGCAGCGATGGACGGCGGCGTTCGCGAACACGGACGCCGCCACCGTCGGACCGAGCGCGACGGAGAGGAACTCCTGGAACGTCGTGCCCCCGATCGCGTGGCGGCCCCCGCCGATCACGTTCCCCATCGGATGGGGGAGCGGGTGGGGCAGCGCGAGCGTCCCGCCGACGTACCGGTAGAGGGGCAGCCCCAGGGCGGCCGCCGCGGCCTTCGCGACGGCGAGGGACGTGGCGACCGCGACGTTCCCGCCGATGCGGGAGAACGAGGGCGTGCCGTCGATCTCCTGGAGGAGGGTGTCCACCTCCTTCTGCGCGGTCGCCTCGAGGCCGAGGAGCCGCGGCTCGACCTCCTCCTTGAACCGCGCGATGCCCGCGCCGACACCGCCCTCCGGGAAGGCCCGAGCCTCGTGCGCGCTCGTGCTCGCGCCGCTCGGGGCCGCCGCGCGCCCTCGGACGCCGTCGACGGAGATGTCCACCTCGACGGTGGGGTCCCCACGGCTGTCAAGCACCTTCCGGATCGTTGCGGCCTCAATGGACGGCATTCAGGAGCCTTTTCACGGTGATGGGGACGACGCCCCTCTCGAACTCCCGCATGGAGATGTCCATCGGATCCACGACCCCCAGCACGTCCTCGAGGAGGATTGGCGCGCCCATCGCGATCTGCAGGGCCCGGGCACCGATGATGCGCGCCTTCTCAAAACGTGTGAACGCCATAAGGAGAGAGCCCCGAGCGGCGCGCGTAGAAAGGACCGTGATATAAAGGTTTGGACGGGAACGGCCTCGAGGCGCCTTCGGGGGACAGACTCGGTGGATTCCACGGAGACCGGCGAAGGGAAACGGCGCTCCCGCGCTGAAAATTCGACCGCCCATATATTTATAGACCGTCCTCGGCATCTCGGCCGGCGGTGGACCCCCAATGGTTCAGGCATATTGTGTGAAGTGCCGGGCGAAGCGGGAGATGGCGGACGCCAAGAAGGTCAAGCTGAAGAACGGGAAGCCCGCCATGAAGGGCAAGTGCCCGAAGTGCGGGACGGCGCTCTTCCGGATCGGGGGCGGGTAGGCCCCGGGTCCCGCCCCGCAGCCACGAATCCCGCGCCCCGCGGACCCCCGTCAGCCGGATGGCCCCCGCCCTCACCGCGATGGCTCCGGCGGACCCGAGAGGGCGACCACCGGGACCCCACCTAGCGCTCTTTTCCAAGCCTATTAATACCCTCCCCCGGCTCTTGAGCGACCCGGGTGTCGCCTTTGAAGGTACCGGACATCAAGGTCACGCCTCCAGGGCCGAAGGCGCGCGAGGTCATCGAGAGGGATCGGAAGTTCCTGGCAACGAGCACGAAGACCTCGCCGATCGTCGCGAGGCGGGCGTCCGGGTCCGTCGTCGAGGACGTCGACGGGAACACGTACATCGACTTCTCGTGCGGGATCTCCGTCGTGAACGTGGGCCACTCCCACCCGAAGGTCGTCGAGGCCGTCCGCAAGCAGGCGGGGGAGTTCTTCCACTTCGCGGGGACGGACTTCTACTACGACATCCAGGTCCGTCTCGCGGAGAGGCTCGCGGGCCTTGCTCCGGGGAGGCACGCGAAGAAGGTGTTCTTCTCGAACAGCGGCGCGGAGGCAGTCGAGGCCGCGATCAAGATCGCGAAGTGGAACACGAGGCGGGGGATGTTCATCGCGTTCCTCGGGGCGTTCCACGGCCGCACGATGGGCGCCCTCTCCCTGACCGCGAGCAAGCGGGTCCAGAAGGAGCGGTTCTTCCCGACGATGCCGGGGGTCGTCCACGTGCCGTACGCATACTGCTACCGCTGCCCGTACAAGCTCACGTACCCGAGCTGCGACCTGTACTGCGCGAACATCATCGAGGACCTGTACATGAAGGAGGAGGTCCCCCCCGCGGACACCGCGGGGATCTTCGTCGAGCCCGTCCAGGGCGAGGGCGGGTACATCGTCCCCCCGAAGGGGTGGCTCCCGCGGATCGCGAAGATCGCGAAGGACAACGGGCTCCTCCTGATCGACGACGAGGTCCAGACGGGCTTCGGCCGCACGGGCAGGATGTTCGCGGCGGAGCACGAGAAGGTCGTCCCGGACATCATGACGATCGCGAAGGCGATGGGGAGCGGCATCCCCGTCGGCGCGGCGGTCTTCGACGCGGCCCTAGACTTCGGCGTCCAGGGCGCGCACAGCAACACGTATGGCGGGAACCCCCTCGCGTGCGCGTCCTGCCTCGCGACGCTCGACGTGATCGAGACCGATGGGCTCGTCGCGAACTCGGAGCGGCTCGGGAAGAGGATGGCGAAGCGGCTCGACGCGATGGCGAACAAGTTCGAGGCGATCGGCGACCACCGCGGCCTCGGCCTGATGCGCGTGACGGAGTTCGTCTCGGACCGCAAGTCGAAGAAGCCCGACCCGAAGCTCCGGAACGCGATCGTGAAGGACGCGTACGAGCACGGAGTGATCGTGCTGCCGTGCGGGGAGAGCGGGATCCGCTACATCCCGCCGCTGAACATCCCGGACGACCTCCTCGAGACCGGGCTCGACATCATCGAGGAATGCATCCGGCGCGTTGCATAGCTGATTTTTATCGGCGACCGCGAATATCGGCGACCGCAAATGACTATATAGCGACGCGGGATACTGCCGGATCATGGTGCAATCCGTGGCACCGCCGCCGGAGGCGGTCCGGGGCGGAGTGAGCAAGACCCTTTTCGCGGTCACCGTCGTCATCGTGGCGATTGTCGCATTCCTCGGAGGTCTGGGGCTAGGCCCAATCGTGTTCCCGGCACCTCCCGCGAAGCCGCTCATCGTTGTCGGGACGAACACCCCGTTCCCGCCGTTCGAGCGCAAGAACCCCACGACGGGGGTCCTGGAAGGCTTGGACATCGATCTGATCAACGAGATCGGGAAGCGGAACGGGTGGGACGTCGTCTGGCGGGACTACACGGACTGGGATGCCCTTCTCGCGGCGATCAAGTTCCGTGGCGTGGACATCGGCGCCTCCTCGATCACGTCGAACCTGCCGGGCTCCGGGGGACAGCAAAGGAACGACTCCTTCGACTTCTCGAGCACATACTATGAGTCGGACCAGGCGGTCCTGATCAAGACCGGAACGACCGCCGTGAACTGCGCAGCCGCCGAGTGCACGGCGGACGAGCTCGCGAACCACACCGTGGCGGTCCAGACCCTCACATCGAGCTACTGGTGGGTCAAGGGCAACCTCGTGGACAGTGCGAAGACGCCGGCGAGCATGGTGAAGGACTTCGGCGACGTGGGCCTTGTGATCCAGGAGCTGCTGAACGGCGGCGTCGAGTGGGTGCTCGTGGACAAGCCCATCGCGCAGAACTTCGCGCGGACGAACTCGCAGCTCCAGGTCGAGGGCACAATCGAGACGAACGAGCTGTACGCATTCGCGGTCGCGAACAACGATCCCATGCAACTCCTCCCGAAGATCAACGGTGCGATCGCCTCGATGAAGGCGGACGGTACGTTCACGACGATCTCGAACAAGTGGCTCGGCGGTTGAGCGAACGTGGGGAGGGCTTCGGCGAATCCCGGGCCTCCCGAGGGGGGCTGATGGGCACTCAGGAGCCTCGCCCTCAGCGGCGCAACTGGCGTCGGACCGGGACCGCAATCCTCGAGGACCCGACGTTCAACCGAGCGGTCCTGGTCACGGGCATCGTGAGCGGCGTCTTCCTTGCGCTCGGCCTCGCCCGGGGGCTCGGCTACATCGACCCCCGCCTGTGGAACCTTCTGGAGCTCCCGGTCTCGGAGGGAGCCGCGAACACCCTCAAGTTCTCCCTCACGATCATCCCGATCGGGGCGGTCATCGGGTTCATCATGGGATGGGCCCGCGTCACCCGCCACCCCATCCTGTCGTGGCCGGCGTCCGTGTACGTGGACATCGTCCGGGGCACGCCCGCGCTCGTGATGATTCTGTTCGCGTTCTTCTGGCTCCCTTTCGTCCTCAGGTCCCGGGACCCGTCCGCGGGGCTCACGTACGCGGTCCTCGCCCTCGCCATCCACACCTCCGCGTACCAGGCCGAGATCTTCCGCGCGGGCTTCCAGTCCGTTCCACGCGGCCAAATCGATGCCGCTGAAGCGATCGGCCTGAACCGGTGGCAGGCGATGCGACACGTCGTTCTCCCTCAGACGTTCCGCGTGACCCTCCCCGCCCTGGGGAACGAGTTCGCCGTCATCATCAAGGACACCTCCCTTCTTGCCGCGATCGGGGCGCTGGAGCTCGTGTACTGGGGCCGCGAGTCCGCGCAGTACGCGCTCTCTCTTGGCTCGATCGGGTGGGTGATCAGCGTGTGGCTCGTGATCGCCCTGCTCTATTTCGTCATCACGTACGTGATCACAAACATGGTGGGCGCGGTGGAACACGCGTTCCGGGTGCCGGGGCTCGGGAGCGTGGCCTTCTGATCCGCGTCGAGGGAATCCAAAAGTGGTTCAGTACGCTCCACGTCCTGAAGGGGATCTCGTTCGAGGTGAAGAAGGGAGACGTGCTCGTTGTCGTTGGGCCGAGCGGGTCCGGGAAGAGCACGCTGCTGCGGTGCATCAATCTCCTGGTCCTCCCGGACCGGGGACGGGTCCTCATCGGCGGGGTCCAAGTGAACTCCCCGGGAATCCGTCCCGAGTGGGTCCGTCAGCAGGTCGGGATGGTGTTCCAGCAGTTCAATCTCTTCGCTCACCTGACCGCCCTCGAGAACGTGACCCTCGGCCTCCGGAAGGTCCGGAAGGCCTCCGAGGTGGAGGCGGATCGGAAAGGGAAGGAGCTCCTCGCTCGCGTCGGGCTCGTTCAGAGGATCGACGCGTATCCGGCGGAGCTCTCCGGGGGCCAGCAGCAGCGCGTGGCGATCGCCCGCGCGCTCGCAATGGACCCAAAGGCGGTCTTGTTCGACGAGCCCACGAGCGCCCTCGACCCGGAGTTCATCAAGGAGGTCCTCGACGTGATGACGCGGCTCGCGCGCGAGGGAATGACGATGATCGTCGTGAGTCACGAGATGGGCTTCGCGCGGAACGTGGCGAACCGAGTGCTGTTCATGGACAACGGCCTTGTCCTCGAGGAGGGCACCCCGGATGAGGTGATCCTCGCCCCCCGCAACGAGCGGACACGGGCCTTCATGGACAAGATCCTGGAGTGATGCATGAAGCCTGACGATGGGCCGCCGCTCCGGCCCCGGATCGAACAGCTGGGGGAGAAAGCGGGCGCGGTCGCCCTGGTGGTCGCCATCGCGCTGGGGCTGTTGTACGCCCTGAATAGGAACGAGCCTCTCGATCTCGGATTCATGGGGGAGAACTACCGGGCCCTCCTCGAAGGGGCGGTCCTCACCCTCCTGGTCACCGGGGCGGCGTACTTCAGCGGGATGGCCCTGGGATTCCTCTTCGGCTGGCTCCGGACGTCGAAGCGCCGAATCCTGCGCGGTCTCTCGGCGGGATGGGTCGAGGCCCTTCGGGGAACCCCGCTCTTCGTGCAACTCCTGTTCCTGTACAACGTGCTCCTGTACTACCTCCCCACGATGGAGTCTCGGCTCATCGTGACGGGATTCCTGGCCCTCTTGCTGAACACGAGCGCGTACCAGGCCGAGATCTTCCGCGCGGGGTTGCAGAGCGTCGCAGCGGGTCAGGTGGACGCCGCGCGTTCGATCGGACTCACGTACTGGGGCGCCATGCGGACGGTCATCCTCCCGCAGGCGGTGCGGATTGTCGTGCCGCCGCTGACGAACGAGGGGATCTCCCTCCTCAAGGCGTCGTCACTCCTCTTCTACATCGGGGTGCAGGAGCTCACGTACGAGGGCCGCATCCTCACGTTCGGGGGCAAGCTCGTCGAGACGTACCTGATGGTCACCGCGATCTACCTTGCGATGACCGTGCCCCTGAGCAAGGTTGTCGCTTGGCTCGAGCGTCGATACCGGATTCCAGGCCTCGGACTCCAACAGGAAGTGGGAGGCCGGCCCGCCCGGGGCGCACGGTCCCTCGCGGCGCGTGTCCTCGGCGTGGACGGGGGCAGCCTGCGCACGGCCGCCCGCGCGGTGAGACCCGCGCTGAAACGGGCATGGATTAGAGGTCCGCACAAATCATCATTAATACGCGCGCGACCCCTGTACGGCCGCCGGTAGCAGGCGGGGAATCGGCTCCGCGAGAACGTTGGGGGAGGCCCGTTTGGGCGTCCTGCCTGCTACCGTCT
>Ga0154848_1020_pt1 | contig 11916 bp, 14 predicted proteins | sample Rifle2008BG16ft_FD_105576 | JGI IMG/M metagenome (GOLD analysis project Ga0154848, IMG submission 105576) | Euryarchaeota archaeon RBG_16_68_12 | reverse complement strand
GGGCCGCGAGGAGGGCCAGGGCGACGAGGGGGCCGATGATCGCCCCCGCCGTGTCCATGCTGCGGTGGAACCCGAACGCCTTCCCCCGGGTCTCCGGGGGCGTGGACTCCGACAGGAGGGCGTCCCGCGGCGCGTCCCGCAGGCCCTTCCCCGCGCGCTCCGCGACCCGCATCACGAGGAACGCCGGCCACGACGGCGCGAACGCGAACAGGAGCTTCATCACCGTCGAGATGCCGTAGCCCGCGGCGACGAACCCCTTCCGGCGGCGGGCCCGGTCGGAGAACAGGCCCGAGAAGACCTTCATGAACGCCACGGCGCTCTCCGCGAGCCCCTCGATCAGCCCGACGATGAACGCGTTCGCGGACAGGACCTGGATCAGGAAGAACGGCAGGATCGGGAGGATCATCTCGCTGCTGAAGTCCGTGAACAGGGAGACGACCCCGAGGACCACGACGTTCAGGGTGAGTCCGTAGAGCCACTTCCGAGTCGCCGTGCGCACACCTCACGGATGGAAGAAGAAGCCCACCGCGATGATCGCGTACACCATGATCAGGAGGGCGCCCTCGTACCAGTTGCTCTCCCCGTCCGAGGCACAGAGGGAGAGGATCGCCACGGACAGGGCGATCGACACGAGCTCGAACGGCTCGAAGTCCAGGGTCATCAGCCTCGGGCCGACGACGGTCGACACGAGGACGAGGACGGGGGCCACGAAGAGGGCGATCTGGGTGCTCGAGCTCGTCGCGATGCCGACGCTCAGGTCCATCTTGTTCCGCCACGCGAGGAGGATCGACGCGCTGTGCTCCGCCGCGTTGCCCACGATCGCGATCACGACGACCCCCGCGAACAGCTCCGTGAGGCCCGTCTCCGCGATCGCCCCCTCCAGGGCCCCGACGAGGACCTCGCTCTCCAGCGCGACGAGGGCCGTCGCCCCTAGGAGGACGCCGAGGGCGAGCCGCACGCCCCACCGCGGCGGGTCCCCCTCCCGCGTGACGGGGTTGAACACGTCCTTGTGCGTGTGGAAGGAGAACAGGAGGCCCGCGAGGTACGCGACGAGGAGGATGACGGAGATGATCAGGCTCATCTGGTCCAGCTTCGGGGACGGCGGGGATGGCGGGGTCGCCGGGGGGATGAAGAGAGAGTACAGCTCCGGCATGACCAGGCCCACGACGGCGAGGGTGAGCATCGTCACCTGGAGCCCCGCCGCCGCGCGGTTGAACGTCTGCTTCTTGTGCCGGACGCCCCCGGTGAGCATGCTCGCCCCGAGGACGAGGAGGATGTTCCCGACGATGGACCCGGTGATCGACGCCTTCACCACGGTGACGAGCCCGCTCGACAGCGCGACGAGGGCGATGATCAGCTCCGTCGCGTTCCCGAACGTCGCGTTCAGGAGCCCCCCGACCCCGGGACCCGCGTGCTTCCCGAGCTCCTCCGTGGCCACCCCCATCACGTACGCGAGGGGGATGACCGCGGCCGCGGCGACGACGAACACGGGCACGGAGCCGATCCGCAGGGCCCACGCGACGAGGCTCACGGGGACGAGGACGAGGAACGCCCACGCGTACCGCGGGACCGCGGGGTGCCCCCTGGCCGCCACGTCCCCGCCGCAAGCGCTCCCGCGATATCAACCCGCCGTCCCCGGAAACCTTGAAAGGGAGGCGCCGGATGCCGACGGCGTGATCACGTCCGCGGAGCAGCGCGTGATGGACCGGAACGCGGAGTACTTCGGCGTCCCGATCCTCGACCTGATGGAGCGGGCGGGCCGCGGCGTCGCGGACGTCGCGCGCTCGGAGTTCGCGGTGAAGGGGAAGCGGGTCGTCGTCGCGTGCGGCACGGGGAACAACGGCGGGGACGGGCTCGTCGCGGCGCGCTGCCTGGAGGACGAGGCCCGCGTCACCGTGCTCCTCGCGAAGACGAAGGCGGACTTCGCCACCCGCGAGGGGAAGGCGAACCTGGAGCGCCTCGGGGACGGCGTCCCCGTCGTCGAGCGGGGGACGGGCGCCGAGGCGCTGTTCCGGGAGGCGGACCTCATCATCGACGCCCTCCTCGGGATCGGCCTCCACGGCGACATCCGGGAGCCGTACGCGGGCCTGATCCGGGAGATGAACGCGAGCGGCGTTCCGATCCTGAGCGTGGACGTGCCGAGCGGGTTCGAGGCGACCCCCTCCGTGCGGGCGACCGTGACCGCCGCGCTGATCGACGCGAAGGAGGGGATGACGGAGGCGAACGCGGGGCGCGTCCGGGTCGTGGACATCGGCTTCCCGCGGGACGTGATGGAGCTCGTGGGGCCCGGGGACTTCCTGTACTATCCCGTGCCCCGGCCGGACTCCCACAAGGGCCAGAACGGCCGCCTCCTCGTCGTCGGCGGCGGGCCCTTCACGGGCGCGCCCGTGTTCGTGGGCCTCGCCGCGTACCGCATCGGCGTGGACGTCGTCCACGTCGCGACCCCCGCGATGGCGTTCGAGCCCGTCGCCGCCGCCTCCCCGAACCTGATCGTCCACCCCCTCGCGGGCTCCCGCTTCCTGAAGGCGGACATCGGCCAGGTCCTCGAGATCGCCTCCGGGATGGACGCCGCCGTCGTCGGCCCGGGCCTCGGTGCCTCGGACGGGACGAAGGAAGCCGTGCGGCAGCTCGTGCGGTCCCTCCCCCTCCCGGTCGTCCTCGACGCCGACGCGCTGACGGCGGTCTCCGAGGACCTCTCGTGCCTCTCCGGGAGGCGGGGGGTCGTGACCCCACACCACAAGGAGTTCGAGGTCCTCTCCCACGCCGGCCTCCCGGGAGACCTGCCGGGGATCCTCGAGGCGACGAAGGCATTCGCGGCGCGGACCGGCTTCACCGTGCTGCTGAAGGGGCCCGTGGACGTCGTCACGGACGGCACCGCCCACCGGTTCAACAAGGTCCACAACGTCGGGATGACCGTGGGCGGGACGGGGGACGCGCTTGCGGGGATCTGCGGCGGGCTGATGTCCCGGCACGTGCGGCCCTTCATCGCCGCGCGGATGGCGGCGTTCGCGAACGGGTACGCGGGGAACCTCGCGTTCGAGGAGAGGTCGTACGGGATGATGACGTCGGACCTGATCGACAAGATCCCGAGGGTCCTGAAGGACTTCGTGTCGTGAGGGGACCGCGCCGCATCGCCCGGGGCCTGCGCGTCAGGGGAGTCGGACCCGGACGACCTCGGCCCAAGAGGGCTCGCCGCGGCGGTACGCCGGGCCATGGGAGCACGTTCGCACACCCCCCGCGAAGGTTCAAGACCCCCCGCGTTGTGCCTCTACTTAGAGGTATAGCGATGGAGGTCGGATGCGGGGCGCGGGTGCGGGCGTTCTCCGGTGGGCGGCGGTACGTGTACTTCTGGCACTGCGAGCGGGACGGCGGCCGGTCCGTTCGAAAGGAGGAGTACGTGGGGCGGGTGGACTCCGGGAAGGCCCGCCAGGACCTGCTCCGGCGGATGGCCGCATACCATGCGAAGGCGGAGCAGGAGCTCGCGAGGCGGAGGGGCCGGATCGAGCGGCTGATCGCGCGGGAGCGTACCTCCACTTAGAGGTACAAGCCGAGGGAGCCGGGTGCCCCGAACCCGCAAGGTTCTTCCGTGGCGGGGACGATGGCGGCCCGGTGAACGCGCGCCTCCGCGCGGCCCTTCTCGCCGCGCTCCTCGTGGCGGTGCCCTCCCTCGTCCTCCCCGCCCCCGCGGCCCAGGCGGCGGGCCAGCTCCAGACGTTCCTCACTCTCCTGCAGTGGCCGATCGCCCTCGCCTTCTCCCCGACCTACGCGACGGACGGTCGGCTCTACTTCGCGGAGCGGTTCACGGGAAGCGTCCGGGTCGTGGAGAACGGCACCCTCCGGGCCGCCGCGTTCTACGCGCTCCCGGGCACCGTCGCGGCGGGGGAGCGCGGGCTCCTCGGCCTCGCCCTGGACCCGGGTTTCCCGTCCCCGGGGAACCTCTGGGTGTACGCGTACCAGACGTACAACGACGTCGCGAACGGGACGATCTACAATCGCGTCGTGCGGATCCTCTCGGACCCGAGCGGGAACACGGGCCTCTCCTTCAGCGTGATTCTCCGGATGCCGCCCCTGAGCGGCGCGACGAACCACAACGGCGGCATCATCGGCTTCGGGCCGGACGGGAAGCTGTACGCGGTCGTCGGGGAGAACGCGAACCCCGCCCTCTCCCAGACCCCGGGGAGCCCGATGGGGAAGGTCCTCCGGATGAACCCCGACGGGAGCCCGCCCGCCGACAACCCGTTCTACGGGAGCGGCACGTGGGACAACCTCGTCTACGCGTACGGCCACCGGAACATGTTCGGCCTCGCGTTCCACCCGCTCACGGGCCGCGCCTACGTGACGGAGAACGGCCCCGCCTGCAACGACGAGGTGAACCTCCTCGTCCCGGGCGGGAACTTCGGCTGGGGTCCCTCGCAGACGTGCACGACGCCCCCGCCCGCCCCGAACAACACGAACCAGGACGGCCCGGCCCCCGTCCTCCCCCTCGTCTGGTACACCCCCACGATCGCGCCGACGGGCGCGACGGTCCTGGGCGGGCCGTTCTTCCCCGCGTGGCGCGGGGACCTCGTGTTCGGGGACTACAACACCCGCACCCTCCGGCGGCTCGACCTCGCGCCGCCGAACTACGACGTGGTCCTGGGCCAGCAGGCGATCCTGACCCTGCCATCGGGGATCCTCGACGTGCGGATGGGCCCGGACGGGGCGATCTGGATCACGACGGCGAACACGATCTACCGCTACGTGGACACGGGCCGGCCGCCCGTCGCCTCCTTCACCGCGGTCCCCTCGCCCGTGAACCCCGCCGTCCCCGTGGCGTTCGACGCGTCCGCGTCGACGGACCCGGACGGGACGATCGTCTCGTACGCATGGGACTTCGGGGACAGCGCGACCGGGTCGGGCGTGACGACGACCCACGCGTACGCGGCCACGGGCACCTACACCGTCGCCCTCGTCGTGACGGACGACCTCGGCCTGACGAACCGCTCGACGGCCTCCGTCCTGGTCCGGAACCCGAGGGCGCCGGTCGCCTCCTTCACCGCGACCCCCTCCCCGGTGAACCCCGGGGCCCTCGTGACGTTCAACGGGTCCGCCTCCTTCGACCCGGACGGGACGATCGTCTCGTACGCATGGGACTTCGGGGACAGCTCCGGCGGAACGGGAATCACGGCGACGCACGCGTACGCGGCCTCCGGCAGGTACCCCGCGGTGCTCCTGGTCGTGGACAACGACTCCCTCTCCTCGACGGCCACCCGCGATGTCGTCGTGAACGCAGTGCCGCGGGCCGCGATCTCCTACTCGCCCACCGCGATCTACAAGGGCGTGGTCGTCACGTTCAACGGCTCCGGCTCGACGGACCCCGACGGGACGATCGTCTCGTTCGCATGGGACTTCGGGGACGGGGCCACGGGGACCGGCCGCGAGGCGACGCACGCGTACGCCCGGAAGGGGGCGTTCACCGTCGCCCTCGTCGTGACGGACGACCTCGGCCTGACGAACCGCTCGACGGCCCCCGCGCTCGTGGGGAACCGCCCGCCCGCGATCACCTCATCGGACCCCGCGCCCGCCTCCGTCGCCCTCGACCCCGGCCAGACCCGGACCTTCGCCGTGGTCGCGATGGACCCGGACGACGACGTGCTGACGTACACGTGGCGGGTGAACGGGCTCGCGCGCGGCGGGAACACGAGCTCCCTCGACGTCAGCGAGCCAGTGGCGGGCGTGTACACGGTGAACGTGACCGTGACGGATGGCTCCCTGTCCGCGTGGCACGAGTGGACGGTCACCGTCGGCACCGCCGGGCCGGGAGGCGCGTCACCGTTCCTCTGGGCCGCCGTGGCCCTGCTCGCGATCCTCGTCCTCGCGGCCCTCCTCCTCGCGGTGTGGCGGCGCCGGCGAAGGAAGGAGCAGGCCCCGCCACCGCCGTGAATCTTTATAGCGCGGAGGGCTACTCGCGGCCCGAGGGCTCGTGGTCTAGCGGTTATGACGTCGCTCTCACACAGCGAAGGTCGCCGGTTCGAATCCGGCCGAGCCCATCCCTTCCGCCCCCCGCGACCCCCTGGGCGGGGTATCAGTTCCGGTAACAGGCTCCGAACCGTATTATATGCCGGCGACGGGATGCAGCGCGCCCAGGGATGCCCGAGACCCGCAGGATGAAGTCGAAGATCGCCCTGATCGGCGAGAGCTCCGTCGGCAAGACCTCCCTCATCCGGCGGTTCGTGCGGGACGAGTACGACGACAAGTACCTCCACACCGTGGGCACGAAGGTCGCGAAGATCGAGCTCACCGTGCCCCTCGGCGAGTTCGAGGTCCTCGTCGACATGTCGATCTTCGACATCATGGGCCAGAAGGGCTTCAAGGACATGGTGAAGGAGACGTTCTTCCACGGCTGCCAGGGCCTCCTCGCGGTGTGCGACGTCACGCGCCAGGAGACCCTCCTCGCGGTCCACGACTGGATGTCCGCCGCGACGGGCGTCGCGGGGGACGTCCCCGCGTACCTCCTCGTGAACAAGATGGACCTCGCGGAGAGGTCCCACGTCCCCTCCGAGGAGGTGGAGAAGGTCGCGGAGACCTGGGAGATGCCCTTCGTGTACACGTCCGCGAAGACGGGCGCGGGCGTCGACGACGCGTTCAACCTCGTCGCGATCGCGATCGTGGAGGCCGCGTTCCGCGTCGCGCAGGCCCACGCGGTCGACGAGGACCTCCGGCACAAGGTCCTCCTCCTCGTGGCGAAGCGGGGGCGCCTCGGCGTGACGAAGGCGGACTTCTTCGCCTCCCTGAAGGGGATTTCGTACGCGGACCTCGAGCACGAGCTCACCGTGCTCGAGCGGGAGACCCTCATCCAGATCAACTGGAGGGGACCCGCGGACTTCACGGTGGAGATCACGCCCCTCGGGGCCCGGGCGACGGAGGGCAGCGTCTAGGCCCTCAGAGGCGGCGGAGGGCGAGGTCGAGCAGCGCCATCGCGGCCCCGGTCAGGATGAACGTGATCACGGCGTCCCGCAGGGCCCTCAGGTCCTTCATGTCCCCGCGCTGACGATGGCCCTCCGGGGTCCATATCCGCTGCGGTTTCGTTCGGCCCCCGCCGAACCACGGCCCGCCTGGCGAGTTCCGCAGCCTCCTCCCTCGCCAGCTTCCGCATGCCGGCGTATCGCGTCTCTCCAGGCAAGTTGTTTCGGGATATTACACGGACCTCCCCGACCGCAATCTCTTTCCCCCGCGCCCTCCTCCGACCGGGCGTGAAGAAGCAGCAGCTCGAAATCCTCTTGGAGAAGGTCCGGGGCCACCCCGCGCCCTCGCCGGGCCTCGAGCAGTACTCCACGCCCGCCCCGATCGCCGCGGACGTCCTGTGGTTCGCGTACTCCATGGGGGACATCGCGGGGAAGAAGGTCGTCGACCTCGGCTGCGGCACCGGGGTTCTGGGGATCGGCGCGAAGCTCCTCGGGGCAGAGGAGGTCGTCTCCCTCGACATGGACGAGGCCGCCCTCGCGGTCGCGATGAAGAACGCCCAGGCCCTCAAGGTCGACATCGGCCTCCTCACCGTCGACGTCGCCGACTTCCCCGAGACCGCGGACACGGTCGTGATGAACCCGCCGTTCGGCGCGCAGGCGGGGGACCGCCACGCGGACGTCCCGTTCCTCGAGCGGGCCCTCGCCGTGGCCCCCTTCGCGTACACGTTCCACAAGGCGGAGACGGAGCCCTTCGTCCTGAGGAAGGTCGAGGCGCTCGGCGGGGAGGCGACCCACCGCAAGGAGTACGCGTTCCCCCTGCCCCACTCCATGCCCTTCCACACGGAGGAGGTCCGGGAGGTCCCCGTCGTGATGCTCCGGATCCGACGGAAGGACCCTGCGGTAAACTATAAATCGGAAGGCGCCTTGGTCCGCGCTGCATCTGGAGAAGGGACGCCGTGATGGAGAGGAAGATGGTCCTGCCGGGCGACCCGATCGCCGCGGCGGAGGAGTACGAGGCGGGCGACGGGACGTACGAGCGGGACGGGCAGATCTTCGCCGCGACCCCGGGGATGCTCGAGCTCGACGGGCAGAACTTCGTCGCCCGCGTGAGGCCCTTCAACCCGCTCGCGGAGCTGAAGACGGGGGACATCGTCTACGGCACGATCTCCGAGATCCGGAGCTCGATGGCGGAGGCCACCGTCTCCGCGGTGCACGGGCGCAAGCGGGAGATCACCGGGGAGACGGAGGGCGCGATCCACGTCTCGAAGATCTCCACGGAGTACGTCGACGAGATCCGGAACGCGTTCCACCTCGGGGACATCGTCCGCGCGAAGGTGATCCAGGCTAAGCCCAGCCTCCAGCTCACGACCGCGGAGGCGAGCCTCGGCGTCGTGAAGGCGCTGTGCAGCCGGTGCCGGGGGCCGTTGGAGGCCCGCGAGCGCGGCCTGTGGTGCGCGCGGTGCGAGCAGGGGGAATCCCGGAAGCTCGCGGCGGACTACGGCCAGCTCCTCCTCTCCGTTCCCGCGGAGCAGCTCGGCGCGGGCGTCGTGACGATCGCGCCCCCGGGCGAGGGCGAGCGGCGGGGCCGGGGCGGGCCGCGGGGCCGGGACCGCGGGGGCGGCAGCGGCGGGTTCCGCGGGGGCGGGCGCGGTCGCGGTGGCGGCCGGGACCGCGGTGGGCGCGGCGGAGGGGGCCGTGGCGGCGGGGACCGGCGCGGCGGCCGGCCGGACTCCCGCTGAGCCGTCGTCCGGGTTCCGAGAACCAGTCCCAAGAATCTGAACGTGCAGTCGAGTGCAAAGGCATAAGAACCGCCCTCGGATATTCTGGTCCTCGAGGCACTCGATGGCTGTCCCCTCACAGGCCGACCTGATGGAAGAGGTGCACCGCCTGCGAACCGAGATCCAGCAGCTCCGCGAGATCGTGAACGCGCTGTTCAACGCCGTTTTCGAGGACAGCGAAGAGGAGTGGGAGCCGTCACCGGATCGGGACGACCGGTCCCACCTGTACAACTGAGCGCCCCCCCCGTCGACGGCGGACTCCGTCCGCAGCGGGCCCGAGTCCCCCGCAGTCCCTTTATGGCACGTCGTCCTTCGCGGCCGCCATGCGGGATGTCCTGGACATCGTCGACCGCCACGACGCGTGGCGGCTCGGCCGCACGATCAACCTGATCCCCTCCGAGAACGTCACGAGCGAGCAGGTCCGGCGGATCCTCGGGTCGGACCTCGGGAACCGCTACACCCTCCCGTGGGGGAAGGACTTCCACGGGTACGTGATCGAGAACTCGTACCGGGGCACGAGGTACCTCGACGAGGTCGAGGCCCTCGGGGAGAGGCTCGCGCGGGAGGTGTTCCGCGCGGAGCACGTGAGCCTGAAGCCCCTCAGCGGCCACCTCGCGGGGATGCTCGTCCTCTCGACCCTGTGCGCCCGCGGGGACACGATCCTGGTGATCGACTCCCGCGTCGGCGGGTACGACGGGTACATGCCGGAGTACCTCCCGGAGATGCTCGGCCTCACGGTGGAGTTCCTGCCGTTCGACGAATCGGAATGGACGGTGGAGGCCCGCGCGTCCGCGGAGAGGATCGCGGCGGTGAAGCCGAGGCTCGTCCTGATCGGCGGGAGCTTCATCGTGTTCCCGCACAACCTGCGGCCCCTCCGCAAGGCCTGCGACGAGGCCGGCGCCCTCCTCGCGTACGACGGGAGCCACGTCCTCGGGCTGGTCGCGGGCGGGCAGTTCCAGGACCCGCTGCGGGAGGGTGCGGACGTCCTGTTCGGGTCCACGCACAAGTCCTTCTTCGGCCCGCAGGGCGGCCTCCTGCTGACGAACCGGAAGGACCTGTGCGACCGGATGACCGAGCGCGTGACGTGGCGGGTGGAGGACAACGCGCACTGGAACCGGGTCGCGGCGGTGGCGCAGGCCCTCCTCGAGATGCGGCAGTTCGGGAAGGACTACGCCCGCCAGGTCGTGCGGAACGCGCAGGCCCTGGGGCGGGAGCTTGACAAGCGCGACGTCCCCGTGAAGTTCGCGCACCGCGGGTACACGAAGAGCCACCAGGTCCACGTCCTCGAGGCGGGTCTGGTCAAGCGGTGGAATGTGAACCCGAACGACTGGTCCGTCGCTCTCGAGAAGAACGACATCATCGTCGACTCCGTGGCCCGGATCGGGACGAACGAGGTCACGCGGATGGGGGCGAAGGAGACGCACATGGAGGCGCTCGCCGACCTCATCGCGCGAGCGACGAAGGGGGAGGACGTGCGGGCGGGGGTCGCCGCCTTCCGGAAGGAGCTCACCCTGAGCTACGTCTTCCCGCCATAGTCGATGTGCGGCGATGGGGGGACCGGCCAGGGGCCCAGGAGACCAAGCCTCATCAGGCCCGATGGCCATGCCGATGGAGGGCGGGCCCCTTGGCGAACGCGAAAAACGTCCGGAAGATTCGCGAGCGGGGCAGCGACACTCCCGATCCTCCGGACGCCTTGGAGGCCCAGGAAGAACAGGGCGAGTCCCGGGAGGATCTCGACTGGACCCCGGAGGGCCTGAAGAGGGCGCTTGAAGGAATCTGGAAGGTGGCCGCCAAGGCGCTCCGCGAGGGCTCGAAGAAAAGGCAATAAGGCGGGGCTCCGGTTCCCTGCTGGCATGGCCGCGCCGGACCGCTACGTCCGCCAGACGATCCTATCCGAGATCGGGCCGGAGGGCCAGAGGAAGCTCTCCGCCGCCACCGTGGCCGTGGTCGGCCTCGGGGCCCTCGGGACCGTGAGCGCGGGGCTCCTCGCGCGGGCGGGCGTCGGCCACCTCAAGCTCGTCGACCGGGACGTCGTCGAGCTGAACAACCTCCAGCGGCAGGTCCTGTTCGACGAGCGCGACGTCGACCTCCCGAAGGCGGAGGCCGCCGCCGCGAAGCTCCTGGCGACGAACTCGGACATCCGCGTCGAGCCCGTCGCGAAGGACGTGAACGCCTCGAACGTCGAGCCGATCCTGGCGGGCGTCGGCCTCGTCGTCGACGGCACGGACAACATGGAGGCCCGGTTCCTCGTGAACGAGGTCGCGATCAAGCGCGGGTTCCCCTGGGTCTACGGCGGGGCGATCGCGACCCACGGCATGGCCCTCGCCATCGTGCCGAAGGTCACCGCGTGCTTCCGGTGCTTCCTCCCGCAGATGCCCGCCCCGGGCTCCCTCCCGACGTGCGACACGGCGGGGATCCTGAACACGGTCTCGTCCGTCGTCGGGTCGATCCAGGCCGCGGAGGCGATCAAGCTCCTCCTGGGGAACCCGCCGAGCGGCGAGCTCCTCGTGTTCGACGGCTGGACGAACGAGCTCCAGCGGCTCCGGATCGCCCGCCGGAAGGACTGCCCCGCGTGCGTGCGGGGGGAGACGGAGTTCCTCGGCGCGCGGCGGGGCCAGGTGATCGCGGCCCTGTGCGGGAGCAAGACGGTCTCGATCGACCCCGTCCACAAGGGGGAGGTCGACATGGCGGGGATCGAGGCCCGCCTCCGGAAGCTCGGTCCCGTGAGGTCCATGGGCTCCGTCCTCGTGTTCGAGGCGGACGGGGCTCGGTTCACCCTGTTCTCCGACGGGCGGGCGCTGATCCGGGGGACGGACGAGCCGGAGCGGGCCCGCGCCCTGTACGCGAAGTACGTGGGGATGTGAGGCGATGGCGAAGAGGGCGCTCCTCCTGCTGAGCGGCGGGATCGACAGCCCCGTGGCGGGCCACCTCATGGCGGGGCGGGGCCTCGACGTCCTCGCGGTCCACCTCTCCCTGGAGCCGATCACGGACGACACCGCGGCGGTGAAGTCCCGAAGGCTCGCGGAGAAGCTCGGCCTCTCGAGGCTCTTCGTCGTGACCGTGGGCCCGGCGTTCGCGGAGATCGCGGAGAAGTGCGACAAGAAGCTGTACTTCGTCCTCTCGAAGCGGCTGATGGTCCGGATCGCGGAGGCGATCGCGCGGCGGGAGGGGTGCGGCTACCTCGTGACCGGCGA
>Ga0154848_1035_pt15 | contig 12702 bp, 17 predicted proteins | sample Rifle2008BG16ft_FD_105576 | JGI IMG/M metagenome (GOLD analysis project Ga0154848, IMG submission 105576) | Euryarchaeota archaeon RBG_16_68_12 | reverse complement strand
GTGATGGGGCGGTTCTCCACCGCGGTCGCGAAGCGCCTCCTGAACGGCGAGGAGATCGTCGTCGTGAACGCGGAGAAGGCCCTGATCACGGGCTCGAAGGACTGGCTCATGGAGGAGTTCCACCACCGCCGGGACCGCGGGAGCCAGCGCAGGGGCCCCTTCTACCCGCGCCGGCCGGACCGCATGCTCCACCGCTCGATCCGCGGGATGCTCCCGTACCAGCACCCGAAGGGGCGCGCCGCCCTGAAGCGGCTCCGCGTCTACGTCGACGTCCCGGAGGACTACAAGGACGCGCCGAAGGAGCGTGTCGAGGGTGCGGACCGCGTGACGACCGCGCGGGTGATGACCCTCGCGCAGATCGCGCAGAGGCTGGGGGGAGCGTTCTGAAGGTCGTCCTCGCGAGCGGGAAGCGGAAGACCGCGATCGCCCGGGCGACGGTCACGAAGGGCTCGGGCGTGATCCGGGTGAACAGCCGGCCCGTCGAGATCCTCGAGCCCGAGCTCGCCCGCCTCAAGGTCCTTGAGCCCCTGAAGCTCGCGGGGAAGAAGGCGGATGCGGTGGACATCACGGTCACGGTCCGGGGCGGGGGGACGATGGGGCAGGCGGACGCCGTGCGGACGGCGATCGCGCGCGGGCTCGTGCAGTTCCTGAACGACGAGGAGCTCGAGCTCCTGTACCGGGACTACGACCGCACCCTGATCGTCCCGGACACCCGCCGGAAGCTCCCGAAGAATCCCCTCGGCCGCGGGGCGCGGAAGAAGCGGCAGAAGTCCTACCGGTGAGTTGAATGATCATCCCCGTGCGGTGCTTCACCTGCGGCAAGGTCGTCGGCTCGATGTGGGAGCCGTTCATCACGCGCGTGAACCAGGGGGAGAGCCCCCGCCAGGTCCTCGACGAGCTCGGGCTGAAGCGGTACTGCTGCCGCCGGATGATCCTGACGAACGCGGACCTCATCGACGAGGTCGTCCCGTACGGCTGACACCCGACACCTTTTTACCCCGCCCGCCTTCCCTGCGGCTTGCGGGCTCGTGGGGTAGCTTGGTATCCTACCAGCTTGGGGTGCTGGCGACTCCGGTTCAAATCCGGACGGGCCCATCCGTCCCCGCACGGCACGCGCCCCCGTCCGCCGCGAAACGGTATAAGGGCGCCCGCGTTTCGGTGTGCCGAAGGATCGCCGTGAGGGAGGTCTCCGTCATCCGGATGGCGGGCGCGATCGTCACGAAGTGGCGGATGGAGGACCACGTCCAGCTCGTTCTGTCCGTCCGCGGTCAGGGGGAGGAGGTCCGGCTCCTGTGCACGTGCGAGCGGGGCCACTGGATCGTGCGGGAGCGCTTCGGGGAGGGCGGGCCGAGGCTCATCGCAACCTGCCACAATTGCGGGAACCGCGTCGAGCTCCCCCTCGAGGGCGCGCGCCTCCCGAACGCGTGAGCGGGGCTACCGCATCGCGTACCCGCCGTCCACGACGAGGGTGACCCCCGTCATGAAGGAGGCCTCGTCGGAGCACAGGAACACCGCCTTCTTCGCGATCTCCTCGGGCGCGCCCCGCCGCCGCAGAGCGGCCTCCCGGGCGAGGGCGGCCCGGTCCGCGTCGGAGAGGCCCGCCATCGCCTCCGTGTCCACAGCCCCGGGGGCGATCGCGTTCACGTGGATGCCGTGTGGCCCGAGGATCTGGGCGAGGCCCCGAGTGAGGGCGAGAACCCCCGCCTTCGCGACGAGGTACGAGATCCCCGCCGCGTCCCCCGTGATCGCGGGTGTGGAGCCGACGAACACGATCGAACCGCTCCGCTGCCTCCGCATCACGTCCGCCGCGGCCTGGGCGGTGAACACGGAGCCCAGGAGGTCCACCCGCAACGGGCCCATGAACGCCTCCTCGGGGAGCTCCGCGAAGTCCGCGAACCACTCCTCCCGCCGGAACGGGTGGCCCGCGTAGCACACGAGGGCGTCGAGGCGGCCGAACTTCGCGACGAACTCCTTCACCATCCGGTGCGCGTCGGATCGTTCCGCGACCTCCGCCCGGATCGGAAGGGGCTCCGCGCCGGACTCCCGGACCTCCGTCGCGACGGCCTCCACGGCCTCGCGGTTCCGCAGGTACTGGAGGCCCACGCCCCGGGCCCCCTCCCTGGCGAAGGCGATCGCGGTCGCCCGGCCCATGCCGCCGCTCGCCCCCGTGATCAGCGCGAACCGCCCGTCGAGGTGCCCCATCGCCCCGCTCTCCTGCGATGGCCCCGACGGTCCCGCCCGCCATAAGGCTTCCCCGTTGCGGGAGGGAAGGTTAATGGCCCGCCCTCCGATGCGCGGCCCGCGGGGGTAGCCAAGCCCGGACAACGGCGCGGGACTTAAGATCCAGTCTCGCAGGAGTCCATGGGTTCAAAATCGCGGCCCGCTCCCGAGCCGCGAGGGAAGTCCCATCCCCCGCACCCGCCTCAGAAGGTCTCGAGCCGCACGGCCCTCGACGCGGCGTCGATCGCCCGCGCCTCCACCCCCGTGAGCTCGAGGGACGCCGCGCCCGCGTTCTCCTCCGCCTGCGCGGGGCGCTTCGCCCCCGGGATCGGCACGACGAGGGGGCTCCGGGCGAGCCAGTTCAGGGAGACCTGCGCGACCGTCGCGCGGTGGGCCCTCGCGACCCTCCGCAGGACCTTGAGGAGGCGCCCCGCCGCCCTCAGGTTCGCCGGCGAGAAGAGGTCGTTCTGCTTCCGCACGGGATCCTTCGGGACCTTGCCCACGCGGTACGTGTCCGCGAGCACGCCCTGGGCGAGCGGGCTCCAGGCGAGCACGGTGATCCCCTCGCGCTTGCAGTACGGGAGCACCTCCGCCTCGATCTCGCGCTGCAGGAGGTTGTACCGGAGCTGGTCCGAGACGATGTCCGCCCGCGCGAGGTGGGACCGCGCGTCCTCGAGGTCCCGCACCGCGAAGTTGGACACGGCGATCGCGCGGATCAGGCCCTCCTTCCAGAGCCGCTCGAGGGCCCGGAACCCTTCCTTGAGCGGCACCTGGTCCCAGGGGTCGGGCCAGTGGACCTGGTACACGTCGATCTCCTTGATGCCGAGCCGCTTCAGGCTCGCCCGGCACGCGCGCTCGACGTCCCGCTCCCGCATGTGGTACCCCGCGATCTTCGTCGCGACGACGACCTCCTCCCGGCCGATCGCTTTGACCGCCCGGCCGACGACCTCCTCGGAGTGGCCCTCGCCGTACACCTCCGCGGTGTCGATCAGGTCCACGCCGCACTCGTGGGCCCGGATGATCGCGGCGATGCAGTCCTTGTCGTTCACGTCCTTGCCCCAGTTCTTCCCGCCCGCCTGCCACATCCCGAGGCCGATGCGGGAGACCTTAATCCCGCTCCTCCCGAGCTCGACGCGGTCCATCGCGGGCCGCGAGGGCGGGGCGGGCCATAAAGGTTCAGCGCGGGGGGAGGCAAGGCCCGGGGCCACGGGCCACGCCATGGCGGCGCTCCGCGCGGAGCGCTTTCGGCCACCTCCCCCGGTTGGTCTTAAATAAGACCAACTCCTGGGTCCGACCATGAGGCTGGGCTACGGCGTGCGGGTGAAGGAGTCGAAGGGGCGGGAGTACGTGGACGTGTGGCGGTACGAGGACCGCGACGGCCGCCGGGTCCAGGTGTTCGAGTACGTCGGGGCCCTTCGGGATCCCGCGACGGAGGGCCGGGTGAAGGCCCTCACGGACCGCTTCCAGGCCAGGGCCATGGAGGAGTTCCGGAGGCGGGCGCGGAAGGTCGCGGCCGTGGCCGCCCCGCTCTGAGGGGCCGTCCGGTTGGTCTTGAATAAGACCAACTCCGGACCGACCCGCGGAGACCCCACGCGGCCCCGCTACTCGCCGCCCGACAGATCCAGCATCTCCGGCGGGTGGTCCGGCAGCCGGAACCGGACGTACGGCTTCGCCCACTTCGCGTGGTACTCGTCCGACGCAGCAATCCCCTCCCGGTACGCGCGCTCGAATGCGGGGAAGTCCGCGGCCTCGAGCGCCCCTCCGATCCGCCCGAACACGCCTCCCTCGAATGCGGTCAGGTCGTCAGCATACTTGGGCCGGACCTTCGCCATCGCGTGAAGGAGCTTCGCGGACTCCCGCCACTCGTACCGCGCGAGGTCCCAGTTCCCGCCCTTCGCGGCATAGTACATCGTCCAGTACCGCCGGCCGAGGGCCTCCATGAGGGCCGCGCCCCCCGGGAGGAGGTCCGCGATCTCGTCGACCGTGAGCTCGCCCGCTTTCGTGCTCGCCACGACCCGCGCCCCCGGAATCCGCTCCCCGCCCGCCAGCGCCTCACCCCCTGGACCTCGCCTTCTCCACCCCGCAGCGGACGATCGCCTCCGCGGCGTTCACCCGGGTCGCCCCGAGGAGGAGCGCGGCGAGGGCACGGTAGATCACCGGCCCGTCGCCGGCGTCCTCCAAGCCCTCGGCGTACTCCTCAAGGATCATCCTCGTCGTTTCTTCGACGCTCGCGCCCCCGTTGACGGCCTCTTCGAAGCCCCCCCGAACATCGAGGGCCACATCGTCTTCGAAGATGCCGCATCCCCAAGCACCCACGGCAGACCCGGAACCGGACCTCTGTCCCGGAGGATAAAGGCTTACTTGATTCTCGGCGTCGTGCCTGAGTGCCTGAGTAAACCTTTAAGTAGAGACCGCGGTTGCTCATCCGATTTCGATGATCAAGCCCCTTTCCCTTTTGAACCAGTCGATCAACTCGAACGTCCTCGTCGAGTTGAAGGCGGGCCGCGGGTACCGCGGGGTCCTCGACGGCTTCGACCCCCACATGAACGTCGTCCTGCGGAACGCGGAGGAGCTCCTCAACGGCGAGACCCAGAAGAAGATGGACCTCGCGATCGTCCGCGGGGACAACGTGATCTACATCTCCCCCTGAGGGGCGGGCGTGAATGACGAAGGGCACCGCCTCGCTGGGCAAGATGGGGAAGCGGACCGTCCACATCCGCTGCCGCCGCTGCGGGAGGCACTCGTACCACAAGCGCAAGGGGTACTGCGCGTCGTGCGGCTTCGGCCGCACCGCGAAGATGCGGAACTTCACCTGGGCGAAGGCGCACTCCCTCGCGGACCAGCGCCCCCGCCCCAGCAAAGGTAAATAAGCCGCGGGGAATACCTTTTCATCGTGACGGCGAGCCCGAGCCCGCGCGGCGTCCGCGCGCCTCGCGGGCCCTCGGGGAACGCCGCCCCCGTCCCCCCGGAGGTCCTGGCATGAGCGAGTTCGGCGAGCTGAAGCCCTCCGACAAGTGCGGCATCGTCGCCCTCGCGTCGAGCGAGCCCGTCTCCCGGGAACTGTACTACAGCCTGAGGATCCTCCAGCACCGCGGCCAGGAGTCCGGGGGCATCGCGGTCTTCGACGCGGGGGAGACCCGCTCGAAGCGGGGGATGGGGCTCGTCCACGAGATCTTCCGGCCCGAGGACCTCGAGGCACTGCCCGGCTCCACCGGGATCGGCCACGTCCGCTACTCCACGACGGGCTCCAGCGTGGTCGACAACGCGCAGCCGATCGTCGTCTCGACCGGCCACGGGGACATCGCCCTCGGCCACAACGGGGACATCGTGAACGCGGGCCTGCTCCGCGAGGAGCTCGAGCGGAAGGGCTGGGCCTTCATGACGACCTCCGACTCGGAGGTGATCGTGCGCCTCCTCGCGAACGAGCTCTCGAAGTCCGGGGACGTGCGTCGGGCCCTCAAGGAGTTCACCCGCCGCCTCGTGGGGGCGTACTCCCTCGTCGTCCTGATCAACGGGGTCGCGTACGCGGTGCGGGACCCCCTCGCGATCCGGCCCCTGTGCATCGGGATGAAGGATGGCTCCTTCATCGCCGCGTCGGAGAGCGTCGTGTTCGACACCCTCGGGTACAAGTTCGTGCGGGACCTGAAGGCGGGGGAGATCGTCGAGCTCCACCCGGACCGCGTCGAGTCCTTCCGCCTCCCGCACCCCGCCCACACCGCGCACTGCATGTTCGAGTGGGTGTACTTCGCCCGCCCGGACAGCGTCCTCGATGGCCGCCTCGTGTACGACGCCCGCGTGAAGATCGGGCAGCAGCTCGCTCGGGAGCACCCCGTGGAGGGGGACATCGTCGTCCCGGTGCCGGAGAGCGGGCGGGCCCAGGCGCAGGGCTTCTCACAGGTCAGCGGCCTCCCCGTCGTGGAGGGGCTGATCAAGAACCGGTACATCGAGCGGACGTTCATCATGCCCGAGCAGGCGGACCGGGAGGTCGGCGTGCTCCTCAAGCTGAACCCGATCAAGACCGCGGTGAAGAACAAGCGCGTCGTCCTGATCGACGACTCCATCGTCCGCGGGACGACGATCAAGAAGATCGTCCACATCCTGCGGGAGGCGGGGGCGCGGGAGGTCCACCTCCGGATCGGCTGCCCGCCGATCAAGGCGCCGTGCTACCTCGGGATCGACATGAAGACCCGGGACCAGTTCATCGCGAACGAGCGCACGGTCGAGGAGATCGCCTCGTTCATCGGCGCGGACTCCCTGGGGTACCTGAGCATGCCCGGGCTCATCCGGGCCCTGAACCACCCGCGGGAGGACATCTGCTTCGGCTGCCTCACGAGCGTCTACCCGGTGGAGATCCCGGGGGAGAGGTTCCGGGGCATCGCGAGGCTCGAGCGGTTCGCCGGCCCACGCAAGGAGGAGCCCCCGAGAGCCGCCGGGAGGGAGCCTCCCGGGGAGGAGAGGCGGGTGGAGACGAAGGTCCGGGCGAAGGCCTCATAGGGCCGCGGACTCGGGGTACCTTTTTATCTCAGCAAGCTTTCGAGCGGACCGCTGGGCCGGTAGATCAGCTGGAAGATCGCTATCTTGGCATGGTAGAGGCCGTGGGTTCAAATCCCACCCGGTCCATCCTCATCTAGGTTCAAAACCTTCATTTCCGCGCCCCTCATTTACCCTCCAGCATGCCTCGCAAGGGAGCGGGCAAATGGCAGTCACTTAGATTCGGGAGCTGCAACAGGTCTACAATTATCTAAGCGAAGAATACGTTCACTTCTATACGACTGTCAGTCCTGATCGCCAACCCGAGCCAGTAGAGATGGGAGGCAGGAGCGTCGGGCTGTGGGGTCTTGAGGGGCTCGAATATGTCACTCGTCTGTGTTCAAACGTACTTGTTCCTTACTTCCAGCGAATGAGGAGCCAGACTGCGCCCAAGAAGGGCAAGAAAGGCTCAGAGCGTCTGCCGAGCTCTACAACGCAAGCTCGAGTTGATGACGGTCGGTAGGGCGACTGGGAACGTCGACGTGAGCGCACGGCGCGCGGCTTGTGCGTCCTCACTCCTCCAGGCGAACTTTCCCCCTCCCGAGAAACTCCTCGGAAGGTCCCGGCGCCTTCCCGACCATCACGCGACGCAACACCCCGTCGAGATCATTCGCTCGCCAGATGGCCACCAAGACCGGAAGGTCTTCAGGGCGTTGCGGGACCCCGAAGAGTTCAGCTAGCAAGTCCATGTCGATTCCTTCCAGCAACATGTCCTCCACGACGAAGTCATCGCTGAAACGAATCCCCTTCGCCGGATGGACGACGAGGAGATGATAGCCGCCCTCAATCGATACGACCCGACGGATGACACAACGGACTTGCCTGAAGTCGGGGTCCAGAGCGGCGCTTCCATCCACATCAATCACGATTCTTCTCCCAGCCGCCTCGGACTCGTTCACGTTCTCCCTCCTTATGCAAGCGGAATTCTGTCGATGATGTACAGACTGTGAGGATGCACCCACACTTCGTAGAGGAACCCCTGTCTGCCGATGTTGTACGTTCCCCTTTCGAGTACTGGCCTCACCCAGAAGGCCGACTTGGGCTTTATCATCGCGACCACCAACTCATCCGCCCGATTGGCCTTCCCGAGCGGACCGGGCCTCGGGATCGGCCTCCTCCCTTCCGAGCAGCTGCGTCAGCGCGAGATAGCGCATGGAGGGTTCGTCCTTCTCCAGGAGCCAGTCGAGAGCGGTCTTGAGTTTCACGGTCTTCCCGCCTGGCTCCCCCTACCCGTCCGCGTATTTGTCGGTTCGTAGCGTCACAGCGTCACCGATCCATCGCCCTCGGAACCGATATCTGCCCGCTTGGCGATGCCCTCCGCCATGATCCACGAAGCCGTGAACGCGGACCTCCCCGCGATGGGCCTCCCGTTCTCGTGGGGCGTGCGGCTCGGGAACCTCGTGTTCCTGGCGGGCCAGGGGCCGCTGGGCAGGGACGGGAAGATCGTCGAGGGGGACATCCGGGCACAGACCCGGGCCACGCTGGAGAACGTGAAGAAGGTCGTCGAGGCCGCCGGTTCGAGTATGGAACACGTGCTGAGCCTCACCGTGTACCTCAAGGACCTGCAGGACTACGGGGGGATGAACGAGGTGTACGCGCTGTACTTCAAGAAGGAGCCGCGGCCCGCCCGCGCCGCGGTCCAGGCCGACCTCCTGTTCGGGATGCGGGTCGAGATGCAAGGGATCGCGTTCGTCCCCGGCGCGTAGGGCCCGGCCAGGGAATCGGAGGGGCGCGTTCGCCCGGCTCGCGGACCTCCGTTCGAGGTTCACCTGTGCAAGGGTTGAAGTGATGGGGACCCTACTGGCGGGCATGGAACAGAAGGAATCCTTCGAGGCGATGGGGCTTGACCCCGCGCTTCTCCGGGCGGTCCGCGCGCTCGGCTACGTCTCCCCCACCCCGATCCAGAAGCAGGCGATCCCCGCCGTCCTCGCGGGGCACGACCTCATCGGCACCGCGCAGACGGGCTCCGGGAAGACCGCCGCGTACTTCCTGCCGACCCTCCACCGGCTCCTCGCGCAGACCCCGGGGAAGACGCGGGTCCTCGTCCTCGCACCCACCCGGGAGCTCGCGGCCCAGATCGAGACCGCCCTCCACGACCTCGGACGGGGGACGCGGGTCCGCGGGAAGGCCGTGTACGGCGGCGTGGGGATGGAGCCCCAGACGACCGCCCTCCGCCACGGGGTCGAGGTCGTCATCGCGACCCCGGGCCGCCTGCTCGACCACATGGAGCGCGGGAACACGGATTTCCGCGCCCTCCAGGTCCTCGTCCTAGACGAGGCGGACCGGATGCTCGACATGGGCTTCCTCCCGGACGTCCGGCGGATCGTCGGCGCCCTCCCGAGGGAGCGCCAGACCCTGATGTTCTCCGCAACGATGCCGCGGGAGGTCGAGGACCTCGCACGGAGCATCCTCCGCAGCCCCGTGAGGGTCCAGGCCAGCCCCCCGCAGAGGCCCCCGGACACGATCCAGCACGAGGCGTACGTCGTCCCCCAGCACCTGAAGACCCCCCTGCTCGTGCAGCTCCTCGGGCGGGAGGACATGCTGTCCGTCCTCATCTTCACTCGCACGAAGCGGCGCGCGGACCGGCTCTGCCACCAGGTCGCGCAGGTGGGCTTCCCCGTGGCCCGGATCCACGGGGACCGGAGCCAGGGCCAGCGGGAGGCCGCGCTCGAGGGGTTCCGCAGCGGGCGCCACCAGGTCCTCGTCGCGACGGACGTCGCCGCCCGGGGCCTCGACGTCCTCGGGATCACCCACGTGATCAACTACGACATCCCGCCCGACCCCACGGACTACATCCACCGCGTCGGCCGGACCGCCCGGATGGATGCCGTCGGCGAGGCGATCACCCTCATCGCTCCGGAGGAGGAGCGGGACCTCCAGGCGATCGAGAGGACCCTTGGCCGGCCGATCCCGCGGCTGCGGCTCACGGGGTTCGACTACAGCGCGCCCCCGCCGCCCCGCGTCCGCGGACCTCCCCCGCGCGCGCCCCGGCGGGAGGGCTTCCGCGGTCCTCCCGCCCGCCAGCGCTCCGCGCCCCCCCGGGGCCGTCCCGGAAGGCACGGACGGTCTCCCCATCGAGGTCAGTAGGCCCGCGCGTCACCCGACGCCCGGGCCGGTGCCCGCCAAGGACACGATCCCCTCGAGGGGGATGAAGATGTTCTCCGGACGGAACTTCAGCTCGTACCGGAACTCGTACAGGGCCTTCTCCATCATCCATCCGCGGATCGCGCGGACGGCCTCCTCCGGCGCGATCTCGCGGTACAGGCTCGACCGGGCGAGGTACCGGGTCGACAGCCGCTCGACCGCCGCGTCCTCCCACGCGGAGAGCCGCCGGACGACGGCGAGCTCCGGCCCGGACAGTCCGTCCCGCTCGAGCATACGGGTCGCGGCGGTCGCATCCCCTCGGACGAAGTCCCGCCACGCGTAGTGCTTCATGTACACGAACGAGCGGCCCATCGTCGCGACGTCCCGGAGGGGCGGGAGCTTGACGGACCGCTGGCCCGGCGAGCGCTCCGGCTCCCCCTCGAAGTCGACGAACAGGAGGGCCCCGTCGGAGGCCCGGCGGAGGACCTGGGCGAGGGGGAGGTCCCCGTGGGTCACGCACTTCGCCGTGCCCACGTTCGCGTCGAGGCCCCGCAGGGTCTCCTCGATCGCGCCGCGGTTGTCGAACAGGAAGCGGCGGGCCCTCGCGGCGGCGTCGGCCGCCCCCTTCTCGGGACCCTTCGCGAGCACCGCGAGGCGGCGGAGCGCCTCCCCGAGGTTCGTGATCGCCCCCCGGCGCGCGGCGGTCGCGTCCTCGGGCCGGAACACCTCCGCCTGCCACGGGCCCGGGTGCCGGTCGACCAGGGCTTCATGGAGGGCCGCGGTGGCCTCCCCCACGGCTCCCGCGACATCCAGACCGTCCCGCTCGAAGTCTCCTGGCGTGCGGTCCGCCCCGGCTCCGAGCTCCGCCCGCCATCCGTCCGCCAGCCACGCGAACAGGTCGGGCGCGTCGACGTGCTGCGTCGCCACGCCGAGGACCAGCCGGTCCGGCCCCGTCCCCAGGGACAGTTCTCCCAGGAACCGCGGGGCGTGAGGGAACTGTTTCCTCCCGAGCCGTTCCAGGATGTCCGGCTCGCGGTTGTGGACGTCGAGGAGCTTGTAACTCTTGAACAGCACGTCGAACCTCGCCGTGGCGAACCGGGCCAGGAGATTCGAGGAATCCCCCACCGGGGGCGCCATCGAGCGGAACCCGCCGAGCTTCTCGCCGAGGAAGTGCAGGGAGTCCCCCGCCATTGTCGGCAGCCTCTCCTGCCTCTCGAAGCCGTCCGCGAGGAATCGGGCGTACGCCTCCCGCCGCTCCGCCTCGGAGACGAAGACGCGCTCTGGGCCCGCGGCCACCTCGACCGCCCCCTCCGTGCGAGCCGCCGAAAGGGCGAGCGGAAGGTGGATCGGGGTCTGGCGCTCCGGTTCCTTGACGACCGCGAGGAACAGGACGAGAGCCTCCGTGCCGGTCTCCACGAGCACGGCGCGGTCCTTCACCGCGACCTCCGCCCGCATCCCGATCGAGTCCCCGCACCACCGCCGGGACCGGAGCCACTCCCGGAAGTGCGTCGAATGGCGGATCGCCTGGTCCACGGCGTCGATGGCGGGCTCAAACCGGGAGGCCATTCACGTCAGCGACCGGTACAGCTTCAGGGTCTTCTCCGCGATGCGGTCCCACGTGAACTGCGCGAGCACCCGCTTCCTCCCCGCCTTCCCCATCCTCGCGGCGAGGGCGGGGTCCTCGATCACCTTGCGGATCGCCCGGCCGAGGCGGACGGGATCGCCGGGCGGCACGAGGAAGCCCGTCTGCCGGTCCACGACGACCTCCTTGATCCCGCCGACGCGGGTCGCGACGACGGGCGTCTCGCAGGCCATCGCCTCGAGGTTGATGATCCCGAAGGGCTCGTAGATCGACGGGCACGCGAACACCGCCGCCTCGTTGTACAGGTTCACGAGGTCGGGGTCCGCGAGCATCTGGTGGATCCACACGACGTCCGGCGACTTCGCGACGACGCGGCGGAGCTCGTCCTCGATCTCCGGGGTGTCCGGCTTCCCCGTCGCGATCACCAGGGACGTGCCCTTCGGCACGTGGTCCATCGCGTCCACGAGGTCGAACACGCCCTTCTGGCGGGTGAGCCGCCCGACGAAGAACACGAAGGGCTTCCGGATCCCGAACTTCGCGAGGCTCGACGCGCCGCCCTTCGGGTGGTACTTCTCCGGGTCCACGCCGTTGTGGATCACCGTGACCCGCTCCGCGGGGATGTCGAAGCACCGCAGGACGTCCCGCCTCATCTCCTCGGACACGGCCACGATGGCGTCGCACGCCGTGAGCCCCTCGCGCTCCATCCAGGAGCTCAGCTCGTACCCCGCCCCGAGCTGCTCCCGTTTCCACGGCCGGAGGGGCTCGAGGGAGTGGACGGTCGCGACGAGCCGGCACCCGTACGTCCGCTTCGCGACCGCGCCCGCGAAGTTCGTGTACCACGTGTGCGTGTGCACGATGTCCGCGTCGATCGGGTCCGCGACCATGTTCAGGTTGAAGGAGAGAACTTCGAACGCCTTCGCGATCTTCGGGTCGGGGACGCCGAGGGGCTTCAGGGTGGGCCGGTACCGCCGCACCGCCATCCCCGCCCTCTCCGGCGGCGGTCCCTCGTCCAGGGTCCGCACCTCGACGTCGATGAGCTTCGAGAGGGACCTCGCGATGTACTTCGCGTGGACCCCCGCCCCGCCGTAGACGTTCGGCGGGAACTCCCACGTGAACACGATGGCCTTCATCGCGCGGGCGCGGAAGGGGAGGCGCGGAAATGAAGGTTCCGGTCCCGGCGCCCCTACCAGGCGAGCGTCCCCGCGAACGCACGGACCGCCGCGTTGAACGCCAGGGGCTGGTCGAGGTTGGACGCGTGTCCCGCGGGGGGATCACCTCGAGCCTCG
>Ga0154848_1122_pt1 | contig 13807 bp, 12 predicted proteins | sample Rifle2008BG16ft_FD_105576 | JGI IMG/M metagenome (GOLD analysis project Ga0154848, IMG submission 105576) | Euryarchaeota archaeon RBG_16_68_12 | reverse complement strand
CGTGGGGATAGTGCGGTGGGAGTGGACGGTGACCGGGCCCGGCGGGACCTGGACGTTCAACACCTCCGTCGCGGCGTTCACGCCGCCGTCTGCGGGGACGTACAACGCGACCCTTCGGGTGTGGGACGTCGCGGGCGGGACGAGCGACGACTCGGCGCTCATCACGGTCGTGGGTCCCGCGGGACCCGTCGGGGTGGCGGACTGGACGTGGCTCCTGATCGGGGTCGCCGTGGTCGTGCTCTCGGCGGCGGTCCTCGTCGTCCTGGTCCGGCGGCGGAGGAAGGGGGAAGCGCCACCGGAGGGGAAAGGGCCTCCGCCCCCGTCTTCGCGGTGAGCGGGCCCCTCGGTCCGGGGGCGGTCGCAACTTATATGGCCGCCCATCCTCTTCGCGGCCGCGGGCCCGGGTGACAGAGCGGCTAATGTGACGGACTGCAGATCCGTTTTAAGGGGGTTCGACTCCCTCCCCGGGCACTGAGCCTAAGAGTTCAACTCCCGCAACGCCCTCTTGCGAAGAACCTCCGCGAGGGCGGCCTCCGTCCGTGATCGTCGATTTCGACCGCGCGATGTCGTTCCTGCGTGTCCGCACGGATCAACTTGCCGCATGCGCGTCAGGGGTACCGCGCCCCGGCCCGCTCGAACAGCCGGTGGCTTCCGGGCCTAAGTCCTTATTGGCGGGAGACGTTCGGTCCAGCGACGGTCCTTCGCACGGAAACCCGTGTATGGTGGGGACAGGCGAAAAGAGATCTGAAGATCGCCCGGCTCACGCATGAGCGCCGCGCCTACGACGCGGCGGTGTTCTTCTGCGAGCAGGCCGTGCAGAAATCGCCCAAGGCTCTGATTATCCATCGGACTTCAAAAATGCCCCCCAGAATCCACAACCTCCCAGAACTCGGACGGTTGGTCGGATTCCCTGCCGACATGTCAAAGTTCCTGGCGGAACTCCAGCCGCACTACATCCGCACGCGCTATCCCGATGCGGCCGGAGCGGTCACGGACGAGCTCTACGATGGCCGCCTCTCGCTCCACTTCCTGCGCGGTGCCTCGAAGGTGCTCGCATGGGTTCGAAACAGATTGCGATGAGGCCGGAATTCCGTCGGTTCCTGGGGCGGCTCCAGCGGGAGCTTCATCCACAGGTCGTCCTCTTGTTTGGGAGCCGGGCCCGCGGCGACCACCGACCCGACAGCGATTACGATCTCCTCGTCGTCTCGAACCGGTTTCGTAGGGTTCCGTGGGTCCAGCGTGCTGCCCTTGTCACGGTCTTGTGGGATCTGCCGCTCGACGTGGAGCCGATTTGCCTGACTCCGGCGGAGTACCGTCGACGACGGAACGAGATCTCAATCATCGGGGAAGCCGTTCGGGAGGGCGTCGCCGTAATCGGGTAGCCTCGGGGTCCTTCTTGGGTGTGCCGTCACGAGTTCTCGGGCGAGTGCAATCCGCATCGCTGAATGTACACATCTCTCGCGAAGAAGGGAAGGTTGTGAACCGCCCCAAGGCGCCCCTCCCCGGGCATCCTACGGCGGGCTCCGGGGCGGGGTCCTCCGGCGCGCCCGCCGGGACACGGCGACGAACGCGGCCCCCGCGCCGAGGGAGGCGAGCCCGCCCGCGACCCAGATCGCAGGGGTCGGGACCGGCGCCGGCGGCGGGCAGTCCGTGGGCACGTCGATCCGCCGGTACTCGAGGCTCAGGACGCCCCCCGCGTCCCGGGTCCAGATCACGTCGACGCCCGCGTTCGGCCCGCACAACGGGTTGCCGAACTGGCTCCACCGCGTGCTCGGCTGGACGTTCCGGCCCCCGGACGCGAACGCCTCGGGGGCGGACCACGTGCCGTTCCGGACCTGGTGGTAGATCCCGCCGTCCGCGGCGTCCCAGAACACATGGAGACGGCCGAGCGGGTCCAGAGCGAGGGTGGGGTTCGCCGCGGCCGGGGAGCCGGACGAGATCGTCTCCACGGGGAGCCAGCGCCCATCCCATTCGACGTGCTGGATCCGCCCGTCCCCGGACCAGACGACGTGCACCGTGCCGTTCCCCGCCACCACGAGGCTCGGGGTGGCCGCCGACACGAGCGGCGCGGAGAGGGCGAGCTCCTCCACGACCTCGTCGCCTTCGAGGCGGAGGTAGGCGACCTCCGTCCTCGTCGAGACCTGGCGCGCGAGCCGGGACCACACGACGTGCACGACCCCGTCAGGCCCGAGCGCGAGGGCGGGGTTCGTCGCGTCGCTCGACGCGGAGGTGAGGGCCCGCTCCGATGTCCAGCCCGAGGCCTCGAGTCGCCGGTAGAGGATCTGGTAGTTGACGCCGTCCGGGGTCGCGTACCACGCGACGTGCGCCCGGTCCCGGGCGTCCACGGCGATCGAGGGGAAGCCCGCATAGCCGACGCTGTGGCTGAGCTGGAGGGCGGGCGTCCACACGCCGCCCTCGTACCGGGCGTAGAAGACCTGCCGGTCCGTCGACACGGCCTCCGTCCACGCGAGGTGGAGCCGGCCGCGGGAGTCGATCGCGAGGCTCGTGCGGTCCGACGCGTTCCCCGTCGTCGTGGGCGGGTAGAGAGCCGTCCAGTCCCCCCCGGGCGCGCGGGCGAGGACGCGGGCCGTCGGGACGCCGCTCACGTTCAGGGACACGGCCGCGTACAGGGTGCCGTCCGGGGCCGCGGCGAGCTTCCGTTGGGTGTTGTACGCGGTCGCGACGCGGGACGGCGGCTCCGGGCCCGCCGCGGCGGGAGGCGGGAGCCCGCCGAGGACGAGGACCGCTGCGGCGAGGACCGCGAGGAGGGCGAGGGCCCGCGCGGGGGGGAGTCGCATCCCTGCCTTTGAGGCGGCGGACGGAATAAAGGTTCGCCAGAGACCGTGCGGCCCGCGGCGGGGCCCGGGAAAACAGTTAGCATGTTATGCTGGAACCCCGGCTCGCCCGTGCCGGCCCGCGTTCCGAGGTCTCGTGGCGTGACCCGCGGGCGGTGTCGGGTTTCAAATAGGGAGCCGCTCTAGGCCCCCCGAAACCGCCGCCGGAGGGCCCGCCATGCGATACCACAACAGCATCCTCGAGACGATCGGGAACACGCCCCTCGTACGCCTGCCGAAGATCGCGAAGGACGCCGGGTGCCTGCTCCTCGCGAAGCTCGAGATGTTCAACCCGGGCGGGAGCGTGAAAGACCGGATCGGCCAGGCGATGGTCGAGGACGCGGAGCGGCGCGGCCTCCTGAAGCCGGGCGGCACGATCATCGAGCCGACGAGCGGGAACACGGGCATGGGCCTCGCGATGGTCGCCGCGATCCGCGGGTACCGCACGGTCTTCACGATCCCGGACAAGATGAGCCGGGAGAAGATCGACATCCTGAAGGCGTTCGGCGCGCGGGTCGTCGTCACGCCGACGGCGGTGCCCCCGGACCACCCGGACTCGTACTACAAGGTCGCGGAGCGGCTCCACCGCGAGATCCCTGATTCCTTCGTCCCGAACCAGTACGAGAACCCGCAGAACCCCGAGGCCCACTACCGCACGACGGGGCCGGAGATCTGGCGGGACACGGACGGCAAGGTGACGCACTTCGTGTGCGGCCAGGGGACGGGCGGGACGATCAGCGGGGCGGGGAGGTTCCTGAAGGAGAAGAACCCCGGGGTCCGGGTGATCGGCGCGGACCCCGTCGGCTCCGTGCTGAAGGAGTACTTCGACACGAAGCGGCTCGGGAAGGGGCACCCGTACAAGATCGAGGGGATCGGCGAGGACTTCATCCCCAAGACGACGTGGTTCGACGTGATCGACGAGATCGTGAAGGTCGACGACCGGGAGGCGTACCGGATGGCCCGCCGCCTCGCCCGGGAGGAGGGGATCCTCGCGGGGAGCTCCTCCGGCGCCGCCCTCGTCGTGGCCCTCAAGGTCGCGGAGGGCCTCGGCAAGGACGACGTCCTCGTCGTGCTCCTCCCGGACACGGGCGCGCGGTACGTCTCGAAGGCCCACAACGAGGCGTGGCTGACGGAGGCGGGCTTCCTGGAGGAGCCGTCCGCGCCGCTCCTGCAGATCCTGCGGCGGAAGGACCCGGGGCTCGCCGGCGTCGTCTCCGTGGAGCCGACCGCCACCGTGCGGGAGGCGGTGGAGCGGATGCGGGGCCACGGCATCTCCCAGATGCCCGTCCTCGACCGCGGGCGGCCCGTGGGCAGCGTCGTCGAGGGCGAGCTGATGCAGAGGCTCCTCGAGGACCCCTCCGTGAGCGGGGCGCAAGTGGAGCGCGTGATGGCGGTGCCGTTCCCCGTCGTCGACCCGGGGACGGACCTCGAGAGCGTGTACCGGCTCTTCCTCCGGGGCAGCCCCGCGGTCCTCGTCGGCACCGGCGACCGGCTCGAGGGGATCGTGACCCGCACGGACGTGCTCGAGTACCTGTCCCAGAGGAGCGAGCGCTGATCCGCCGCGGGCCGGGCGGGCGAGGGCGGGGCGGGGGAAACAGTCAGCATGTTATGCTGGAGGCCTACGACCGGCGACCCCGCCGGCGGCGCCGGAACCTCGCGAGCTGGTGGGGCTCGATCGTGAGCCTGCCGATCCCGACGGACACGCCCATCCCCTCGAGGCGGCCCCGGAGCTCCTGGGCGTCCGCACCGGGGAGGATCAGGACCGACTGCCCGATCCACACGACCCCTGGGCGGTGAAGGAAGCCCTCTTGCTCGTACGGCACCGCCTGGCCCTCATGGGTCGTCACGTTCCTGCGACCGAAGATCAGCTGGCACACCCGCACGGCCGTCACGCGATCCGCCCCGTCGACGTCGTAGCTCAGGATCCACAGGTCTCCGTCGTCGTCCATGCACGTCCATATGCACAGCGATATAATAGCCATTTCCGGGGGAGATGGGTGGATGTATTCTGAGCGACAAACAGTTAACATGTTATGCTGGGAAACGGGAGGGCTGATGGCGAGCGGGCCACCGCCGGGACGGGCGTCGTGGATCCGGCGGGCGCGGAAACAGTTAACATGTTATGCTGATTCGATCGACGGGGCGGGAGGGAGCCGGGGCCATCGCGCTCCGCCCGCAGCCTCCCGGAAAACAGTTAACATATCATGCTGGAGCCCCGGCTCGTCACGGGCGTTAGCCAACCCTTATCCCGCCCCTGTCCTTCGCCGCGGCGGGGAACCCGATGCGCTTCTCGACGAAGGCGATCCACGTGGGCCAGGAGCCCGACCCGCGGACGGGCGCCGTGACCGTGCCGATCTACATGACCTCCACGTACAGCCAGAGGGACCAGCGGGAGTGGGTGTACGGCCGGACGGGGAACCCGACCCGCGCGGCCCTCGAGAGGAACCTCGCCGCCCTCGAGGAGGGGAAGCACGGGCTGTGCTTCGGGTCCGGCATGGGCGCGATCACCACGGCCCTCACCCTCCTGGAGAAGGGGGACCACGTCGTCGTGAGCGACGACTGCTACGGCGGGGTGTACCGCATCTTCACCCGGATCATGTCCCGGTACGGGATCGAGTCCACGTTCGTGGACCTGACGGACCTCGTCGCCGTCGAGGACGCGTGCCGCCCCGAGACGCGGATGCTGTGGGCGGAGACCCCGACGAACCCGCTCATGAAGATCGCGGACCTCCGGGAGGTCGCGGCGATCGCGAAGGCCCACGAGGCGGTCAGCGTGTGCGACAACACGTTCGCCTCGCCCTACCTCCAGCAGCCCCTGGCGTCCGGCGTGGACCTCGTCGTGCACTCCGTCACGAAGTACCTGGGGGGCCACGCGGACATCCTCGGCGGGGCGATCGTGACCCGGAGGGACGACCTCCACGAGGGCCTGCGGTTCGCGCAGAACGCCCTCGGGGCGGTGCCGAGCCCGTTCGACTGCTGGCTCGCGCTCCGCGGGGTGAAGACCCTGGCCGTGCGGATGGAGCGGCACTGCGACAACGCGGAGGCCGTCGCGGGGTTCCTCGCGGGCCACCCCGCCGTGGAGCGGGTCCTGTACCCCGGGCTCCCGGCCCACCCCGGCCACACCGTGGCGAGGCGGCAGATGCGCCGGTTCGGCGGGATGATGAGCGTCGTGCTGAAGGACGCCTCGGGCGTCCTGGACCGGCTCCGCCGCCTCGAGGTCGCCGTCCTCGCGGAGAGCCTGGGCGGGGTGGAGACCCTCGTCGAGCACCCCGCGTCGATGACCCACGCGTCCCTCCCGCCGCAGGAGAGGGAGGCCCGCGGGATCTCGGAGGGGCTCGTCCGCATCTCCGTCGGCATCGAGGACGCCGAGGACCTGATCGAGGACCTGGGGCGCGCCCTCGCGTAGCCCGGCAGCGGCGGTGGGCTCCCTCGGAGGAGCTATCAGATCCGATTATCACGGCGGCGGAGAGGGCCGCGGGACGGAAGCCTTATCTGCCGCCCGGTGCATGATTTCCCTCCGGGGGAGGCGTGGAATCGTGAATCGAGATCTCGGGCTCGCGCTCGCGGCGCTCATCGCCGCGCTCGCCCTGACCCTGGTCCCGATCGCGGCGGCGCCCGCGGCGCCGGAGTCCCGGCCCGCGGCCCGATACGAGTGGCACGCGGGGGACGACTTCCTCGCGGCGTTCGGGCCGGGGGCGACGCCCGCCGTCGCGCGGGCGGGGGGCGGGGAGCGCGTCGAGGTGAAGGCGTGGGGGACGCTCGCCCCCGCGGACAAGGAGGCGGACGGGGGCGGGACGTACGTCCGCACGGACGCCTCCGGGAACGAGGTCGACCGCGGCGAGATCCGCGTCGTCTCGCTCGTCACGTTCCGCTCGTTCGGGGACGCGAGCCCCCAGGGCCTCCCGGATTTCTTCGAGGGCGGGCTCGCGCTCCTCCGCGTGGAGCTCCGGTCCGCGTCCGGTGAGGAGGGCCGCGGGATGCTGTGGGTCACGTGCGCCCTGGGCAACGCGCCGCCGGGGCACCGCGAGGGCGTGCGGCTCTCGATCGCGGGCGGGCCGAACTTCGAGCTGAGCCTGGGCGGGCGGACCCTCTTCATCCGGACCCCGTGAGCGCGGCGGCACCGCGGCCGGCGGCGTGCGGCGGGCCGAAAAACCCCCGGGGACCGAACCCGTGCGGGACAACCCTTACCACGTCCCGCGTTCGTGGGGTCCCCGGAGCGAGACCATGGACCGGATCCAGACCCTGGACCAAGTCCAGGCGGAGGGGGAGCTGAGCAAGAGGAAGAAGGCCGCGATGTTCGTGTCCGGCCTGCTGATCGGCGCCGTCGTCCTCGGCGGGATCGCGTGGGCCGCCGGGCACGGGATGGCGCCGAACGCGCCCCCGGGATCGTCCTCGGTGGCGATGAAGAACATCCAGTTCGACCCCGCCGTCCTGACCGTGCCGAAGGGGACGACGGTGACGTGGACGAACGACGACCCCGTGGTCCACACCGTGACGAGCGACGCGCCGGGGGGCCCGCTGGACTCGCCGGACATGCTGCAGGGGGCGAAATGGAGCTTCACGTTCGCCCAGGACGGCACGTACGCGTACCACTGCACCCCGCACGCGACGTTCGACGCGGGGATGTCGAAGTGGATGGGGATGACCGCGAAGGTCGTCGTCGGCACGGGGGTCGGCGGCGGGAACGGGACGGAGCCGATGGACCTCCCGCACGCGACGTACGACGCCCGCACGACGCGGCCCGCGCCGGCGGAGCGGTGGATCGCGCTCGAGGCGAAGGAGCTCCCGCTGGCCGTGGCGCCGAAGAAGGTCCTGGCGGCGTGGACGTTCGGGGGGGCCCTGCCCGGCCCGATCCTCCGGGTCGTCGAGGGGGACCTCGTGCACTTCACCCTGTACAACAACGGGACGATGCCCCACTCGATGGACTTCCACGCGGCGGAGACCCCGTGGGACGTGAACTACCAGCCCGTGGCGCCCGGCACGTCGTTCTCGTTCGACTGGACGGCGATGTGGCCCGGCGTGTACATGTACCACTGCGGGGCCGCCCCCGTCCTGGCGCACATCGGGAACGGGATGTACGGCATGATCATCGTGGACCCCAGGAACGACACCCGCCCCGCGCCGGACGTGGAGTACGCGCTCGTGCAGAGCGAGATCTACCTCACGGACGCGGTCGACGCGGAGGGCATGTACCACGGGGACATCGACAAGATGCAGAAGGTCACGCCCACGTACGTCGTGTTCAACGGGTACGCGAACCAGTACAAGGACGCGCCCCTCACGGTCGGGGTGGGGAAGCGGATCCGGCTCCACGTGATGAACGCGGGCCCGACGACGTTCAGCGCCTTCCACGTGATCGGCGCGATGTTCGACCGGGTGTGGGTGGACGGGAACCCCGCGAACGAGATGGTCGGCCTCCAGACATGGCAGATCGCGCCGGGCGGCGGGGCGACGTTCGACCTCGTGATCCCGGCCCCGGGCCTCTATCCGTTCGTCACGCACAGCTTCGCGTACACGGGCCTCGGCGCGCTCGGGCTGATCAAGGCGACGTAGGCGGGGCGGGGGATGGCCGACGCACCCGCGCCCACCGTAGGTCCCCCGTCGTACACGGAACGGTACCGGCGGGAGGCCGCCCTAGGCTTTTTTAGGGTGGCGGGGTTACGACGACCCGCCGTGATCGAGGCCTCCCTGCGGATCCACCTCCCGTGCAGCTGGGTCACCCTCCTGACGGAGCGGTACGGCGCCGTCGTCGAGGTCGTGGAGCAGAAGCCCCTCGGGAACGGGCTCCTCCAGAGCTTCGTGGAGATCGACCCGCGGGGGGCGGACCCCACGGAGATCGAGCGGGCCCTCCGGGAGAACGCGGACATCGCGGACATCCAGGCGATCGTGCAGCCGAAGGGGCGGATCCTCGCGACCCTCCAGGTGCGGGAGTGCCACGCGTGCCAGGTCCTCGCGGAGTCGGACTGCTTCCTCACGGACGCGAACGCCACGGGGGAGGGCGGGCTGGAGTGGCACGTCCTCGCCCCCGAGAGGTCCTCCGTGAAGGGCCTCGTCGAGACCCTGGAGGGGAAGGGCCTCGCGGTCGAGCTCACGGGGGTGCGGTCCGTGAAGGCGGCGGGCGTGCTGACGTCCCGCCAGGACGCGGTGATCCGCCTCGCGTACAAGCTCGGGTACTTCCAGTACCCGAAGAAGATCAACCTGACCGCCCTCGCGAAGAAGCTCGGGGTCGCGAAGTCCACCCTGTCGGAGACGCTGCGGGCGGGGGAGGGGAAGATCCTCCACGCGTACTTCCACGGGCAGATGAAGCGGGCGGGGTGAGGGGCGGGCCCCCGCTCGTTACCTCTGAGTGGAGGCAACTCCCGCCCGAGGCTCGCCCCACCCGCATGGCCGTCGTCGGCCCTCGGGGCCCGTCCCGTTGTTACCTCTAAGTAGAGGCAACCGCCGCTCGGGCGAGGAGCCGCTCGATCCGGACCCGCCTCCGGGCGAGCTCCTGCTCCGCCCTGGCGTGGTACGCCGCCATCCGCCGGAGGAGCCCCTGGCGGGCCCTCTCCGAATCCACCCGCCCGAGGTAGTCCTCCCTGCGGACGGACCTCCCGCCCTCCCGCTCGTAGTGCCAGAAGTACACGTACCGCTGCCGGCGGATCTCGCGGACCCGCGCCCCGCACCCGACCTCCATCGATGTTACCTCTAAGTAGAGGTAACGCGGAGGATGGCTTGAACCTTCGCGAGGGGTGTGCGAACGTACTCCGGTGGCCGGGGCTGGCGGCGCTAGCGGAGGCGCTCGATTCCACGCACCCGGTCGAAGTCGGAATCGAACGAGAGGATGCGGGAGATTCCGCGCTGTGACATGACCTCCAGGCTAATCGCGTCGGGGACAGAGAGGCGGCCGTCGTATCGGAGCCACGCCGCCATCGCCCGCCTCGTCAGCTCGAGATCGGCGAACCGGACCTCGCAGTCGTCGAGGAAATACTGGAAGAGCGCCATGCCCGCCTTCGCTCCTACCCGGCTCCCCACGATCGTCACCGCTTCCGCGACGGTCATGTCCGTCACAAGGACCCGGTCCCGAATCGACTTCGAGACACGGACCGCGTCCCGGTGCCAGCGGTCCTTCCGGTTGGCGAGGGCGACGAAGTAGCTGGAGTCTCCCACGATCACTTGCCGCCCCTCTGCGCCCGGCGCTTCAGCTCGACCGCGTCGGCGGGGAACGAGACGATGCCGGTGATGTCCTCGCGGGTCAGCCGCTTGCGCGGGACGACGCGGATCTCGTTTCCCCGATCCTCCCAGACGAGCACGTCCCCGGGGTCCAGACGATGTCGCTTCCGTATCTGGGCAGGCACGACGACCTGATGCCCCTTGGAGATCCGGGTTTCACTTTGCATGGTGGTCACACACAATACATGGATTCATTGTGTATTTCAGGATTGCTGTGCGAACCGCGCCGCGGACGCACCGGGCCGGCCGAAGAGCCTCCTTCCCCCCAACCTTAATACCGCCTCCCCGGATGCGCACCGCGAAATGGCCCTGTGGATCTACAACACCCTCACCCGCAGGAAGGAGGAGTTCCGGCCCCTCCACGGGAACCGCGTCTCGATGTTCGTCTGCGGGATCACCCCGCACGACGTCACCCACGTCGGCCACGCGAAGACGTACGTCGCCTTCGACGTCGTCGCGCGGTACCTCCGCCAGAGGGGCTACTCCGTGTTCTACCTCCAGAACGTCACGGACATCGAGGACCGCGTGATCGAGAAGATGCAGACGACCGGGCGGGCGTGGAAGGACCTGACCGCGGAGTACTGGCGGGACTTCCAGGACGCGATGGCCGCCCTCCGGTGCGACTCCGTGAACCTCTACGCGAAGGCCACGGACTACATCCCGGAGATCCTCGCCCAGATCCAGGGCCTCCTGGACAAGGGCTTCGCGTACGTCGCGGAGGACGGCAGCGTGTACTACGACACGACGCGGTACCCGGACTGGGGCAAGCTCAGTGGCCAGAGGGTGGAGGAGCACCGCCCCGGGGCCCGCGTCGCGGTGGACGAGCGGAAGCGGGACCCCGCGGACTTCGCCCTGTGGAAGGCGCAGAAGCCCGGGGAGCCCGCGTGGGACAGCCCGTGGGGCAAGGGCCGCCCGGGGTGGCACATCGAGGACACCGCGATCACGATCGCCCACTTCGGCCCGCAGTACGACCTCCACGGCGGGGCGGTCGAGCTCGCGTTCCCCCACCACGAGGCGGAGATCGCGCAGGCGGAGGCGTTCACCGGCGTGAGGCCGTTCGTCAAGGTGTGGATGCACGGCGGCATGCTCATGGTGAGCGGCGAGGAGATGCACAAGTCCCTCGGGAACTTCTGGTCCGTCGCGGACGCCCTGAAGGCCGTCGCCCCCGAGGAGCTCCGGTTCTACCTGCTGAACGCGCAGTACCGCTCCCCGATCGACTTCACGCGGGAGGCGCTCGAGGAGGCGAAGGCCGCGTACCGCCGGATCCGCGACGGCGTGGGGAACCTGCGGGCGGCGGAGCGCGCGGCAGCGGAGAAGGGGCCCGGGGACGAGGGGCTCCTTCGGGCGACCCTGGCCGCGATGGAGCGGTTCCGGGAGGTCATGGACGACGACTTCAACACCCGCGAGGCGGTCGCGGTCCTGTACGACCTCGTCGGGGCCGCGAACAAGGCGATCAAGGCGGGCGTGGGCCGCGCGGCCGCGTGGGAGGCCCTCCGCGCGCTCGACGGGTTCGACGAGGTGCTCGCGATCCTACCGCGGTCCGCGGCGGGCTCGGAGCGCGTCCTGGCGGGCCTCCTCGACTTCATCGTGCAGCTCCGCGAGGACGCCCGCAAGAAGAAGGACTTCGCGACCTCGGACGCGATCCGGACGCGGCTCGGGGAGCTCGGCGTCGGCCTCGAGGACACGAAGGACGGGGTCCGCTGGAAGCTGACGTAGGCCCCGGCGGGACCTCGCCCATGGTGCTCTCAAGGTCGAGAACAGGGGGGCTCCACGAGGGTCCTTTTCGAGGGCGGGAGTATTTAAATGGTCCTTTATATACTCCCAGGTCCGGTTGGATGGGTCGTTTTCTCCATAGAAACGGGGTCCAGAACGTTTATAGTCAACGAGCCCTTATGGAAAGGCATCGTGGGATGGGTTGCGAAGAGGGTCGGGAACCGGGCTCGAATCGCGGCGGGAATTGGTGTGAACTAGATGGCACAAGAGAACGCAGAATCGCACCCGGAAACGGCCCGCTACGACGCGGAGTCGATCCAGGTCCTCGAGGGTCTCGCGGCGGTCCGGAAGCGCCCCGCGATGTACATCGGCAGCGTCGACGAGCGGGGCCTGCACCACCTCGTCCACGAGGTCGTCGACAACTCGATCGACGAGGCGATGATGGGCTTCTGCAGGAACATCCAGGTCTCGATCAACGCGGACGGCTCCGTGACGGTCGCGGACGACGGCCGCGGGATCCCCGTCGAGGTCCACCCCAAGTACGGGCTGCCCGCCGCGGAGCTCGTGATGTCCCGGATGCACGCGGGCGGGAAGTTCGAGCACAAGCTGTACCGCGTCTCCGGCGGCCTGCACGGCGTCGGGCTGAGCGTCGTGAACGGGCTGAGCGAGTGGCTCGAGGCCCGCATCAAGCGGGACGGGAAGGAGTGGCGGCTCCGGTTCTCCCGCGGGGAGAAGGCGGAGGACCTCAAGGAGGTCGGCCCCGCGGAGGGCACGGGCACGATCATCACGTTCAAGCCGGACCCGCAGATCTTCGAGACCGTCGAGTTCGACTTCGAGACGCTCGCGACCCGCCTTCGTGAGCTGGCGTTCCTGAACAAGGGCCTGCAGATCGTGATCACGGACCCCGCGCATAATCGCGGGGAGATCTTCCAGTTCGAGGGCGGGATCTCCGAGTACGTGAAGTGGATCAACCGCGCGAAGACCCCGCTCCACGACCCGCCGATCTACCTCTCGAAGGAGAGCAACGGGACACAGATCGAGGCCGCCCTCCAGTGGCACGACGGGTACGCAGAGTCGATCTTCACGTTCGTGAACAACATCAACACGGTGGAGGGTGGGACCCACCTCATTGGGTTCAAGTCCGCGCTCGCCCGCGCCCTGAACAACTACGCGAAGGGGAACAAGTACCTGAAGAGCGGGGAGAGCCTCGACGGCGAGGACGTGCGGGAGGGGCTCACCGCAATCCTGTCAATCAAGATCCCGGAGCCCCAGTTCGAGGGGCAGACGAAGATGAAGCTCGGGAACTCCGAGGTGAAGGGGATCGTGGACTCCGGCGTCTACGAGAAGCTCTCGGAGTTCCTGAACGAGACCCCGAAGGCCGCGGGCACGATCCTCCAGAAGGCGGTGCTCGCGTCGCAGGCCCGCGAGGCGGCTCGGAAGGCCCGGGAGCTTACGCGCCGAAAGGGGCTCCTCGAGGGGTTCAACCTCCCGGGAAAGCTCGCGGACTGCCAGGAACGGGACCCTGCGAAGTCGGAAATTTTCATCGTGGAGGGCCCGAGCGCGGGCGGAAGTGCGAAGGCGGGCCGGAAGCGCGAGTTCCAGGCGATCCTCCCGCTGCGGGGGAAGATCCTGAACGTGGAGAAAGCGCGGCTCGACCAGATGCTGAAGAACGATGAAATCCGCACGCTGATCACCGCGATCGGCGCGGGGGTGCATCCCGAGTTCGTCCTCGCGAAGGTCCGGTACCACAAGGTAGTGACCATGGCTGACGCTGACGTGGATGGCCAGCATATCACGACCCTCCTCCTCACGCTTTTCTTCCGGTACATGAAGCCCATGATCGACGCAGGGTACGTGTACATCGCGCAACCTCCCCTCTACAAGGTTCGCAAGGGCAAGGAGACCCACTACGCGTACACGGAAAAGCAGCGGGAGGAGCTCGCGAAGCATCTCGGGGACAAGGGCGTCACGTACCAGCGGTACAAGGGCCTCGGCGAAATGAACGCGGAGGAGCTGTGGGAAACGACGATGGACCCCGCGAGGCGGAT
>Ga0154848_1014_pt6 | contig 14031 bp, 17 predicted proteins | sample Rifle2008BG16ft_FD_105576 | JGI IMG/M metagenome (GOLD analysis project Ga0154848, IMG submission 105576) | Euryarchaeota archaeon RBG_16_68_12 | reverse complement strand
CACGAGGTACCGGGTCGGGAAGTTGTCCGTCCCGTCGACGACGACGTCGTAGTCCGCGAGGATGTCCATAGCGTTCTCGGAGGTGAGGCGGGTCTCGTACGTCTTCACCTCGACGTCCGGGTTGATGGACTCAATCCGCCGGCGCGCGGCCTCGAGCTTCCGCCTCCCGACGTCCTGCGTGCCGTAGATTACCTGGCGCTGGAGGTTCGACAGGTCGACGACGTCGAAGTCCACGAGGCCCATGCGGCCGACGCCCGCCGCCGCGAGGTACTGCGCGAGGGGCGCGCCGAGGCCGCCCGCGCCGACGATCAGCGCGGACGAGTTCCTGAGTTTGATCTGGCCCGCCATCCCGACCTCGGGGAGGAGGAGGTGGCGGGAGTACCGCTTAATCTCCTCCATGGAGAGGGAGTCCCTCCGCCGGCGGGACACCCGGTCCATCACGGTCACGGAGCCGCCCGCGATGCTCGGGATGATCGAGAGCGTGTCCCCCGCCTTCAGGGGCGTCGAATCCCGCTGGAGGTACCGGATGTCCTCCTCGTTCACGTACACGTTCACGAAGTTCCGCAGGGACCCGGACTCGTCGAGGAGGTGGCGCCGGAGCTCGCCGTACTCCGTCGTGAGGGCGGCGAGGGCCTCCTTCACGGTCGCGGCCTGCACGTCGACCGCGTCGCGGTTCCCCGCGTACGCGCGGAGGGGGGTCGGAATGATGACTCGCACAGAGGTCGCCAAGGGAGGTCCTCCTCCTCTTATGACGGCGTTATATCAGTTGAATGTCCTCTTCCCTAAAAGCCCTTGCCTTTTCCGTCTCCTCGAGGACCCAGGCCCGCAGGTCGACGGCCTTCCCGCCCTCCACGGACACGATCACGTACGTGTACCAGGTCCACGCCCGGGACCGGTCGAACTCCGACGGGCGGGCGGGGTGGTCCGGATGGGAGTGGAAGAAGCCCACGATCTCCCGCCCCGTCCCCCGGAGCTCCTTCGTGAGCCGGAACGTGTCGGCCGGGTCCACGTCGTAGCGGGTGGTCCGGCTCTCCTTCGCGACGTTCCTCGCCGGGCGGGACTCCTCGACCCGCCTCGGCGTCCCCTCCTTGCCGATCAGGAAGCCGCAGCCCTCCTCCGGGTACGCGGCCCGCCCGTGGGCCCGGATCACGTCCACCGCGGACCGCGGGATCAGGACGGTCACGGGACCTCCCAGTACCGCTCCTCGAGGTACTTGTCCCCGCCGTCCGGGAAGATCGTGACGACCGTGCCCTGCTCGATGCGGGACGCGACCTCCAGGGACGCGGCGAGGGCGGCCCCGCTCGACGTGCCGACGAGCAGCCCCTCCTCCCGGGCGAGCCGCCGGACGTACGCCTGCGCGACCTCCGTGGACACGAAGACGTGCTCGTCCGCCGCCGCCGGGTCCCAGATCCCGGGGAGGAGGGCGGTCTCCAGGTGCTTGAGGCCCTCGAGGCCGTGGAGGGGCCCGTCGGGCTGGACCGCCACCACCCGCACATCCGGGAGGGCTTCGCGAAGCCGCCGGGCGACCCCGACGAGGGTGCCCGTCGTGCCGAGGCCCGCCACGAAGTGCGTGAACGGACCGCGCATCTGCTCGAGGATCTCGCCCGCGGTCGTGTCGTGATGGGCCCGCCAGTTCGCCTCGTTGTTGTACTGGTCGAGGTAGACGTAGAGCTCGGGATGCTCCGCGACGAGCTCCTTCGCCCGCCGCTGCGCGCCGTCCGTGCCGGAGAAGGGGTCCGTCAGGACGAGCTCCGCGCCGTACGCCCGGAGGATCCGCTTCCGCGCGTCGCTCGCGTTCGAGGGGACGCACAGGGTCACGCCAATCCCCCGCGCGGCGCCGAGCATCGCGAGGGCGATCCCCGTGTTCCCGGAGGTCGCGTCGAGGATCCGCTTCCCGGGGGCGAGGGCCCCGCTCGCCTCCGCGGCGCGGACCATCCCGAGGGCCGCGCGGTCCTTCACGGAGCCGCCGGGGTTCTGCCACTCCGCCTTCGCGTACACCGTGACACCGGCCACGTCGCGGGTGACGCGGGAGAGGCGGATGAGGGGAGTGCCCCCGATGAGGGACGCGACGTCCCGGGCCGCCCTCGGGGGCTCACGGCTCGACATGGGGTGCTCCTCGGGGCGGGCCCCGCGCCTCACGGCTAGGAGAAGACCTCCAGCACCTTCCGCAGCCCGGCCGCGAGGCGGTCGACCTCCTCGAGCGTGTTGTACACGTAGAACGAGGCGCGGGCCGTCGCGGGGACGTTCAGCCGCTCCATCAGGGGCTGCGCGCAGTGGTGGCCCGACCGGATCGCGATCCCCTCGACGTCGAGGATGGAGGCGATGTCATGCGGGTGGACGTCCCCCAGGACGAAGGACACGACCCCGCCGCGCTTGCGGACGTCCGTCGTGCCGTGGGCGTGGAATCCCTCCACGCCGGACAGCGTCTTGAGCGCATACTCCGTCATCTCCATCTCGTGCTGCCTCACGTTGTCCATCCCGATCCCGTTCAGGTAGTCCACGGCGACGCCGAGCCCGATCGCCCCCGCCATGTTCGGGGTCCCGCCCTCGAACTTGAACGGGACGTCGTTCCACTTCGCGCTCCCGAGGTGGACCTCCCGGATCATCTCGCCCCCGCCGATCATGGGCTCCATCTCCTCGAGCCGCTCCTGCTTCCCGTACAGGACCCCGATCCCCGTCGGCGCGAGCATCTTGTGGCCGCTGAACGCGAGGAAGTCACAGTCCATCCTCTGGACGTCCACGGGGAAGTGCGGGACGGACTGGGCCGCGTCCACGACGCAGATCGCGCCGACCTCGTGGGCCCGCCTCGCGATCTCGTCCACGGGATTGATCGTCCCGAGGACGTTCGAGCACTGGGTGACCGTGACGACCTTCGTCCGCTTCGTGATGAGCGTGTCGTAGTCCTCCATGCGGAGGGTGCCGTCGTCGTTGATGTCCGCCCACTTCATCTTCACGCCCTTCATGTCCTGGACGAAGTACCACGGGATGTGGTTCGAGTGGTGCTCCATCACCGTGGAGACGATCTCGTCCCCCGCCTTCATCGCGCCCTTCAGGCCCCAGCCGTACGCGATCGCGTTGATGCTCTCCGTCGTCGACTTCGTGAACACGACCTCGTTCGGGGAGCGGGCGTGGATGAACTGGGCGACCTTCTCCCGCGCGCCCTCGAACTCCCGCGTCGCCTCCTCGCCGAGCTCGTAGATCGCGCGGTGGACGTTCGCGTTGTACCGGCCGAAGAAGTCGGAGACCGAGTCGATCACCTGCTTCGGCTTCTGGGACGTCGCGGCGCTGTCGAGGTAGACGAGGGGCTTCCCCCGGGTCGTGCGCTTGAGGATCGGGAAGTCCTCGCGGATCCGCTCGACGTCCATCAGGAGCTTCGCGTTCGACACCATGGTCGTCCCCTCTCCGATGCCCTCCTCGATACTAATCCCTTTGTCCCCTCACTCGATGGAGATGCTCGCCTCCTTCTCCTCGAGAGCGGCCTTCAGCGTGTGCCATGCGAGGCTCGCGCATTTCACCCGCACGGGGAACCCGGACACGCCCTGGAACGCGGCGAGCTTGCCGAGGTCGGGGGCCTCCGCCGCGCCCTTCTTCCCGGTGACGAGGGCGTGGAACCGGTCGAAGAGGTCCTCCGCCTCCGCGGCGGTCCTCCCCTTCACCGCCATCGTCATCATCGACGCGGAGGACTTCGAGATCGCGCACCCCTGGCCCTCGAAGGCGATGTCCGCGATCCGGCCGTCCTCCACCCGCAGGTACACGGTGAACTGGTCCCCGCACAGGGGGTTCCGGCCCACGGCCTTCCGGTTCGCGTCCGCGAGCTTGTGGAAGTTCCGCGGGCTCTTGCTGTGGTCGAGGATGACCTCCTGGTACAGCTCCTTCAGGTCCGGCATCGAACGCGCTCCTGGGGCGGGCGGGCCGCGGGCGCGATAAGCAAGAAGGGGCTCATAAGGCCTCCCGCACCGCATCGCTGTTCGGCAGGCGGGAGAGGAGCAACACCCCGAGGGTCGAGCGCATCGCGGGCACCCGGATCAGGTCCACGACCTCCCGCGCGAACGCGTACGTGAGGATGGACCGCGCGGTCTCGAGGTCGATCCCGCGGGACCGCAGGTAAAAGACCGCGTCCTCGTCGATCTGCCCCGTGCTCGATCCGTGCTTGCACTTCACGTCGTTCGCGTAGATCTGGAGGCCGGGGATGCTGTCGACAAGGGCCTCCTTCGACAGGAGGAGGTTCTTGTTCGTCTGCACCGCGTTCGTCTTCTGCGCGCCCTTGTGGACGACGATGTTCCCGTAGAACACGCCGCGGGACCGACCGTCGAGGATCCCCTTGTACAGCTCCCGGCTCGTGCAGCGCGGGGTCTCGTGCTCGATGCGGGTGTGGTTGTCCACGTGCTGCTGCCCCGTCACCGCGTACAGTCCGTTCATGGCGAGCTCCCCGCCCTCTGCGGTGAACCGCTGGTTCACGTCGTTCCGGACGAGCCCGCCGCCGAGGGCGATCGAGGTGTCCGAGGCGTTGCTCGCGCGCCCCTGGACGATCTGCAGGCCTCCGACGTGGAACGCCCGCTCGCTCTCCCGCTGGAGCTTGTAGTGGTCGAGGACTGCGCCCTCGCCGAGGACGGCCTCCGTGACCGCGTTCGTGAAGTAGACGCCGTTGTCGAGGCCCGCGTAGCTCTCCGTGACGGTGACCTGGCCGCCGTCCTCGACGACGATCAGGTTCCTCGGGTATGCGACCGCGGGCTCGTCCTGGGCGGTGGAGACGAACAGGAGGTGGATCGGCTTCTCGACGACCGCGCCCTTCGGGACGTGGATGAACGCGCCGTCCTGGAGGAAGGCGGTGTTGAGGGCCGTGAACGGGTTCCCGTCGAGGCCCGCGTGGCGGGCGAGGAAGGGCTCCACGGCCGCGGGCTCCTCCCGCAGGGCCTGGGCGAGGCTGCCGACCCGCACGCCCTCCGGGAGGCCGCGGACGATCCTCGGCCGCGAGGACCTCCCGTTCACGAACACGAGCTCGCTCCCCTCGAACTTCCCGAACATCACGGGCTCCAAGCGGTCCGGGGGGAGGCCGTCCCCCGCGACTAGGGCCGCCGGCCGGAACCTCGACCGCGTGATCGGGGTGAGGTTCGTGTACTTCCACGCCTCCGTCTTCAAGGTCGGGAAGCCGACCTCCTGGAAGCGGGCGATCGCCTTCCGCCGGAGGTCCCGCAGCCACGCGGGGTCGTCGCCGAAGACCTCCCGCCCGAGGGACTCGAAGTCCTCGAGGTACGGAACGCGCGGGTCCGTCGCATCCATCGATCCACGACCTCCCGTCACGGCGCCGCGGGCTGGGCCCTCGCGGCCTCGTCCTCGACCCAGCCGTACCCCCGCTTCTCGAGCTCGACCGCGAGCTCACGGCCGCCGGACTTCGCGATCCGGCCGTTCGACAGGACGTGCACGAAGTCGGGGACGATGTAGTTCAGGAGCCGCTGGTAGTGCGTGACGACGACGATCGCGCGGTCCTTTGCGCGCATCGTGTTCACGCCGTTCGCGACGACCTTGAGGGCGTCGATGTCGAGACCGGAGTCCGTCTCGTCGAGGATCGCGAGCCGGGGCTCGAGGACGGCCATCTGGAAGATCTCGTTCCGCTTCTTCTCCCCGCCGCTGAAGCCGTCGTTCAGGGACCTCCCGAGGAAGCTCTCGTCGAGCCCGAGGAGCTTCATCTTCTCGTTCACGAGGCCCATGAAGTCCATCGCGTCGAGCTCCTCCTCGCCCCGGTGGCGGCGGATCGAGTTCAGCGCGGACTTCAGGAAGTACGCGTTCCCCACGCCGGGGATTTCCACGGGGTACTGGAACGCGAGGAACAGGCCCTCCCGCGCCCGGAGCTCGGGCTTCATCACGAGGAGGTCCTTGCCCTCGTACAGGACGGTGCCCCCGAGGACCTCGTAGTTCGGGCGGCCCGCGAGGACGTTCGCGAGGGTGCTCTTCCCGGACCCGTTCGGGCCCATGATCGCATGGACCTCGCCCGCGTTCACGGTGAGGTCGACGCCCTTCAGGATCTCCCTGTCGCCCACCCTCGCGCGCAGCCCCTTCACCTCGAGCAGTGCCATCGTCGTCCCTCCCGCCGTTCAGCCGACCGTGCCCTCGAGGTTCAGGCTCACCGCGATCAACTTCTGCGCCTCCACGGCAAACTCCATCGGGAGGTTCAGGAACACCTTTTTGCAGAAGCCGTTCACGATCATGTTCGTCGCGTCCTCCGGCGTGATGCCGCGCTGCTGGCAGTAGAAGAGCTGGTCGTCCCCGATCTTCGAGGTCGTCGCCTCGTGCTCCATCGTGGCCGTCGGGTCGTTCACCTCGATGTCCGGGAACGTGTGCGCCCCGCACCGGTCCCCGATGAGCAGGGAGTCGCACTGGGAGTAGTTGCGGGCGCTCAGGGCGCCCTTCTGGATCTTCACCCGCCCGCGGTACGTGTTCTGGCCGCACCCCGCGCTGATCCCCTTCGAGATGATCGTGCTGCGGGTGTTCTTCCCGATGTGGGTCATCTTCGTCCCCGTGTCCGCCTGCTGCCGGTTGTTCACGATGGCGACGGAGTAGAACTCGCCGACGGAGTTGTCCCCCTGGAGGATGCAGCTCGGGTACTTCCAGGTAATCGCGGACCCCGTCTCGACCTGGGTCCAGGAGATCTTCGAGTTCCGGCCCAGGCACTTCCCCCGCTTCGTCACGAAGTTGTAGATCCCGCCCTTCCCCTCCTTGTCGCCCGGGTACCAGTTCTGGATCGTGGAGTACTTCACTTCCGCGTCGTTCAGGGCGACGAGCTCGACGACCGCGGCGTGGAGCTGGTTCTCGTCCCGCATTGGTGCAGTGCAGTTATGGACCGCGAATCCCTTCACGAGATACGTGTGCGGCTCGCCCTTCGTCTCGAAGTTGTACACGAGGCCCGCGTAGGGCTGCCTGGCGACCTTCCAGATGGGGACCAGGAAGTAGCCCTCGCGCCGCTTGACCGATTTCGCGCGGGTGTTCTCGTGGTAGATGACCCAGTACCGCTTCTTGTGATGGATTGTGTGTCCGTCCCGCATTCGCTCCGAGAACGCCTCTCGAGTGTTGATGAAGGCGTAGATTCCCTGCCGGGCGAGAATCTCCTGCAGCTGGAAAGCGAGCTGGCGGGACACCGTGCAGGCCCGGACGCCGCGAAGGCGACCGGATCGGCTGGGCCTCTGCGCAACGCTGCCGTCGCCTTCCATGTAGGCATCCAGAACGATCTTCTGCCGCGCCGGCGGGAGGTCCATCACGGCCTTGCTGAACCGCTTACCCTCCGCGTACTTCCCGCCGTGCTCCACCAGACGGGCCGCCAGGTCCTTCGAATAGACGACGAGGTACGCGCCGTGCCGCTTGTGATCGTACGTGATCGAGGGCCGCTTCCCGGTCACGCTCTCCATCAGCTCGCGGACCCTCGCGATGAGTCGGTCCTCGTGCGAACCGAGCGAGAGCTCCACTGCGTCGTACCCGTTGAATTTCGTCGCGCAGCCCTCTGCGACGTAGTACCCGAGGAGTTCAAGGAAGTCATCGCGGAGGCGGGGATCGTCCCGCGCGGCCTGGTTAATCGGGAACACGAGCAGGTCCCCGGCCTTCAGCTGCCCGGCGGGGACGAACTCAGGGTCGGCCTTCGCGAGTTTCCCCGGCTCGACGTCGGGCCACCGCCCGTTCGGACGGAGGGACCCGCGGACCTGCTCCCGCCGAACCGCAAGCACGGGGTGCTCCGGCGTGAGACTGAAGCGGTTGCCGGTGCTCCGCGGGGTGACCTCTACGAGGTCGCCCTCATAGTACCGTGTCATGAGCTTCTCGACGTCCGCCTCCCGCCCCTCGCTGTTCAGGACGGTGTCGTGGAGCCGGATGTCCGCGACCGGGACCATCGCCTCCCCCGTCGACACCTCCTCCCAGTCGGGGAGGCACCCTTCGAGGTAGCTCACGTACGCGCCCTTGTCCGCGACGATGAGCGTTCGTTCGAACTGGCCCGTGTCCCGCGCGTTGATCCGGAAGTACGTGGACAGCTCCATCGGGCACCGCACCCCGGCCGGGACGTACGCGAAGGAGCCGTCGCTGAAGACCGCGCTGTTCAGGGCGGCGAAGAAGTTGTCGTTGAACGGCACGACGGACCCGAGGTACTTCCGCACGAGGTCGGGGTGCTCGTGGACCGCCTCGGAGAACGAGGAGAAGAAGATCCCGAGGTCCCCGAGCTTCTCCTTGAACGTCGTGCCGACGGACACGCTGTCCAGTACCGCGTCGACGGCGACGCCCATGAGCCGCTCCCGCTCCTGCAGGGGGACCCCGAGCCGGTCGTACATGCTCCGGATCTCCGGCGGGATCTCCTCGAGGCTCTTCGGCTGCTTCCTCGGCGCCGCGTAGTAACGGATCGCCTGGTAGTCGATCGGACCGTACTGGATGTTCGCCCACGTCGGCTCCTTCATCGTGAGCCAGTTCCGGTATGCGCGCAGCCGCCACTCGAGGAGCCACTCGGGCTCGCTCTTCTTCCGCGAGATCATCCGGACGGTGTCCTCGTTCAGGCCCTTCGGCGCGAGTTCCTCGTCGATGTCCGAGACGAAACCGTGCTTGTACTCCTGGGGGGCCGCGTACTGCTGTTCGAGTTCGGCCTTGGAGACCATGGACCGCACACCCGGCGGGCGCCCGGTCGTCGGGCATCCTCGCGTCGCCCGCCCTGGATCATTCCATATAACTGCGTTATATATAGGTTGTGTCACTGCTTCCGCTGCGGGTCCCCGGACGGGCGCGGGCGTCCCGGCTCAGCGGGTGACGTTCAGCCAGATAATCTCCCCCGAGAACATCCCGTTCGAGCCTCCGTCGCCGTACGCCCCGTTGAAGATCAGGTTCTGGGGGATCGCGTGGGCGTCCGACCCGCCGCCCGGGGCGTGCAGCGGGATCCCCCTAGGGTTCGCGGAGTAGTCCGTCGACGCACCCGTGCCGAGGTCGTACATCGTCGCCCTCACGGGGCCCGAGAACGTCCACACCTGGGTCGGGAGCAAGGGCTCCCCCCAGATCGAGAAGAAGTCGCCGAGGCTCGGGGTCGAGGTGATCGATCCTGGGAGCTCCGCATGGACAATCCCGGACCCGTCGTGGCTGTGGAGGGCGTGGAGCTGCCCGGCCTGGCAGTAGTAGCTCGGGTTCGTGTACCCGGGCTCGTTCCTGACGCCGATGTCCGAGGGGACGCGCTGCTGGGCGCCGTTCACGTTCACGACGAGCAGGGGGTGGTAGTGCCGGGCCGTCCCCTCGCCCCCGCAGTACGTCACGACGTTCGTGCCGGAGCCGGGAGAGCCGCCGCGCAGGACGTACGCCGCGCCGGCGACGCCGACGAGAACGAGGACGAGGGCGATCGCCACGAGCGCTGCGGAGGGCGGGCCCCGCGCGCCGCGGGCGGGAACGGCCCGGCGGTGGGACTCACGGGCGATCCGCTCCTCCTTCACGAACGCGGGCGGCACGGTCTTGCCGGGATGCACGTTCTCGTAGTGCCTCATGACGTTCTCGAGGCGGATCGTCTTCCCGCAGGCCGGGCACTCGCGCGACGACATCGATCGCGCCCCCTGACTCGGCGGGCGTTCAAGAAGCTTTCCCAATCCGCGGCCTGCCGCAGGGAGCGCGGGGGATGCTCCCGCCGGGATTCGAACCCGGGTTGAAAGCTCGAGAGGCTTCCATCCTTGACCACTAGACTACGGGAGCGCGGGGCGCACTAAGAGCGGGACGGCCATAAACGTTTTGGAGGCGCGGACCGGAGGACGCGGTCGCAGGGTCCCGCGGCCCGTCGGTTTGCTCATGAACCGCAACAGCCACGGCGGGGCCCGGGCCGGCCCGGCGACCCGCGCCGCGGAGAAATCCTTATCCCGCGGCGGCGGCTCGCACGGCCCCGTGAAGTACGTTTACTGCCCGAGCTGCGACGAGGTCTCCGTCCTCTCGAGCATGGAGGACGACCGGTGCCAGCGCTGCCGGAGGCCCGCCTTCCCCGTCCGCGTGAGCCGGAGGTGGCAGTACTGGGCTTCCGCGGGCGTGCTCCTCGCGGGCACCGCCCTCGTGGTCGTCACGGACCTGCCCCAGGTCGAGCTCCGGTTCGGCCTGCTCCTCCCGTTCCTCCTCGTGGCGTTCTCCCTGTCGACCTGGGGCCTCCGGGCCGCGAAGGCCGGCGCGCTCGCCCGCGGCCGGGCGGGGAGGGCGAGGACGGGATGAGGGCCGCCCTCGCGCAGCTCGCGCCCCGGCTGCGGGACAAGGAGGCGAACCTCGCCGCGATCGAGCGGACGGTCGCGCGGGCGGACGCGGACCTCGTGATGTTCGGGGAGCTGTTCCTCAGCGGGTACATGGCCCGCGACGCGTTCCCCCGGCTCGCGGAGACCGTGCCGGGGCCCGCGACGGAACGGGTCGCCCGCACCGCGCGGGAGCACGGGGCCCACATCCTGTTCGGGATGCCGGAGCGGGACGCGGGGGCGCGACACCTGTACAACGCCGCGGTCCTCGTCGCGCCCGACGGCGCCCTCCACCGGTACCGGAAGATCCACCCCGCGAACTTCGGGCCCTTCGAGGAGGGACTGTACTTCGGGCGCGGCTCCGAGGTCGTCGTCGCGGAGACGAAGGTTGGCCGGATCGGCCTCATGGTGTGCTACGATTCGTTCTTCCCGGAGCTCGCGAAGGCCTGCGCCCTCCGCGGGGCGGACATCCTCGCGATCATCAGCGCGGCCCCCGCGACGAGCAAGTCCCTGTTCGACAAGGTCCTGCCCGCGCGCGCGGTGGAGAACGCCGCTTTCGTGCTGTACGCGAACCTCGTCGGGACGGAGCTGAACATGGTGTTCCAGGGCGGGACCCAGGCGATCGGGCCTCGCGGGGAGGACCTCGGGAGGGCGAGGGACTTCGAGGAGCAGGTCGTCCTCGCGGACGTCGACCTCGCTCAGCTGGGGCCCGCGCGGGAAATGCGACCCACGGTCCGGGACACCCGGCGGGAGCTGTGGGAGGCCGTGGCGCCGGGAGGGCGGGCCACGGGGGCGAAGCGGCGGAAGGCGCGGCGGTAGACCCGCCGCCCCGTCCGTTCCACGAGGGGGACGCCCGGGTCAAGTTCGCCGCTCGATCATCCACGGCGGGGACATCGGCCGCGACGTCGTGAGGGCGTCGAGACCCCCCGGGGGGGTGACCCCAAGGCACATATATCGTGAAAGGGGTTTCGAGGGGCCTAAATCTTGCCTCCTGAGACGGTTTAGCAGGCCAATCCGCGATGACGCGCTCCAGGGCCTAGGGGCCGCAAGAACGCCCGCCCACCGCCATCCCGCTCCCCCGCCGCGGGAGCGTGGGAAGTGAATTCAGGATAGCGCACCCCGCCGTGGCCCCGCAAAGCCTTTAATACAATGCGGCTTCTCGACACCCCTCCTCAGAGAGCCCGATGAATCGTGAGGTTCGCGAGAACTGAAGGAGGTCTCCCATGTCAAAGGCCATTTACGTGCGGTTCGAGGTCCCGAAGGACCTGACGGACAAGACGTACCAGGTCGTCGAGGTCGCGAAGGAGAGCGGCAAGATCCGGAAGGGCACGAACGAGGTGACGAAGCTCGTCGAGCGGGGCGAGGCCGTCCTCGTCGTGATGGCGGAGGACGTGCAGCCCGAGGAGATCCTCGCCCACATGCCCCTCCTGTGCGAGGAGAAGGGCGTGCCCTACGCGTACGTGCCGTCGAAGCAGGAGCTCGGCGTCGCCTCCGGACTCGGGAAGGCGACCGCGAGCATCGCCGTCCTGGACCCGGGGAAAGCGAAGCCGATGATGGACGACCTCGTGAGCAAGCTGCGGGCCCTGAAGAAGTAAGGGAGCGGCGATGGCGGACGAGGAAGGGTTCGAGGCGGAGGTCGTCGAGATCGTCGGCCGGACCGGCATGACGGGCGAGGCCACCCAGGTCAAGGTCCGGGTGCGGACGGGCGGGGACAAGGGCCGGATCATCACGCGGAACGTGAAGGGCGCGATCGCGATCGGCGACGTCCTGGTCCTGCGGGAGACGGGCCGCGAGGCCCGCAAGCTGAGCGTGAGGTGAGCCGGACGTGCCCGTGAAGCGCACGTGCTCGTTCTGCGGCAACGACGTCGAGCCGGGCACGGGAAAGATGTTCATCCGCCGCGACGGGACGGTCCACTTCTTCTGCTCCTCGAAGTGCGAGCGGAACCTCCTGAACCTCGGCCGCGTCCCGCGGTGGACGCGGTGGACGAAGACGTTCCGGCGGGCGAAGGGGCTCGTCGAGGAGGAGGCGCCCGCGGAGGCCCCCGGGGCGGCGGAGGCGGGGGCGGGCGGGGCGCTCCTCAACGTGGAGGCCCCGAAGGGCAAGGCGATCCCCGCGGACGTCATCGACCTGGTCGACCACCGGCTCGGCCCCGACCTGGCGCGCGCGCAGGCGGAGAAGCACTTCGCGGACTTCGCGGCCTCGGACACGCTCAAGATCCAGATCACCCCGTGGTACCGCAAGAAGCACAGCGGGAAGCACGTCGTGAAGGTCGAGTCCCAGGAGTTCCTCTCGTTCCTCGAGACCCCGCAGGGCCGGAACACGCTGAAGCGGTGGCTCGACGAGGAGTCGAAGAGGGTGAAGGGGCGCCGGGGCGGCGAGAAGGAAGAGGAGGAGAAGGCACCGCAGGTCGCCCCGAAGGCGGTCAAGAAGGCGAAGAAGGGGGCGTGACGTGGCCCGGGAGCGGACGTTCGCCCTCCTGAAGCCGGACGCGGTCCAGCGGGGCCTCGTCGGGGAGATCCTCCAGCGGTTCGAGCGGAAGGGCCTGAAGCTCGTCGCGATGAAGCTGGTGCGGGTGTCGAAGGACCTCGCGGAGTCGTACTACGCCGAGCACAAGGGGAAGCCGTTCTTCGAGCCCCTCGTCCGCTACGTGACGGCGAGCCCCGTCATCGCGATCGTCCTCGAAGGCGAGGGCGCCGTCGCGGCGGTCCGCAGGATGATGGGGAAGACGAACTCCGCGGAGGCGGAATCCGGCACGGTCCGCGGGGACTTCGGTCTGGTCATCGGCCGGAACCTCATCCACGGGTCCGACTCCCCCGCGAGCGCGAAGCGGGAGATCGGCCTCTTCTTCACGCCCGAGGAGCTCCTCGAGTACACCCGCATCGACGAAGCCTGGCTGTACGAGTGACCCGTCGGCGGGATGCGGGGATCAGTACGCCTCGCGAACGAGTCCGACCGTTTCGGCGATGTCTTGGAAGTCCCGATCGCGGGTAACGAGCGTGTGGCCGCCCGCGGCCGCCACCCCCGCGATCATGACGTCGACGTGGGACTTCACGCGACCCAGGCGCATGAGCTCGGCGCGAATCTCAGCGGCCTTCGTCGCGGCGGGCTCATCGAAGGGGAGGACCCCGAACCTCGCGGCGAGGGCCCGGAAGGCCGTCGCCTCCGAACGGGAGCGCGTGAACAGAAAACCGGAGATGATCTCGTAGAGGACGGGCGTGGAGAGGAGCCGGATCTCCCGCCGCCCGTCGAGCTCGGTCGATTTCGCAATCGCGGCCGGGTCCGACCGGAGGACGTCGATGATGAAGTTGGAATCCACTGTGACGCCCAGGGCATCACCTGCGTCCGGGCTGGCGCGCCCTCTGCGCCCGTATGTCTTCCTCCCGCATCCGCGCGATCGCGTCCGCAAGGTGTTTCGCGCCTCGCCGGTCGACCAGCCCGCGGAAGTCGGAGAAGGAGGGCTCGCGGTCCCCGAGGACCCTCCGGATCACGTCCGAGAAGCTCTCTCCCGGCCGTTTCGCAGCACGCAACCTCTCGTACGCGGAGTCCTCGAGGGAGATCGTCTTGGTTCCCATGCACCTGTGCATGTGCACGCACACAGATGAACCTTGCGGGCGGCCGACGCCGCGGGCCGCCGCCGCAACTTCTAATACGCCCCGCCCTCTACGAACCGCGGCCATGGCGACGTACATCCGCCAGCCCATCGTCTCCGTCCTCGGGCACGTGGACCACGGCAAGTCGAGCCTTCTCGACCAGATCCGCGGGACGAGCGTGGTGGCCCGCGAGGCGGGCGGCATCACCCAGCACATCGGCGCGACGGAGGTC
>Ga0154848_1058_pt3 | contig 15131 bp, 8 predicted proteins | sample Rifle2008BG16ft_FD_105576 | JGI IMG/M metagenome (GOLD analysis project Ga0154848, IMG submission 105576) | Euryarchaeota archaeon RBG_16_68_12 | reverse complement strand
GGGTGAACGTGCTCCCATGGCCTGTGCCCAACCGGGCACAGGGCCCGGGCCACGGCCGGGTCCTGACCCGATGGCGGGAGGCCAGAGGGGGCCGCCCGCTCACTTGATCGAGTCGACCCCGAACCGGGCCCGCGCCTCCGCGGGGTCCTGGCGTCCGAGGATCTGCTTCGACTTCACCCCGGTCGCGACGAGCATCACGCGGAGGGTGTGCTCCAGGCCCGGGTCCACGACCGCGCCCCAGATGATCCGTGCGGTGGGCGCGACCTTCTGCTGGACGACCTCCGCGCACCGCTCCGCCTCGCCGATCGTCATGTCCGTGCCGCCCGTGACGTTCACGAGCACCCCGTGGGCGGTCGAGATGTCCACCTCGAGGAGCGGGGAGTTGATCGCCTCCTGGATCGCCTCCGTGGCCCGCTCGTCCCCCACGGCGTCGGACTCGCCCATCCCGATCATCGCGACCCCGCCACCCTTCATGATCGTCTTCACGTCGTTGAAGTCCAGGTTCACGAGGCCGGGCTTCGTGATGATCTCCGTGAGCCCCTTGATCGCCCGCATCAGGGTCTCGTCCGCGAACCGGAACGCGAGGTTCAGGGACATCCTGGGGACGAGCTCGAGGAGCCGGTCGTTCGGGATCGTGATCACGGTGTCCGCGGACTCGCGGAGCCGCTCCAGGCCCCACTCCGCGCTCTCCATCCGCATCTTCCCCTCCCCGCGGAACGGCAGGGTGACGACGGACACGGTGAGCGCGCCCATCTCCTTCGCGAGGCGGGCGATGTACCCGGCCCCGCCCGTGCCCGTGCCGCCGCCCAGGCCGCACGTCACGAAGACGATGTCGCTGCCCTGGAGGACGCCCTTTAGCTCGTCCTCCGCCTCTCGCGCGGCCTCCTCGCCGATCTGCGGGAGCGCGCCCGCCCCGAGGCCGCGGGTCACCCGGCGGCCCAGGAGGATCTTCTTCGGCGCCTTGATCGCGAGGAGGTGCTGGGCGTCCGTGTTCGCCGCGTACAGCTCGGCGCCCACGACCCCCTCCTCGTAGATCCGCGCGATCGTGTTCGTTCCGCCGCCGCCGACGCCGACGATCTTGATGTTCGTCCGCATCTTGCTCAGCATCTCCTCGAGCTCCGAGTCGACGCGGGAGTCCTCGAGGTTCGGCGCGGCGCTCCGGGCCATGGCGTCCTCTAGCATCGATTTCATGGGGTCCACCCTGACGGCAAGACTTGCGAGATTATCCCATCCCGCGAGGTTGCGGGCCGAATCCGGCGGGCCCTATATAAAAGTTGTCAGACCTTTGTCTGCCGCGTTGACAACGAACGCGTGGTGCGGCGCCGGTGCGCGGGAGGCCCCCGGTCCGGACGGCGGCGAGGACGCCCCCCCCCCCTGGTTCCCTCGGCCATCGGTCCCGGCCTCAGCGGGTCCCGCTCCTCCGACGGTTCTGCGCGCGCCGGAACCACCCCCGGCGCCACCGGACGTACCCCCAGTACGCAAGGCCCGCCGTCACCGTCCCGATCACGACCGCAAGACCCAGCTCGAACAGGAACGGCGGCAGTGGGACGGGCCTCACCGAGACCTGGAACGCGGTCCGACTCGAGCGCCCGTCGGAATCCCGCACCTCGAGCCGGATCGAGTACTGGCCCGGGGAGGCGTATCGGTGCTCCGCCGTCTTCGCCGACGACCAGGCCGTGTCCCAGACCCCGTCGCCCTCCCAGTCCCAGCGCACCTGGAGGGTCGCGGCGAGGTCCTTGTCATCGGCGGAGTACGCTGCGTCCACGGCGAACACCGTGGACACGTCGCCATCGAGGGGGGAGACCGTGAATAGCGCGGTGGGCTCACGGTTCGCCGTCCCGTAGGGACGCATGAGGGGATACCGGTCGATGCTGGTCGGGTCTACAACATAGAGAACGTCCCCGATTCCGTCGGCGCGCGGGCAGTCGGTCTGGTTCGCCCCGCTGCAGCGGTCGTAACCGCCGTAGTCCGACCAGTAGTTACCCCCCGACGGATAACCGTCGTCCCACGCGTTCTCCGCCCCCATGTCGTCCATCCCGGGAACCAGGTTCGATTCGAAGCTGTTGTGAAACGTGCGGAGGCCCGAGCATCGGAAAAGGTACAGCCCGTAGGTCCCGTCGCGGACCTCGTTCGCCTCGACGGTGGCATTCCTGCACCCCTCGATCCCCACTCCAATCTCGTTCCCCGCGAGGTGGTTCCGGGCGACCGTGACGGTCTCGATGTCCGCGAGGTAGGCGCCGTATTCCTGGTTGTGAGACACGTTGTTCCCCTCGATGCGGACGTCGCGGGAAAACAGGAAGCTCACCCCGTTCGAGTTGTTTGTGATCCGGTTTCCCGAAAGGGACGTCCGCTCTGCGCCTGCAAGGACGATCCCCCCGTACCGGTTCCCGGAAACCGTGTTGCCCGTCACGTTGAGGTCGCGGGACGCTCCGATCGAGACACCCGTCTGTCCACTCGAGCTGACGACGTTCGCCGAAAGGACGAGCTCCTGGATCCCGTCGAGGAGCATCCCGTTCGCGAGGTTCGAGAACGCCGTGTTCCCGTGCACGAGGACCTGCGTCGATGACTCCAGGCTAATCCCCGCCCTCGAGTTGCCGGAGACAGAGTTCGCGGAGACCACGAGGCTCGCGGCCGTCGACACATGGAGACCCGCCCAACCGTTCCGGGTCACGGCGTTCGCCTCGACGACGACGTTCGTTGCGTTGTAGCAGAACAGCCCGTCCTGCCGGTTCAGGGCGAGCGCGTTGCCCGAGACGCGGGCGTCGCGGACGGACTCGATGTAGATACCGTCCCCGTTATACTCGACCCGGTTCCCCTGGATGGAGACGTTCGACGAGGCCGCTGTGGAGATCCCATCGAAGCTGTTAAGGCTGGCGTTGGACCGCGAGACGGTGACCCGCCGGACGTCGACGAGCCGGACCCCGTTCGCGTTGTACTGGACCACGGAATCCGTCACCGACGCGTCGGAGGCGGACTGGAGGAGGATCCCGTCGAAACTCGGGCCGCCGGAGTGCACCCGCACCCCCCGGATCACGAAGTGTGCCCCGGTTCCGCGGACCTCGACGCCGTGGCCCGACGAGGCGTCGATCTCCCAGCCCTCGATCACATACGGGTCGTCCCGGGTGCCGGCACCCCCGACGACTCCGTTCGATGCGGTGAACCCCGCATCCCCCAGGATCAGGATCGGTGCATGAGGGGTGTAGGCTCGGGCGGCGGGCGGGAGGACCAAGAACCCGAAGGCGAGCGCCAGGAAAGCGGCCAGCGCAACCGCCAACGCGGGACGTCCACGAGCCGTGTGGGGCCCCCCCTCATTCCTATGGACGTGGGCCTATATTCGTCTTGCCACGCATCGTCCCTGTCGACCGTGGCGCGGCACAGTGGGGCGGGGCCGCGCGCACGTTCTCTCCGACCGCCGGGCGGAGGCGTGACGAAGTCACGGACGCGAGCGCCTACGAAGAAACGACGCGAATCGGGAGCCGAGGAGGAGCGAACTCGACCGCGTGTCACGCGCGGGGCTCGATTCACCGCCGCGCGGCCGGGTCCCGGCCGAAGGCGGCTCGTCCCCTCGTACCACGGGGGGCCACCAACGACGGTAGAGGTAGACCTGTCCAACCACCGAGGCGACGATGAACCCCAGCATGGCAAGGTAGACGGGGAGAGGCGCGGGACCCTGGTTCGGGCGGTATGGGTCCAGAGCGTACCGGACGCTGAGCGCCCCAAACCCAAGCCAGGCCAGGCACGCTCCCACGAAGCAGGAACGAAGGAAGTCCTCCCGAAACCAGCGACGCCAGCTCTCCCGGTCCGTGGCGGCGCGATCCGCCGGGGCCGGCCCGTGGGTGTTCCACCGAGCTCTCAGGTCACTACCTCCCGCAGAACGAAGGGCGGTGCGCCATATACGTTTTCCACGGTCAGTACAGGTGGCACGCGACGAGCCTTCCGGGCCGTGCCTCGCGAAGCTCCGGCTCCGTGAACGGGTGGAGGTCCAGCATGACGGAATCGCCGTCCGCGCGAACGGACGTCACGGCCCGGTATCCCCGGAACTCCTCCCGGTCCTCCTCCACGATCTTCTGGACGAAGGCGCGGATCGGCTCGCCCTGTCCCGGCTCCACGGCCAGACGGACCCGGGACGCCTCGACCGTGACCTCGCGGACCATCCGTGGATCGAGCGAGCCCTTCGCCTCCCGCGCCTTCATCGAACCGTCGAGGGCGGCGATGACCTCCGGGGGCGTCCAGCCGCACCTCTCGAAGGCGTCCGGGCAGCGGGGGTGGAACCGGCAGCCCGCGGGGGGGTTCGCGGGGCTCGGGACGTCGCCCTTCAGGACGATCTGATGTATCTGGACGTCCGGGTCGGGGACCGGGACCGCGGAGAGGAGGGCCTTCGTGTACGGGTGGAGCGGCTCCGTGAAGATGTCCTCCGTGGACCCGGACTCGACGATCTTCCCGACGTACATGACCGCGACCCGGTGGGAGATGTGCCGGACGACGGCGAGGTGGTGGGAAATGAAGAGGTACGTCAAGTGGAACTCCCGCTGCAGGTCCTTGAGCAGGTTCAGGATCTGGGCCTGCACGGAGACATCAAGCGCGCTCGTGGGCTCGTCGAGGACGATGAAACCCGGGCTCAGGGCGAGGGCCCGCGCGATGCCGATCCGCTGGCGCTGCCCGCCGCTGAACTCGTGCGGGAACCGGTACACGTGCTCGGGATTCAACCCGACGCGGCCCAGGAGGGCGATGACCCGGTCGCGGAGCTCCTTCCCGGAGAGGACCGTCTTGCGGAGGGCCATCGGGGTCCCGCACGTGCCGCAATGCCGCGCTTTGCCGGCGGCGCCGCCGTCTGACCTGGCGCCCGACGCCTCTTCCATCCGCCGGCACTTAGGACAGCGCCATCGCTCGATCTCGTGGATCTGAAGGGGTTCGCCAACGATGTCCCGGATGATCATCCGCGGGTTCAGCGAGGAGAACGGGTCCTGGAAGACGATCTGCATGTGCCGCCGCAGCTCCCGGGCCTCCCTCGTGTTCAATGCCGAGAGGTCATGCCGGCCGGAAATCTTCCGCGCCCGCTCCTTCAGGACCTTGATCTCCTCCCTGAGGGCCCGGGCATCCCCGCGGCCGGCTTCGATCCGGGTCTGCCGATCCTGAATCTCGTCCCACGTCGCTCGGACCTGCTTCCGCGCTTCCGGGGGGAGGCTCCGGTACACCGCGCCGTCCGTGGGCGCGATGAGGCGGAGGATCGCCCTCCCGACCGTCGTCTTCCCGCATCCCGACTCGCCCACGAGGCCCAGCGTTTCGCCTTGGGGGATTGCGAGGTCCACGCCGTCAACGGCGCGGACGGAGCCCACCTCGCGGCCGAACACCCCCCCGCGGATCGCGAAGTACTTCTTCAGTCCCACGACCTCGATCAGAGGCTCAGCCGTCGGGACCACCTCCCGGGGCGGGCTCGTAGAGGTAGCACGAGACCAGGTGGCCCGGCTCGACCGCGAGGTGCCGGGGCCTCCGGGATTTCATCAGCGTGAAGTTGAGTTGGCGGCCGTCCTCCTTGATTCCCGTCACGGCCCGGAGGAGCGGCGACGCCTCCCGCTCGGCGTCCAGCCGCGCACGGAGATGGGCGATCGCGCGCTCCCCCTCCGGTCCTTCCCCGAACGAGACCGCCAATCCCGTCGGGTTCGGGGATTCGTAAGTGACATCGGAATCGGGGCCGATCCCGATTTCCTCGAGGTACCGGCGGACGGCCGCCTCCAGGTCCTGGGCGTCCCACCCGCAGTGGGGCATCGCCGCAGGGCACCGCGGGTGGAACCGGCACCCGCCCGGCGGGTAGATGAGGTTCGGCACAGTGCCGCGGATGACCTCGAGGCGGTCCCGCCTCTCCGCATGGCTGGGGATCGCCTTGATGAGGCCCTGCGTGTACGGATGCAAGGGATGCTTGAACACCTCGCGGACCGGCGCGTCCTCGACGACGACGCCCCCGTACATCACGCAGACACGGTCGCACATGTCCGCGATCACCCCGAGGTCGTGGGTGATAATCAGAAGCGACGGCCGGCCCTTGCGCTTGAGCTCCTTGAGGAGCGCGAGGATCTGGGCCTGGATCGTCACATCGAGCGCGGTGGTGGGCTCATCCGCGATGAGGAGGAGGGGGTCGCAGGAGAGGGCGATCGCAATCAGGGCCCGCTGCTGCATCCCGCCACTGAGCTCGTGGGGGTATCCCCGGATCACCCGCTCCGGGTCCGGGATGCTCAGGAGGCGAAGCATCTCCGCGGCCTCGTCGAGGGCCTGTCGCCGCATCGGGTGGTGAAGCGCCCGGCGGAAGACCGGGACCCAGTCGAGGACCCGCAGGGCGGCGTTCTGGCGGGGGACACTGTGCGGCGGGTTCACGCGGAGAAGGACGGACCCGTTCTCGACACGCGGCGGCTCCAGCACCCTCCCCAGGGCCTGCCACGACGGTGAGGATCTCGGATTCCGCATGGCCTCGGACAGCCCCTTTGCGAGATTCTCGGCCGTGCCCTTTCTGGGCGTGAGGGACACCGTGAGCTCGTCCCGCGCGCGGACGTCGGACCAGTCGAGGGGCGGGACGCTCTCGAGTTCCTTCAGGACGTCCGAGGCCTTCCAGCCGCCGCGTTCCCACAGGTCGGCGTACACCCGGGCCTGGAACACCTTCGGAAGCCAGCGGGAGTAGACCGAGCGCTTCGTCGCCTCCTCACCGAGCGTGTCCTCGAGCGCCATGAGTTCCCGGAGGCCGGCAAGGAGGGCGGGGTTCTTCGACGGATCCCTGCCGAGAAGGTCCCACACGGCCCGAAGGTCCGCCCTCGTCGGGTCGTCCAGGGCCACCCCGGCGGGAAGGTCCGGCCGTCCCCGGAAGGCGTCAAGGAGGCTCGCGATGATCCGCTTCCGAAGCGCCTCCCGGCGCATCCGCAGCACGACCTTTCGGGAGACCGTCTTGGGACGGTGGAGGAGGATGCTCTCGGCGATCTGGTCCCCGATCGTGAACACGGGATTGAGGGCCTGCATCGGCTCCTGGAAGATCATCGAGATGTTGTTCCCGCGGATTGCGCGCAGCTGGGCCTCGTTCTTCGAGAGGAGGTCGTACTGGACGAGCATGACCTGAAGCTCGCTGAGCTTCACGAGCGCCTGCTGCCGCTGCCCCGAGCTGGTCGAGGGGGCCCTCGCGATCTGCTCCTCGACCCGCTGGACCGCGGGCAAGTTCAGGGCCCCGGCGAAAAAGGGGCTCGCCGCACCGAGGACACCCTTGGCCAACGCGCGGACCTCCGTCCTCAGGCCCTCCAGCCTCGCGAACTCCGCTTCGGGGATGTCGAACAGCGCCTCCCCCGCCTCCACCTTACCGGGCGGAGATGGAATCAGGCGCAGGATCGAGAGGGCCGTCACGCTCTTCCCGCAACCCGTCTCGCCGACGAGCCCGAGGATCTCCCCCTTGGCCATGTCGAGGTCGATGCCGTCCAGGGCCCGCACGACGCCCTGGTACGTGTAGAAGTTCGTCTTCAGGCCGCGGATGTGGAGCAGGTTCCCGGGCACCGGCTCACCTCCTCAACCGCGGGTCGAGGATGTCCCGCAGCCCGTCCCCGAACAGGTTGAATGCGAGGACGAAGAAGAAGATCGCCAGCCCCGGGACCATGTACTCCCACCAGTACCCGCTCGTGATGTACTGGTACCCCCGGGAGATCATGATCCCCCATTCCGGCTCCCAGGGCTGGGCGCCGACCCCGATGAAGCTCAGCCCCGCGGTCGCGAGCACGATGGTCCCCAGGTCCAGCGTCGCGGCAACGATGATCGGCGACAACGTGTTCGGGAGGATGTGGCGGAACACGACGCGTCTCGTCGATGCGCCGACCGCACGGGCCGCCTCCACGTACGAAGCCTCGCGCACGGAGAGCGTCTGCCCGCGGACGAGCCGCGTGTAGGAAGGCCACGACACAAGGACGAGAGCGATCAGCACGTTCTCCAGGCTCCGGCCGAGCATCGCGGCAATCGCCAGGGCGAGAATGAGACCCGGGATCGCGAGGAACATGTCCGTGATCCGCATCACGAGTTCGTCGCTCGCCCCTCCCAAATACCCCGCGAAGACGCCGAGGACCACCCCGATGAGCACGCTGAGGGAGACGACGATGATCCCGATACGGAAGTCAACGATGCCCCCGAGGATGATCCCCGAGAGCATGTCCTGACCCAGCTCGTTGGTACCCCACGCATGCGTCTGCCCGGTCAAGGTCACACGGACTTGGAGGACGTCCAGGAACAGAGTGCCGACGGGACCCCCCTGGGCCTGTACGTGAGTGATCCGGACCCGGAGGTTCGCCGCCTCCAGGTCCTTCAGCGACCACGCCCGGTCGCCCCCGAAGCTCAGGTACCACGGTTCGGCCCCGTCGGACGTCTTGAACGGCACCGCGCCCTCCTGCGTCCAGCTCGCCCCGCCATCCCAGGACAGCGCTACGGATGCGGTGTGGCCCTCCGGGCTGTACGCTTCCACGCCCACCTCGACGTTCCTGACGGTCTGGAACACCGCGGGGACGCTGATGTTCTTGAAGGAGATCGCCTGCCCGACGGTGTCGCTACTCGCGTACTGGTCGTCCGATACGATCGCGAGGCTCGCGTTCACCCACGACGTCGGCTCCCACTGGCTCGGAATCGCAACCTCCGATGCCGTCGCGGCGCCCCCGGGCGGGACGTGCTTCTCCGCGGGGGAGAACTCGTACGGGAACGTGAGGAGGAAGGGTCCGACGACAATCATCACGATGTACCCAATGATGATCCCCAGCCCCACCATGGTGAGGAGACTCTTGCGGAGGAGATGGAGGCTGTACCGGAGTTCCCTCGACCTCGGGACCATCTCGCCGAGGAGCTCCTCCCGCGCGAACGGGTCCCAGGACGCCTTCAGGAACCTCAAGCTCCGCGGGAGCAGGTAGGCCCCTGCGGCGAGGGAGATCCCCGCGACGAGGAAGGCGGACAGCAGGTTGACCTGCGTGGGTCCGCCGCCCAGGCGCTGGAGGAGTGAGCCGATGAACCCCCACATCGGCACGACAGCGAGGAGGCCCGCGCCGAGCAGCAGGACGACGCCCGCGAGGGCGAGGACCGCCGGGTACCGGAAGATGCCGCCCGCCTTGGAGACCCGCCGGAAATCGCTGGCCGACCGAGATGCGCTCCGCAAGGCCTTTCTCCCGCCTCCCTAGTCCAGCCGGATCCTCGGGTCCAAGTAGGCGTATGCCACGTCCACGATAAGGTTCACGAGGACGTAGATGACCGCAGCGAGCATCGTGAAGCCCAAGACGGCCGCGGTATCGAGCCCGCGGATCGCGGCCACAGACCACTGGCCGAGACCCGGCCAGTTGAAAATCGTCTCCGTCAGGACGGCGCCTCCCAGCAGGCCACCGTAGGAGAGACCTATGATCGTCGTGGTCGGAATCAAGGCGTTGCGGACCGCGTGTTTCCTGATCACGACCTTCTCGCTGAGGCCCTTGGCCCGGGCCGTCTTGATGTACTCGGCGCCCAAGACCTCGAGCATGCTCGACCGCATCAGGCGCGTGATCACCGCGAGGCTCACATACGACAGGGCGACGGCGGGCAGGATGAGGTGAGTGATCGCGTCCCAGAGCGCCGCGAGGTTGCCCCTCAACAGGCTGTCAACGGTGTAGAAGCACGTCTGCCCGCTCTGGGGGATACAGTTCCCAGGAAGCAGTTCCTGGTTTCCGGGGTAGATTTGGAAGAAGTATCCCGCCGTGCTGTCGAATCGACCCCCAGCCGGAGCCCAGCCGAGCTGGAAGTAGAACACGTACTGGAGCATGATCGCGAGCCAGAAGATCGGGATGGAGACCCCGGCGAGCGCGAAGATCCGCGTCACGTGGTCCACGGGCTTGTTCCGCCGCGTGCCGGAAATCACGCCGAGGGGGATTCCAAGGAGCACGGCGAGGAAGATCGCGACGGTGGTGAGTTCGAACGTCGCGGGGAAGAACCGGGTGATTGCCTCGAGGACGGGGAGGTTCGCGGATCGAGAGTACCCCAAGTCCCCCGACAGAACGCCGCCCAGCCACTTCGCATACTGCACCCAAACGGGCTGGTCGAACCCGTAGCGCGCGTAGACCCCCCGGATCTGCTGCTCCGTCATCCGCTCCGTGATGTACAGGCTCGCGGGATCGCCCGCCGCCCGGGTGAGGGCGAAGACGATGACCGAGACCCCGAGGAGGACCGGGATGAGAAGGAGAAGTCTCCGAATAACGTAGTCTCGGAGCTTCATGGAAATGGAATGAAGGAAAAAAGGGTAAAAAGGTTTGCTACGAGCGGATACGTCCTACGCCTTCGAGTAGGAATAGTAGTATCCGCCCGATAGCATCGGGTTGAAGTAGTAGCCCGCGACCCAACTCCGTTCCACGTGGAAGTTCGTCGCCTGGTAGATCCACAGGTACGGCACGTGGTCCTGCACGACGACGGTCTGCATGTCCTTGTACATCTTCTCCCGCACGACCGGGTCCAGCTCCGAAGCGGCTGCGGCCACCAGCGCGTCGATCGTCGCGTTCGAGTATCCGACCCGCTGGGGGAACGTTCCGCGGCTGTGCAGGAACGGGAAGGCGTAGTCGTCCGGGTCCGCGTAGTCCGGCGCCCAGCCCAAGAAGAAGATGGGCAAGGCCCTCGCCCTCAACGTCGCGAGGTACACGGGCCAGTCGAGGGCCCGGACGGACACGCTGATCGTGCCCGGCGCGCCCAGCGCCTCCAGGCCCTGCTTCAGGAGCAGGCACCCCTGCTCGCGGACCGTGTTGCCCGCGTTGTAGTACAGGGTGATGCTGAAGCCGTTGTCCCAGTACGTGTCCGTCGGAGAGGGTGTGCGTGGGTCTAGGGCCAGCCGTAGCTCCGCCTGCGCCAGCGCGGCGTTCTTGGAGAACATGGGCAGGCTCCCGTTGTACCCCATCATGCCCCGCGGGATCGGACCTCGCAGCTGCTCGCCCCCGCCGTAGATCACGTTCTGGATGAACTGGCTGTAGTCGAAGGCGTAGCTGAAGGCCTTCCGGATGTGGACATCCGCGAAGAAGTTCGTGGGCACCAGGAGCGGGTCCGGCGTGCCGGCGGCGTTGATGTTCTGGTTGTACCCGAAGAACAGAACGTCGAACGTCGGCTTGTCCTTGACGATTCGGAGCGTCGCGTACTTGGGCGTGCCGTCCACGTTCATCACGTCGTACTGGTGGTCCCGCGGGATCGTCGCGAAGTCCGCATCGCCCGCGAGGAGCATGAGCTCCCGCGTCGCGACGTCGTTGATCTTCACGATGTTGACCTGCTTGATGGCCGCCCGTGTGCGCCAGTACTGGTCCCACCGCTCGAGGCTGATGATCTGGTTGGGGACCCAGGCCTTGAGCTTGAAGGGACCCGTTCCGACCGTGTTCCGGTCCATCCAAGCGTTGTGCGCGCCCCACTGGACGCCCCCGTGCGCATCGACGGCGGCCTTGGAGACCACCGACATCACGGTGTACGCCGCAATCTGAAGGAACGCGGGGTACGGGTGGGTCAGGTGCACGACGACCGCGGTGCTGTTCACCTGGTCGACGGACGTGTTCGTCACGGCCCAGCCCATGCTCGTGCTCAGCACGGTCGCAGACCACAGCGCCTCGGCCGGGAGAACGGCTCGGAAGCGCGCGGGCACATCGGCGGGCGAGGCGAACTCGCTGTCGACCCAGTCCTGCACCGTGCACAGCAGCGGGCCGCAGTCCGAGTCCGCGTAGTAGCTGACGTAGTTCGTCAGGATCTGCTCGAGCATCCACGAGGGCCCGTCGGGGTCGTGGATCGCGAGGACCCGCTCGATCGAGAACTCCACGTCCGCCGCGGTCATGTTGACGCCGCTGTGGAACTTCACGCCCGAACGCAGATTGAACGTGTAGTTCAGGCCGCCGTCCGTGGGCGTCGGGACCGCCGTCGCCAGCCGCGGCACCAGGGTCGTCACGCTCTCGCTACCCTCCTGGTACCAGACGAGGGTCTCGTAGACGCTCTGCAGGACCTCGCCACCTGCGGTCTCGTAGTCCACCGCCGGGTCGAGGTAGTCCGGCTCTCCGAAGGTCACGGTCGTGAAAATCTCGGGGTTCTTCACCTGCTGCGGCGGGGCCGCTGCGACCACCCGGACGGTGTATCCGGCGGAGGCAGTCGTGGTGGAGGGGGTCACATCCGGGTGCGTGAAGGTGACCGTTAGCCGGACGAGGAAGTTCCCCACCGAGGTGAACGTGTGTGTCGTTCGGCCGACCGCGGTGGAGGTGCCGGTCGTGTTCGCGGTCCCGTCACCCCACTCGTAGCGAATGCTGCTGAACAGGGTGCTGTCGTCCGCGGCCTGGGTGAGGGCATACGCCCCTCCTTGGGAGTGGTCCGCGACGCTGTTCCACGCGAAGGCGAAGGCCCACGACGCGTTGCTGTTGAACTGGACGGCCGTTCCCGTGGTGGTCGTCGTCTTGTCCGCGCTCAGAATGGCGATGACAGCGCCCGCCTCGCAGCCGCTGGCCTGGGACCACGTCAGCCCGACGTTGTCGAAGCCGACCGTCGTCGCCGACCCGATCAGGTCGTTCTGGGTGCGCGCGGCGATCTTCAGGTAGTACCTCCCGGCCGCGGTGAGCTTCGAGCCCACGTCGATACCGGTGACGTTCGTCCAAGGGCTCGTGGCGGTCCGCACCCCGGAGGTCCAGACCTCCGAGCCGAGGGTCGGAGCACCGGCGGTCGTGTCGACGAACGCATAGGCGGTGGTGTTCCCGACACCCGCGCCAAAGGTGCTAACGTTCCAGCCCAGGTGGAGCCGCGCGATGAGAGGGGTCGCCCCGTCGTAATCGAAGGCCTGGTAGTAGTAGCCGGAGACCGCCGAGCTGACGGTGAAGTTCGTCGTGATGTTCACATGCCCGCCCAGGTCGCCGCCGTTCGCGTCCCAGTACCCGTACGCCTCCGCGCTCGTTCCCTCCCAGGCAGTGTATGTCCACAGGCTGTCATCCGCGAAATCCGTGTTCGCGGTGGCGTCCGACGGACAGACCGCCGGTTCGGCGACAGCCGCAGGTTGCAGGTTCACCGTCAGGAAGAGAAGCTTCACGTCGTTCGTGGCCACCCCTCCCTTCCCGTCCGATACGGTCAGCAGACCGATGAACCGTCCCGGGATGGTGTACGCGTGGGTCGCCGGAGTTCCCGTCCCCGTGCTCCCGTCGCCGAAGTCCCAGGAGTAGGTCAGGGCGTCATTGTCGGGGTCCGTCGCCTGTGCTGTGAACGTGATCGAATCGCCCACCAGCGCCACTTCCGTGCTCACCGCCGTCTGGGTGATGCTCGGGGCCCCGTTCCTTGGAAGGGCCCAGACCGCCACAGCCGCGATGATCACGATCAACACGATCACCACGGCGAGGATCTTGCCCCAGGGCGTCTTCTTGGGCGCCTCCGCGGGCAGACTTCCGGGTTCAGGCGGCATCGACTCTCGTGCAGGTTCAACCATGTCCGATCTCCTCGCTTCTAGAGAGAATTGAGGTTGCAGAACTTGCAGGTCTTATAAATATTCTCTGGTGTGCCGCAAAATCGTCGGGGACCCGTTCCCCTCCCTTAGAACGCTCCGCGGACGGGCGGGAAACCCGAATCGCGGGTGTACCAAGGTGCATCGAATCGTCACGCGTACAGAACCGCGGGCGTGATTCGTGCGACCTTCGCGCGCGCGGAGGGCTCGCAGGCGACCATCACGGCCCAATCCGAGACGCTCCGGAGCTGGAGGGCCTTCCCGAGAGGACTAACCCTCGACAGGCGGGTCGTCCCGCCGTCGTCCACGATGGTGATGTCCGTCTGTCCGATCCGCGGCTCGGAGAGGAGGAGCTCGGGCAACGGGATGTCGATGAGCACGTGGCCGGGCGCGAGGCCCGCCCGGCGAGCGATGGCGTCCTCCGCCGCCCGGCGGGCGCCGGGATCCGAGGAGAGCCGCCGGAGAGCCTCCCGCCGCGCGTCGTCGAGGTCCTCCGGGCCCCAGGCGGCCGCCCGCTTGAACAGCTTCCGGTACTTGATGCGGAGCGCGACCTCCCGCTGGAAGCCGCCCTGGTCCACGAGCCACCCGAGGAGTTCGTGGTCCACCATCTTCTGCACGGACGCGATCGGGGCCTCCGACCGCTCGACGGCCCGCGACAGCATCTGCTCCGCGATCCGGACCGTCTTGTGGAAGTACACGCTCGAGTACATCAGGCCCCGCGCGACGAGGATCCCCTCGAGCGCGGGAAGGCCCTTCCGGTCCACCGCCATCTCCCCGTCCCGGAGGACGAGGGTCTGGATCAGCCGGTTCACGTCAATCACCCCGAGTGCGACGCCCGTGTAGTGGGCATCGCGAATCAGGTAGTCGACCTGGTCTGCGTCCACGGCGCTGTGGATGATCTGATACAGGACCCTTCGCTCGGAACGCTTTGGGCGGGAGAAGTCGTGGAGCTTGCCCTGGGCGGGCTCCGGCCCGAGCCCGCGGATCAGGGCGGCGACCCGCGCGGGACGGACGCCGTGCCGCTCAAGGACCTCCGGGATCCGGGGGACGTCCGCGAAGGCCTTCCGCTCGTCCGTGGCGACGTTGTCGTCCTCCCCCGTGATGATCCGCTGCGTGAGGTGCATGTGGTCCACGGCGAGCTCGGAGCTCAGGACATGCTCCAGGGTGTGGGAGAAGGGCCCGTGGCCGACGTCATGGAGGAGCCCCGCGGCGACCACGAGGTCCCGCTCTTCCCGGGGGAGGCCCAGGGCGTCCGCCATCCGGCCCGCGACGTGGCTCACGCCGAGGCAGTGCTCGATGCGGGAGTGGTTCGCGCCCGGGAACACGAGGTACGTGAGCCCAAGCTGGCGGATCGAGTTCAGCCGCTGGAGCTCGAGCGTCTCCATCAGCTCGAGGACGAGCGGATCGAGCCGGAGCGTGCCGTGGACGGTGTCGTTGATCGTCTTGAACCCGGGCACGGCCTGGGCAGAGAGGGTCAGGCCATAAAAGCGTGCGCGTCGCATGTAGGGTCCCTCGGGCACGCTCCGAGACCGCCGCGGTCCGGAGGGCAGGGTTTTTTACGTCGTGGCGCATGACGCGCCTCGGTGGGCCGGGGGGGCGCGAAGGCGCGCTGGGTCGGTGTCGCGGTTCTGCTGGCGGTCGCGATCGGCGGCTCGACGCTCGCCGCGGGAGCGGGCCC
>Ga0154848_1035_pt13 | contig 16834 bp, 15 predicted proteins | sample Rifle2008BG16ft_FD_105576 | JGI IMG/M metagenome (GOLD analysis project Ga0154848, IMG submission 105576) | Euryarchaeota archaeon RBG_16_68_12 | reverse complement strand
CGAGGCCCGCGGTCCTGCCGCGGTACGCGCGGATCGCGCGGTGGTACGCGTCCGGGTCCCGCTCCAACAGCCACACGAGGGTCTGGGGCTCGACGTCCACGGACGCGACCCCGGAGGCCCGCTCCAGGGCCGCGCCCATCCGGCCGTACGCCCGGAGCACGGCGTCCGTCCAGTTCTGGCCCGCCACGCGGTCGGCGCCCATCCGGAGGGACACCGGCGAGCGGCGCTCCTCGAACCTCTGGGGCTTCAGCGGGTCGGGCTCGAGCCACCGCACGATGTCCCCGGGCTGGTACCCGTGGAAGTGGAAGGAGACGGTGGCCATCGCGGCTCACGCCTCGGTCCACGAGCGCAGGTCGATCTCCGGGAACGGCGCGTCGCGGGCCTCGACCTCCGAGAGCCACGCCTCGTCCTCCGGAGGGAGCGGCCCCGCGTTCGCCTTCCGCGCCATCCCCAGGAGGCGGTCGAACGCCGCGCGGTGGAGCTTCGCCCTCGCCTCCGCGTAGTCCCTCGCGGAGACCGTCGTGATCAGGAAGGGCCAGTCCGACGACTCGAGGAGGAGGAGCTCGCGGGCGAGCTGCGCGAAGACCCGCCCCGCGACCCCGCGTGGCGGACGAGGGGCCTCCCGCATCAGGCCCATGAACGCGTCCTCCGCCTCGTACACGAGGGCCCACACCCACTTCGTGTCGTCGTTCAGCCAGACCCAGTGCCCGCCGCCCTGGCCCCACGACCCCTCGGGCAGGGACACGACGGTCCGCGGCGGCTGGCGGAGGAGGGCCTCCGACGCCGTGGCGGGGAGGACGTCGCCCCCGAGCCCGCGGATCACGGCCTCGAGCCACCGCGTCCCCTCGAACCACCAGTGCCCGAACAGCTCCGTGTCGAACGGCGCGACGACGACCCCGGGCCGTCCCGTGGCTTCGAGGTGGGTCCGCAGGGTCTCCCGGACGACGCCCACGAAGTGCTCCGCGTGGGCCCGAGCGCGGGCCGCCGCCGCCTCGAGGTCGTACGGCCGCTTGTCGTCCAAGGGGAGCCGCCGATCCGTCACCCTCCAGTACCGGAGGCCGTCCCGTCCCTTCTTGCGGTGGAACTCCAGGTACGCTCCGTCCCCGGGGTAGCCGTAGTCCGCGCTCCAGACCTGGACGCTCGAGCGCGGGTCCCGGGCGAGCACCGCCACGCGGCGGCGGGAGGGCCCCGCGACGACGGCGTACGCCTCGTTCGGGGTGAGGCCTGTCGAGGGCCTCGCGGGGGCGGGCGCGCGGTCCCCGAAGTCGTCGTCGTACGGGCCCCGCGGCGTCCCGCCCGCGACGAGATGGGTGTCCACGAAGAAGTACCGCAGGCCGTTGCGGGCGACCACCTCCTCGAGGCCCGCCCGCCGGGACGCGCCCGCGGTCCCGACGGGGCGGGACCATTCCCCCGCCGGCCGATACCCGCACTCCGGCAGCCAGATCCCGCGCGGGGCGGCCTTGAAGTGGCGGCGGTGGGTCGCGACGCCGACCCGGACCTGCGCCTCGACGCTCTCCTCCCGCCCGATCAGCGGGAGGTAGCCGTGGGTCGCGGCGGACGTGATCACCTCGATGTGACCCGCCCGCTCGAGGCGGCGCAGGACGCCCAGGAGGTCCCCTCCGTACGTCGTGAGGAACGCGTCCTTGACGCCCCGGTAGAACTCGGACCACATCGCGGCGAGCCGTGCCGCGGCCGGTTCGCCGAGGTCCTCGAACTCCTTCGCGTCCCGCTCCGCGAGCGCGATGCGGGCGTCGAGGAACCCGACGAAGCCCTCCCGGAACCGCGGGGACGCAAGCATCTCCGCGAGGACGGGCGTCACGCCGATCGTGACGCGGGGGCTCGCCCCCTCCGTCGCGAGGCGGTCCAGCGTCTGGATCACGGGTACGTAGGACTCCGAGACGGCCTCGTAGAGCCAGTCCTCCCCATGGGGCCATTTCCCGTGGCCGAGGACCCACGGGAGGTGGCTGTGGAGGACGAGGACGAGGTGGCCGAGCGGGGATTCGGGCATGGACAGCGCGCCGTCATGCCGCGGTGCGGGAAAACCTTTTCACCTGCAAACCCTCAAGTAGATTGGCGGATAGCGGGGCGGGGTCCGATGAGGGTCCTGTTCGCGACCGCAGAGGCGTACCCGCTCGCCAAGGTCGGAGGCCTCGGGGACGTGGCGGGCAGCCTCCCGAAGGCCCTGCGCGCCCTCGGGCACGACGTGCGGATCGTCCTCCCCCGGTACGGAGGGATCCGGACATGGGAGAAGGACCTCGGCGCCTTCCCGGTCACGATCGGCGGGACGGAGCACGAGGCCCGCGTCCTCCAGGCGAGCATCGACGGGACTCCGGTGTTCCTCGTGGACAAGCCCGACCTGTTCGACCGGCCGAAGGTCTACGAGTTCCCGGACGACGGCCAGCGGTTCGCGTTCTTCGGGCGGGCGGTCCTCGACCTCCTCCCCGTGGCGGGCTTCTGGCCGGACGTCGTGCACTGCAACGACTGGCACACCGGCCTCGCCCTCGCCTTCCTCAAGACGACCCACGCGGGGGACGAGCGGTACCGCCGCATCCGCGGAGTGTTCACGATCCACAACCTGCAGCACCAAGGGCTGTTCGGGCGGGACCTCTTCGACTGGGCGGGGCTCCCCGCCGAGGCCTGGAACATGGAGGGCGTGGAGTTCTTCGGGAAGCTGAACTTCCTGAAGGCGGGGATCGTCCACGCGGACCGGGTGAGCACGGTCAGCCCGACGTACGCCAAGGAGATCCAGACGCCGGCGTACGGGTACGGCCTCGATGGCCTGCTCCGCTCCCGCGCGTCGAGGCTCTCCGGGATCCTGAACGGAATCGACACGGAGACGTGGGACCCCGCGAGGGACGCGCACATCCCGCACACGTACTCGAGCAAGGCCCTCGGCGGGAAGGCGAAGGACAAGGCCGCGCTCCAGGCGGAAACCGGCCTCGCGAGGGACGCGAAGGCCCCGCTCCTCGGGCTGGTGACGCGGGTCACGGAGCAGAAGGGCTTCGACATCCTCCTCCCCGCCCTCCCGGAAATCCTGGGCCTCGGGGTCCAGGTCGTCCTCCTGGGCACGGGCGACAAGCCGTACATGGACCCGCTGCCCGGTCTCGCGGCCGCCCACCGTGGGTTTGTGGCGGTCCTGAAGTACGACGAGCCGATGGCCCACCGGATCTACGCGGGCTCCGACTTCTTCCTCATGCCTTCGAAGTTCGAGCCGTGCGGGCTCGGGCAGGAGATCAGCCTGCGGTACGGGACCGTGCCGATCGTGCGGGCGACGGGCGGGCTCGCGGACACGGTCACCGACGTGGCCCATGACCCGAAGGCGGGAGACGGGTTCACGTTCGCGGAGTTCTCCGCCCCCGCCCTCGTCGCCGCGGTCCGGAGGGCCGTGGAGTTCTACCGCGCGGGGCGGGGATGGCGCGACCTCGTGCGGCGGGGGATGGCCCGGGACCTCTCGTGGGACGCCTCCGCCCGGGAGTACGTCGGGCTGTACGAGCGGGCGATCACCGGGTAGCGGGACGGGAGGCGCAGGCGGACACGTTCCTCCGTCGCCCGATCCGCTTCCGTGGCTCGCTCCGGCCGAAGGGGACGATTTCGCATCACTTATCGGGGTGGCGCAGGAACCCCGCTTGGGAGAAGTGCTGGTCGAACGTGAACGCGTCGCGGACCTCGAGCGCCTCCATGAGCACGAAGCTCGTGCAGTCCGTGAAGCTCCAAGGCTTGTCCCGACGACTCAGGAGGAGCTTCAGACCGCGCGCGCAGTCCTCCGGGCTGACCCACAGCAATTCCACGCTGCAGGACTGCTCCAAGAGGCCCGCAAGGCGCTCCACCGCGTTCGCGCCAGACCGATGGCAGAGCAGGTTGTAGGTTTCCGCTACGACGTAATCCGAGGTCACCAAGCGTCCGTGGGCCCCCCGCATCAACTCCCGCCAGAATGCCGCGGCAGCGCGATGATTGGGATCCGCGCCGTCCATGAGGGCGTACCAGGCCCCCGTGTCCACGAAAATCACGGCGCCTCCCCATACAGGACCTCGTCGTGGCGCTCCGACGTCCGGGCCTTCCGCCCGCCACGGGAGCGAAAGACCGGGAACGCCTGGAAGATTGGGTCATTGGGGTCCACCCGGTCCGGCAACAGGTGCGCCCGAAGGGCCTCGCGGACGATCTCCTGCATCGGCTTTCCGACCTTCCGCGCCCTGCTCTTCAGGAGCTCGTATTCAGCGTCGGGAACGCGGGCCTGGATGAGTCTCATGCTTCATACAATCAAATTCCATGTATATGAAGATGTCCGTCCCGGTCCGCGAACGTCTCGTTTTCGGGACGCCGGGCGGGGACACTACTCCTCGAGGTTCAGGACGATCGTCTTGAACTCCGTCATCTCGTCGAGGGCGCCGCCCGTGCGCCGCCACGAGTACCGGGGGCACATGTGGCCACAAACGTATATCCCCCCTGTGACGGAACCCCGCGATGGCATCCTCAGACAGGGGGAGAGGAGAGCGACAGTGAACGCAACACGGCCGCGAAAGGCCGTGTTCGCCAAGGTCCGTAGACGAGGGGGTCGGAAGTCATGAAGAAACCGGTGGTTGCGTGGGAAAGGAAGAGGATCATGGCGGGTGCGCTAGCGGTGGCTTTGGTGGCGACCGCCATCGGGTTTCTTGCGACTGCGGGGGATCCCGGTCAGGCTGCATCCACGCCCGGTGGTCCCTCAGGGAGCCCGTGCCCCCCGGTCTACATCGGCAACTACCCCAATGAGCAGGACACTGCGTGGGCCGAGGACGTCCAGGGCCTCGCGCACGACGAGGACCAGTGGTTCGTCACTCAGACGAGCGCCCTGTGGAGCTTCGCCGTTGACTTCGACCTGGCCACGCCATTTTCCATCTTCTCCCTGCCGTCCGGCGTGTCGTTCCAGCGCATGCCGCAAGATCTCACGGACGCCAAATTCAACCATTACGGCGACCTCGATCAGTTTGGGGGCTACGTCTTCGTGCCGTTGGAGGGCGATCGGGGAGCCCCCCCGTACGTCTCCATCCCCATCCGAGGAATTGCAGCCTTTCGCGCCTCGGACCTCACCCTTGTCAACTGGACGCTAATCGATCAGGGAAGCGCCGCATGGTTGGCAATCCGGCAGGAGAAGGATGGCCTCTTCCTTTACAGCTCGAATTCCACCGTATCCAAGGACGAGCCCCTCTACCGCTATTCGCTGGACATGGCCACCTTCGAAAACACCCAGAATCTGACGGCGAGCCTTGAGCCCGCCCCCGCGAGTCAACCCGGTGCTCAGAGGGGACGATTCTGGCTGAACGAGTCCGACGAGCAACCGCTGCGTCGCCCGTTCAAGACAACGCAGGGCGGCGTCTTCGACCCATCGGGCAGCTTCTATCTAATCAACGGATACTACGACCAGAGCGCGTCCGACCAGCGCGGGGGCATCCACGTGTTCAACGCGCGGGGCCGGCTGACGACGGAGTCGACGGTCGATGCGGGCGATGGCGGCTTCCGGTACGAATACCATCCGGAATGGTCCCGGTACGAGGAACCGGAGGGCATCGATTGGTGGGACAACCCTCCGGCCGCCCCGCGAATCAGCGGCCAGCTCCACGCGCTCTTGCTGGACAACGACTTCTGGGGGGACGACGTCTACATCAAGCACTACTCGGTTACGGACTCGTGTCCGACCGAGGCGGACCTCCGCGTGACGAACCTCTGTGAGCCCCTCGACGAAACCAGCTACTCGCAGGATTTTGTGCATTGCACCGTTTCCGTCGACAACCTGGGACCGGGGGTTCCCCGCCAGGTGAAGGTCTTGGACAGTCTCTGGGCCTCCCTCCCGCTCTCCGACTACACCTTCTCTGTGAGCGACAGCGCGACGCTCGTGGACCAGGGCACGGTGCAGACCTTCGCCTTGGACTGTGCCGTGTTGGAAACTCACGACTATTGGGCGAGTGCAAAGGAGTTTGAGTGCGACCTGGGCATGATACCTGTGAACGGAAGGGTGAGCTACTCGGTGGGGTACTGGGCTTTCGCGTCTACCGCCGACTTCAACCACGAAGTGTGGGCGTTCTCCGGCTTGTCGGATCCGGATCTCACGAACAACCAGGCGGTGGACGCCCAGACCTATAGGGTCAAGTCCTTCCTCATGGTGCGAATCAGGGAATCCGTCGATCCCGTGGTCGCGGGGACAACGTTCTCGTACGAGGTGGCCGTCGAGAAGTATCCGCTCACCTTTTCCAACATCTTGGCGCCTACGAACAACGTCATCGTTTCCATCTCCCTGTCTTCGGGTGTGTCCATCCTTTCCGCGACCCCCGCGGAGTTGGGTCCTGGATGGTCCTGCAGCTTGGGCGTACCCGGGGATCCCTCTAGGCCGACCCGGTGTTCCCTCGGGAACATGCCCCCCACTGGCCTCTACACCAGTCAGTGGAAGAAGGTCAATCTCGAAGTGAGCGTGCTGCCAGACACGATTGGTCCAATCCAGATTGACGCGAGCGTGACCAGCGATTCCATCGCCCTCGATCCCAGAACCGAATCCCTGTCGGAATCGACAGGCGTCGTGAGCGCAGCGGACTTGGAGGTCCAACCGCAGACCGCGCAGGTCTCCGTCCTCGCCGGCACCCCGATGACGTACGAAATCGCCCTCGTGAACCACGGCCCGTCCGCAGCCCAAGGAGTGGAGCTTCGCGTCCAACTTGGCTCGGGGGTTCAGTTCCAGCGGGCGGCCGTTGCGGGTGGCGGTGCTTGTTCGTACGTCGAGAGCCCAGTTCACGAGCTCGCGTGCAGTTTCGGGGAACTCATGCCAAACGAGGATTCCCCCATCCTCGTCTACGTCGATGTCGTCGTTCAGCTTCATGTGGGAGACGGGACGACGATCACCGCCGTTGCCAAGGTCACGTCGACGACCCCCGATCCCTCCGCCTCGAACGACGAGTCCACGATCTCCACCATCGTTTCCGCGAGGGCGGACTTGGAGGTACAGTCACGAACCGGGCAGACGTCTGTCGTCGCGGGCACCCCGATGACCTACGAGCTCGCCCTCGTGAACCACGGCCCTTCCGCAGCTCAGGAGGCGGAGCTTCGCGTTCAACTCGATCCAGGGGTTCGGTTCGAGCGGGCGACCGTCGTGGGTGCCGGGACATGCACGTACATCGCGAGCCCTGTCCATCAACTGGCGTGCGACTTCGGCCAGCTGGAGCCCAACGCCGATTCCCCCATCCTCATCTACCTCGACGTCTCGGTTCTGTCGGGCGTTGGAGACGGGACGACGATCGCCGCCGTTGCCAGGGTTGCGTCGATGACCCTGGATCCTACTCCCGCGAACGACGAGTACACGATCTCCACGGCCGTCCGAGCGGAAGCGGACCTCGAAATCCGGATCTCAGCCAGCTGCCTCGTTTGCGATCCGTCCGTGCCCATCGTGTACACGATGACGATCGTCAACCACGGCCCGTCCGACGCGCGGGACGTCGTCGTCGTCAACACCCTGCCTCTGTCGCCGGACACGAACAAGGTGCGGTACCTGTTCGACACCGCGGGCTGTGCGGTCGATGGCAACAACGTCCTTACGTGCGCCTTCGGCACGATCAAGGCGGGCGGGTCCGCGACGTTCGAGGTCTTCATCGAGACGAGCGGAAGGCTTGGTGTCATTACGTACTTCGCGAGCGTGAGCAGTTCGAGCTTCGACCCGGACTTGACGACGAACGCTGCCGCGAAGAGCGTGGTCGTGACGGGGTGATGGACGGCGCCAAGCCCAGGGGAACCCCGATCGCCTGGGAGTTCCCCAATCCCCCCGACGAACATTCCGGGCCCCCGGATGACCACCTCCGAGGCGGGTCCGAACGCCTCGGTTTCGGCCTGCGCGACCAATGCCGCCGCCAGCTACGGTTCCCTGACCGAGGACGGCACCGGGGACGTGACAGAGCACCCGCCCAGGGCGGACGGGATCATCGCCAGTCCGCGCAGGCGTCCCGGCGGCCGATGCGAGCCGGAGGCGTCGGGCCGAGAGGGAGGACCGCGAGGCGTGCACAAGGCACCGATACTCGAACCTCCTGCCGCCCGCCTCACTCCTCGAGGTTGAGCACGATCGTCTTGAGCTCCGTCATCTCGTCGACGCTGTACCCGATCCCCTCGCGTCCGATCCCGCTCGCCTTGCTCCCGCCGAAGGGGAAGAACCCGACGCCGTGGCGGGGGTGGTCGTTCACCGTGAGCTCGCCGACCCGGAGGTCCCGCGCGATCCGCCACACGCGACGGTAGTCCTTCGTGAACACGCAGGAGTCCAGCCCGTAGCGGGACATCCGGCTCACCTCGAGGGCCTCGCCCTCGTCCTCGATTCGGATCACGGTGGCCACGGGCCCGAACGTCTCCTCGAACGCGATGCGGGCCTCCAGCGGCACGGAGTCCAGGAGGGTGGGCTCGACGTAGCAACCGTGGGACGTCCCGCCCCGCAGGAGCTTCGCGCCGTTCTTCACCGCGTCGTCGATGAGGCTCTGAACCCGCTCCGCCGCCTTGCGGTTGATCAGCGGGCCCACCTTGACGCCCGCCTCCCGCGGGTCCCCGAGCTTCCACTCTGCCATCTTCGCGTCCATTGCCTCGACGAACGCGTCCGCCACGGAGTCCACGACGAGAATCGCGGAGATCGCGTCGCACCTCTGGCCCGCGTTCTTCAGCACGCCGTCCAGGCACTTCTCCACCGCCAGCGAGAGGTCCGCGTCCTCGAGGACGATTGCCATGCCCTTCCCGCCGAGCTCGAGGTGGAGCTTCTTGATCCCCGCGCTCCTCACGATCGACTCGCCGACCTCCGTGCTCCCCGTGAAGGAGACCATCGCGACCTTCGGGCTCGCGACGAGGGCCTCGCCCACGGTCGAGCCGCGGCCCGTGACGACGTTGAACCCGCCCGGCGGGACGCCCGCCTCTTGGAGGACCCGCGCGAAGAGGATCATGCTCAGCGGGGTGTCGCTCGCGGGCTTCAGGACGACGGAGTTCCCCGCCAAGAGGGCGGGGATCGCCTTCGCGGCGGCGATGAACAGCGGGTAGTTGAACGGGCACACCGCCGCGATCACGCCCAGGGGGACGCGGGCGACGATCGCGGCCCGCCCCCTCGCGTCCCTCGACCACTCCCCGGGGATGAACTCCCCCATGATCTCGCAGGACTCCTGCATCGCGAGCCGGAGGCGGTCCGCGGTCGCGTTCACCTCGCCCTCCCCGTCCTTCGGGGGCTTCCCCGCCTCCGCGGTCAGGACGCGGACGAAGTCCTCCCTGTGCGCCAGGAGGATCTGGCGGGCGCGCTCCAGGAGCTCGACGCGCTCGAACCCGGGGATCGCCTCCATCGCCCGGTGCCCCGCCACGGCGGCCTCGACCGCCCCCTCGACGTCGATGGGCGCAGAGTCCGGGACCCGCGCGACGAGGGTGTCGTCGATCGGCGTGTCGACGTCGAACGTCGCGCCCCCGCTCGGCTCGAGCCACATCCCGTTGATGAACAGCCGGAACGTCGGGACCTTCTTCTGCACCTCGAAGGTGGGCTCGAACAGGGGGGAGAGCGTCTCGAGCATGGGAATCCCCCTCGCGATGAGGGCCGTGCACAAGAAGGTTGGCAATCCGGAATCACGGGAGGGCGGAGCCGCGCGGGCCTATCGCTCCGCCATCCACGGGGGTCTCCAGGCCCGCCTCACGATCCGCGTCGAGGCGGGAACACGGGGGTCCACGGGGTCAGGAGCCGACACCTTCGCGGGCGGCCCCGGGTTCGGGACATCGCCGGTCCGGACCGGGGCCCCGCACTCCGGGCACCGCACCTCGTCCCGCGCGGGGAAGGCGCGCCCTCCCGCCACGAGGGCCAGGGAACGGACGAAGAGGTACAGGACGACCGTCGTGAGCACGTACGCCTCCCCGGAGATCGCGGGAAGGGGGTCCCCCCGAAGATAGAGGATCCCGTGGTTCAGGAAGAGCCAAGCCCCCGCCACGCAAATCAGGATGAAAAGGACCTCTCGGACCACCTCGCGGACGAGCCAGCGGCTCGCCTGCCACGCCAACGCGACCGCCCCTCCTCCCCCTCTGCGAGCATGATGGACCACGGCCACGATAAAGGTTCGGGCGTTTCTCTATGGCAGCTAGTGCGGGGTCTCCGCCGACTTCACCTTCCCCGCGAGGATCGCGGCGGCGTCCTCCGGCATCACAGGGTTGATGTAGAACCCGGTCCCCCGTTCGGACCCATGATGCCCAGGGTCGGCTCCTCTTCGCCGAAATGCACAAATACGTAGAACCACATCTTAGTGGGTGATGTTGCTCGAGGTTCCCAAGAACGTCGAAGGGAACGGCCCCACGATGGCCACCCTCGTCGAGGTGGGCCAGATTCTGGAGACCGCCCGCCGCGAGCCGCCTTTGAGCCTCGCCGAACTCGCGAGACGCATGAAGGCGAAGCGCGTTCGCCATTCCACGGTCCGGGCCGCCGTGGACTTCCTAGCCCGTCTGGGGTTCGTGACCGTGGGCAGTGGGGGCGTTCAGTGGACGTACACGAGGGACGAACGATTCTGGGCGGCAGCGCGGAAGGGGCTGTCGCTCCTCGAGGAGGCGTGAACTTCGCCCGCGGCCGAGGTCCGCGTGGAATCGCCCCATGCCGAAAGGCAGTTCCGATCCGCTCCGAGGTCGGTGCAGGAAGCCCTGAGGCGCAAGGCGAGGGAACTCGCCGACGATCCGCAGGCCGGGACCTTCCTTCCCATGGCCCGCGTTCCTCCTGACGCCCGGCGACGATGGGAAGCACGTGTGGGTCGGGTCACGAACGTGTACAAGGTGGACCTCCCCGGTGCGTGGCGCGCCTTGTACACGGTCGGAAGCGAGGGCCCCTTGCGCGTCGTCCTGATTCTGGAGGTCCTCCGCCACAAGGACTACGAGAGGGTGCTCGGGTATTCCTGAGTCGCGCATCGCGGAGGCCGTCCCTCCGCCGTCCGCGGCTCCGTTCGGCCGGCTCACCCGCCACTCCGGCCCGCCTCCTTCCGGCGTTTCACTAATGGGGCGTCTCCGCCTTCCCACCATCCCGCGGGATCTGCGCGGCGTCCTCCGGCATCACGGGGTTGATGTAGAAACCGTGCCCCGCTCGAACCCTGCGAATCGAACAGCCGCCAATCGACCCATGCGAGGGGGCAGAGCAACTCGATTACACCTCTTCAGTCCTGGACCGGGCGCCCACGCGGGAAGCCCCCTAGGACCCACCGATGGGGACGGGCGGATCCAGCAGGAACTTGTACGCGGGAATGACCTCGATCGTCCTTCCGCGAATCCGCCGGGTTTCCTCGAGATCGTCGGAGACGACATAGCCCTTGCGCACCCCGTGCTTCTCCATGAAGGCGAGGAGCCCACCGACCTCGACCTTCCCCGACTTCACCTCGATGGGGATGGGCGGCTTGCTCGGGATCACGATGTCGACCTCGTTCTTGTACGGGTCGCGCCAGAAGCACTCGGCCCGCAGCTGGGTGACCACGAGCCACTCGAAGGTGCGCGCCCGGGACAGCGCGTCCGCTCCGAAGGGCAGGTCGGGGGACAGGACGGTCGGGTAGAACTTCTTCAGCCGGCGCTCCTGCTTCCGCCGGCCGGGAGCGAAGTTGTAGAGCTTACGGAGCAGGAAGGATTTCTGAAGGTACGTCAGGTACGCGGACAACGTGTTGCGGGAGATCCCGAGTTCGCCGGCGAGATGGGAGACCTCTAGGATCTGGCCGGGCTCGTCCAAGAGGATGTTCAGCACAGACTCGAGGACGGACACGTCGCGGATCCGCAGCAGACCCGGCAGGTCGCGATAGAGGACCCTCTCCACGATGCTCCCCCGGACGAAACTGCGAACGACCCCCCGATCCTTCACGTCAACGAGTTCCGGGAAGCCCATGGTCTGGGCGAAGGCTTGCAGGGCCCGCCGCAGCTCGGGTCGGTAGAGGGGGACGGGTTCATGCGGGATGCCGCGGAATCGCAGGTACTCGCGGAACGTCAGGGGATGGACTCGGTGCTCCAAGAGGCGGCCGGCCAGCGACTCCAGCGATCCCCTTCGGATGGAAAGGGACTCCGATCCCGAGATGAGGAACTTCACATGCTTGCCCAGCCGGTCATACAAGACCTTGAGCTGGGCCTCCCACCCCGCCACCTTCTGGATTTCGTCGAGGAGGACGAGAGTCCGTCCCTCCGACAACGAACGACCTGCGACCTCCTCGATCGCCTGCAGAAGCGCGCTGAGCTCGAGGGCGGGAAATTCATCGAAGGAGAAATAGGCCACCGCCCGGGGATCCGTCCCTGCCCCGATGGCGTCTTCCACCGCCTTCAGCAGCAACGTCGTCTTTCCCACGCGGCGCAGCCCGGTCAGGGAGAGCATGAACCGCATGGGCAGGGACTTGCGGAGTTCCGCGTAGACCTCCCGCTCCTTGTACTCGACGTGGAACGGTGCTTTCCACCATGGGTTGAAGTCCCTAAGCGCATTCTCAACGTTCGGCATATGCAGCGGGCATATTTTCGATTCTGTGCACCGTATACAGTGCATCTATTTGAGACCTTCCCCGAGGCGCCAGTGGTACCGCGACTCCTTCCGGCCGCAGACGCAATCCGACCGCCGCCGAAGCGGGTGAGAATCGGGCGGAGAAGCTAATATGTTTGCATCGCATACATTGAAAACATGACGGAGGTCACCGTATCGGTCCGGATCCCCCGCGAGATGGAGGAGGAGGTCGAGGCCCTCATGGACGAGGAGCGCCTGGAGAAGTCCGCGGCCCTACGGAAGCTCCTGCACCTCGGGATCGAGAACTACCGGCGGGAGCGTGCCCTGCGCCTCCTCTCCGAACGGAAGGTCACCCTCTCGAAGGCCGCGCAGATCGCGAAAGTGTCGATCTGGGAGATGCTCCACCTCGTGCGGGAGAGGGGCATCGTCTGGGTCGACGACGGCGTGATCGACGACGTTCGGGAAGTCCTCCTCGGGCGCTGACCCAGGCGGAGCCTATGGCGAGACGACCCGTTCTAGTCCTGGACGCGACGCCACTGATTTCCCTGGGTTCTGCCGGGTCGCTCGAACCCGTGCTCCGGCTGGACTTCCGGTTCGTCGTGGCAGAGGAGGTCGGGCGGGAGGTGGTCGTCGAGGGCCGACGGGTTGGCGCGGCAGAAGCATACTCCGTGGAGCGTTTCATCCGAGAAGGGAGGATCGAACGCGCCAAAGTGCAGGACCGGCGTCAGATGCGGAGGATCCAGGGGAACCCCCGTCTGTCGCCCGCGGACGCCGCGTCCCTTGGCCTCGCCCTGGAACTCGACGCCCGCCTCGTGACGGATGAGCGGGACCTCCGCGCGGCCGCGCGTGCCCTGGGCGCGAAGGTCGGCGGCACGCTCTTCCTGCTCGCGTCGGCGGTCAAGGCCGGGCGCATGACGGCTGCGGAGGCCGTGGGGATCGCGGAGCGAATGGTCGAACGGGGATGGTATTGCTCCCCGGCCGTGCTGAAGTCCTTCGTCTCCCTCATCTCGGGCGAAGACTCGTAAGGTCCCACTCCAGGCGCTAGCGTGGTGGCGCTGACCGATGTCTTTCATGAGGAGGGTCCGCTCGTTCAGATTGGCAGACGGCGGATGCTCGGGCTAGCGGCGGACCTCCGCCTTCCCGCCTTCCCGCAGGATCTGCGCAGCGTCCTCCGGCATCACGGGGTTGATGTAGAACCCTGTCCCGCGCTCGAACCCCGCGGTCTCCGTGAGGCGGGGCGTGATCTCGAGGTGCCAGTGGTACCGCGTCTCCTTCCGGTCGCACGGCGCGGTGTGGATGTAGTAGTTGAAGGGCGGGTCGTCCAGGATGCTGTGCAGCCGCCCCAGGACATCCTTCAGCATCCTTGCGAAGGGCGTCCGCTCCTCGTCCGTGACGTCCTCGAACGCCATCTCGTGGGCCTTCGGGAGGATCCACGTCTCGAACGGGAACCGCGCCGCGAACGGCGAGATCGCGACAAACGTGTCGTTCTCCGAGACGACCCGCTTCTCCTCCTCGAGCTCCGTCTCGATCACCTCGCACCAGATGCAGGACCCGCCCGTGGAGTCGTAGTAGTGGGTGGCGGCGTTCACCTCCTCCATGATCCGGCGCGGGACGATGGGCGTCGAGATGAGCTGGGAGTGCGGGTGGGACTGGGAGGCGCCCGCCTTCTCCCCGTGGTTCTTGAAGATCAGGATGTACTTGAACCGCCGGTCCTTGATCAGGTCCAGGTACCGCTGCTTGTACGCGATGATGACCTCCTGGACCTGGAAGTCGCTGAGGTCGGCGAGGTTCGCATCGTGCTCCGGGGACTCGACGATCACCTCGTGCGCGCCGACCCCGTTCACGGAGTGGAAGAGCTGCCGCACCTGGCGGTGGACCTCCCCCTCGACCTGCAGCGCGGGGTACTTGTTCGGGATGCAGCGGATCCACCAGCCCGGCGAGTTCGGCGGGCCTCCCTTTCGGTACGCCAAAATCTCCGGCGGGGTCATCGCCTCGTGCCCGGGGCAGAACGGGCACTTCTCCTTCGGCGTGACCCTGGAGGGGACCTTGAGGTCGTCCGGCCGCTTCGACCGGACCGTCGAGAAGACCACCCACGTGTCCGTGACGTAGTCCTTGCGCAGCTCCGGCATGAGAATCCTTGGGGGCTGGGCGTGGATGATGCAGACCGGAGTTTAAGGGTTGCGTGACGGTTATCCCGCCGCGTCTCCCGGGCGCCGGCGTGTGCAACACAACAAAATGCGGAACGGGAGGGGGAGGTCCGAGACCACAGACGGCTTCCTGTCACACTACAACAGGGTCCGGTCCCACCGGTCCCTGGACTACGAGAAGCCCCTGGAGGTGTTCCTTGTGGACCTGCCCTGATTTCCATGGAGGCCTCTCCGGTTCCACTGTTTCTTGCGTAGTACACTGCCGGGCGCCCCCGCACAAGGTTTATCCCCGCCGCGCGCGTGCCTATGCCACCATGGAGGCCGCGACCGCCCCCCAGCATCCCCTCGGCCTCAGCCCAACGGCGGTGGAGCGCATCCGGAGGCTCCGCCAGCAGTTCGAGAGGCCCGACGGGGGCCTGCGCCTCCGGATCATCGCGGGCGGCTGCAGCGGGATGCAGTACCGGATCGACTTCGCGGAGGTCCCGCGGAAGGACGATGTCGTCGTCGCCCAGGACGACGTCAGGGTGTTCATCGACCCGAGGTCCCTGACGTACGTGAAGGGCTCGAGCCTCGACTACTGGGAGGACCTCCTCGGCGGCGGGTTCAAGGTCGTGAACCCGAACGCGAAGAGCGCGTGCTCGTGCGGGGTCTCGTTCACGGTCTAGGCCGGGTCACAGGGCCGCGGCGAGGACCTCGGCGATGTCCAGGACCTGCACCGGCACGTTCTCGCGCTTCTGGATCTCCTCGAAGTGCATCTCCGCGTGCGGGCACGTCGTGACGAGCGCCACGCCCCCGAGCTCCACGGCGTTCTGGAGCCGATTCGAACCGAGGGATCGGGCCTGGTCCGGGAACACGAGCGCGAAGCCCCCGCCCGCCCCGCTGCAGTGCGCGTCCCCCTTGGAGGGGGACATCTCGAGGGGGACGAGCCCCTTGAGGAACTTCATCGCGTTCCTCGGCGCGTCGAACATCCCCGTCACCCGGCCCTGGGCGCACGAGTCGTGGAACGCGACCTTCAGGTTCGGCAGGGGCCTCGTGAACGCGAGCCGCTTCTCCGTGACGAGGCGCTCGACGTACTGGGTGATGTGGAGGACGCTGAACGGCGGGTTCCCGCCCCAGTGGCGGTAGTCCTTCCGGAACGCCCGCACGTCCTCCGCGCACGCGGTGACGAGGATCTTCGCCCCCGTCTCCGCCACCGCCTCGAGGTTGTGGGGCATCAGCTCCTTCTTCACGTACTCGCCGAACCCCATGTTCGCGAGGGGTGCGCCGGAGCACCACTCCCCGCCGCCGAGGATCCGGTACCTCACCTTCGCGGCGTTCAGGATCTTGACGACCGCCCTCGCGACCTGCTGCCTCCGGTACGACGCGACGCACCCCACCCAGTACACGGCCTCCGGGGACTCGTCCTGGACCGCCTCCGGCGGGATCCACGCCCCGCGCCGCTCCTGCGGCTCCCCGTAGATGTTGCGGGTCTCCCGCACGTTCTCGAGCACGGGCTCGTGCTCCCGCATGCCCAGCCCGGACGCGACCATCCACCCCTTCACGTCCTGCCACAGGTCGTCGAACGGGATGTCCACCATGCACGCGTTCTCGCAGGCGCCGCACGCCGTGCACTCGAAGACCGCCCGCGAGAACTCCGGCCCCGGGACCGTGTCCCGGCGGAGGATCCGGTCCACGATGCCGAGGCCCCGCCTCGAGTGCTCCCGCATGAAGAACACCTTCCCCCGCGGGGCGGCGGACTCGAAGCCCAACTCCCGGTACGCCGGGCAGACGGGCACGCAGTACCCGCACATCGTGCACGCGTTGAGGTGGACCTCCATCGGGGGCGGGTCCGCGATGCGGGTGGCCATGGACCGCCTCACGCCTTCGCCGAGGACAGCTCGCCCTCGGCCGCCTTGAGCTGCGCCCGCTCCTGCGCGAGGAGGGTCTCCATCGCGGCCTTCAGGGCCCCCTTCGCGAGGGGCGCCGCGGCCTCGATCTCCGCGATCCGCGCCTTCCCCGCCGCCACGGAGATCTCCCACGCCATGGAGGGCTTGAACTCCTTCTCGAACGCGTAGCGCGCGGCCCCGCAGCTCGGGCAGGACGGAGGGATCTCCTCCGAGACGTACCCGCACGCGTAGCACTCGACCTTCGCGACCGCCTCGAAGGGGTACACCGTGGGCGCGGTCGACGTCGGGGGCGTGACCCCCGCCTTCCCGACCGCGTCCTCGAGCGCGGACAGGGCCTCCTCGCGCTC
>Ga0154848_1077_pt11 | contig 18068 bp, 17 predicted proteins | sample Rifle2008BG16ft_FD_105576 | JGI IMG/M metagenome (GOLD analysis project Ga0154848, IMG submission 105576) | Euryarchaeota archaeon RBG_16_68_12 | reverse complement strand
GGCGGCGTCGAACCGGCGAGCGCTCGCGAGGGCGCGGGCGAGGAGCCGCCGCGACGCGGGGGAGCGCGACTGCGCGAGGGAGCGCTCCAGCGCCGGGACCGCCTCCGCGACGTCGCCGGAGGCGAGGAGGGCCTCCGCGAGGAGGTCGAGGGCCTCCGCGTCCGCGGGCGTCCGGGAGACGAGGTCGCGGGCGACGGTCACCGCCTCCGCCGCGCGGCCCTCCCGAAGCAGGAGACGGGAGAGGGCGGCCATCGCGGGGAGGTCCCCTGCCTTCGCCGCGAGCGCGTACGCGGAGAGGGCCTCGTCGTCCCGCTCGAGCTCCGCGAGGAGCTGCGCCCGCAGCCGGAGCACCTCCGCGTTGCCGGGCTCGATCTCGAGCGCCGCGTCGTACGACCGCAGGGCCTCGTCGAAGCATCGCCGCCCCTCCTCCGGGTCCCCGAGCTCCAGGCACGTGCGGCCCCGGAAGATCCACGCCTCGTCGTACGTCGGGTTCAGGACGAGCGCGTTCGACAGCGCCTCCCGGGCCTCCTCGAGGCGGCCGAGGTCGTGGAGGACCTCTGCCTTCGCCATCCACGCGTGGTCGTAGTTCGGGTTCAGGTCGAGGCTCTGCGCGATGAGCTCGAGCCCCTCCTCGGAGCGCCCGAGCTTCCCGAGGGCGTGCCCCTTCGCGTACAGCGCGTAGTCGAAGTCGGGCTTGAGCTCGAGGGACCGGTCGTGGTACTTCAGGGACTCCACCCACTTCCCCATCTTGTCGAGGGCGTTCCCGATGTTGTTCCACGCGATCTCGTACTTCGGGTTCACCTCGATCGCCCGGTCGAAGTACGGGATCGACTCCTGGTACCGCCCGAGGTTGTACAGGGCGTTCCCGAGGTTGTTCCACAGGACCTCGTCGGCCTGGTCGATATCGAGGGCCTTGCGGTAGCACGCGACCGCGTCCTCGAGCCGGTCGATCCCGTGGAAGGTGTACCCCTTGTTGTACCAGGCGTGCTTGTACCTCGGGTTCAGCGCGAGGGCGCGGTCGTAGCACCGGAGCGCCTCGTCGTGGATCCCGAGCATGAAGAACGTGAACCCCTTGTTGTTCCACGCCTCCTCGTTCTTCGGGTTCAGCGCGAGGACCTTGTCGTAGGACTCGATCGCCTCCTCGTACCGCTCCAAGGAGTAGAGGGCGTTCCCCAAGGCGTTCCACGCGTCGACGTAGTCCGCCCGGATGGACGTGGCCCTGCGGTACGCGGCCACCGCCTCCTCGTACTTCCCGAGCTGCTCGAGGAGGAGGCCCTTCCGGTACCACGCGACCTCGCTCTTCGCGTCGACGTCGCTGAGCCGCCGGTAGCATTCGAGCGCCTGCTTCGTCCTGCCGAGCTGCGCGAGGGCGAGCCCCTTGTCGTACAGGGCGACGGTGTAGTCCGGCCTCAGCGCAAGGGCGCGGCCGTAGCAGTCGACCGCCCTTGTGTACTCGCCGAGGTACGCGTGCGCGTTCCCCCGGTTGTACCAGGCGATCTCGTAGTCCGGGTTCGCGGCGACGGACTTCTCGTAGCAGGCGAGGGAGTCCCGGTGGCGGCCGAGGGAGTCGAGCGCGACCCCGCGGTTGTTCCACACGACGTGGTCACGGAGGCCGAGCTCGATCGCGCGGTCGTACCGGGCGATCGCGTCCTCGTACCGCTTCCCGTCGCACAGCTCGTTCCCCCGGAGGAACTCCTCCTCCGCGCGCGCGAGGGAGACGGACCTCTCCTCGACCGTGATGGCCGCGACGGGCGGTAGGACGGCGAGCGGGGCCACGGAGGTGTGCAATGCCGGGGCACGCGATATAAACGTTTTCGACCCGCTCTCCGGTCCGCGAACCGCGGAGGCGAAGGTGGGCAGCTTTAAGTAGCGAGAACCGGTTTCGACGGGTCCGCGAGGCGATGAGCTGAGCACCACGGACCTCGAGGGCTTCTCGAAGTCGAAGGTGATGGAGCTTCCCCGCTCCGTCGTCGTCGGCCACGACGCGCTCCTGCAGGTCGGGGAGGTGTGCGCGGGCCTGAAGATCGGCCGGCGGGCCCTTGTCGTCGCGGACCCCACGACGATGAAGGTCGCGGGGGAGACCGTCGTCCGCCAGCTCCAGGAGCGGAAGATCCGGACGGAGGAGTTCCTGATCGCGGACGCGAACTGGGAGGCGGTGGCGGGCGCGAAGGACCTCATCGCCGCGAAGGAGATCGACTTCGCCCTCGGCGTCGGCGGGGGGCGGCCGATCGATGTCGCGAAGCTGGCCTCGTTCCAGACGGGCATCCCGTTCGTGAGCGTGCCCACCGCCGCGAGCCACGACGGCGTCGTGTCCGCCCAGGCGTCGATCGAGAAGGACGGGCAGAAGCAGAGCTTCGCCGCGGCGACGCCGATTGCCGTGATCATGGACACCGGGGTAATCGCGGAGTCCCCCTTCCGGCTCCTCGCGGCGGGGTGCGGGGACATCATCTCGAACCTGACCGCGGTGAAGGACTGGGCCCTCGCGCGGAACCTGCGGAACGAGTACTACTCGAGCTACGCGGCGGCCCTCTCGGAACTCGCGGCCCGCCTCCTGATCGAGAACGCGCAGGCGATCAAGCCGAGGCTCGAGGAGAGCGCGTGGTTCGTCGCGAAGGCCCTCGTGTCGAGCGGGGTCGCGATGTCGATCGGGGGGTCGTCCCGCCCGGCGTCGGGGTCCGAGCACAAGTTCTCCCACGCCCTCGACAAGATCGCGAAGAAGCCCGCGCTCCACGGGGAGCAGTGCGGCGTGGGCACGATCATGATGATGTACCTGCATGGCGGGGACTGGGAGGAGGTCCGGAACGCGCTCCTCGCGATCGGGGCGCCGACGTCCGCCAGGGCCCTCGGGCTCACGGACGACGAGGTGCTCCAGGCCCTGATCCACGCCCACGAGATCCACCCCGAGCGGTACACGGTCCTCGGGGACGCGGGGCTCACGCCGGAGGCCGCGGAGCGGCTCGCGCGGATCACGAAGGTCATCTGAGGACGCGGAACCGGTCCAGTGCGTCGACGAGGCGGGCGACGAACGGCTCGACGTCGATCGTCAGGCCGTACCTCCCGAAGTACTGCTGGAGTGCGTTCAGCCCGTGGGTCAGGGCGTCGGACGCCTCCGTGAGGCGGATCCATGGCGCCGTCCCCGTGCGGTCCACCCGCAGGCCCTCGGAGAAATCGATAAACCAAGGGTGCCCGCCGTGGAGCAGGACGTTGTACGCGCTCAGGTCCGTGTGGACCACGCCCGCCCGCGCCATCGCCTCCACGCCCGCCAGGACCTCCTGGAGCAGGGGCTCCGGGTCCTCGAGCCGCACGTCGTGGAGCCGCGGGGCGGGGCCGTCGTCGTCACCGAGGTACCGCATGGAGAGCATGTTCTCCACCCGCCGCGCGGGGGTCGGTACGCGGACGCCCCCCTTCCACGCGCGGTGCATCGTCTCGAACTCGTGCGCGGCCCGCCAGCCCATGGAATCCGCCTTCACGGGCCCGCCGCCCCTGTGGGACGTCCGGTAGAGGCGGTAGATCTTCACCGCGAGGGGCGCGCCGTTGTACGTGCACAGCAGCACCTCCGCTTCCTTGCCCGCGCTGATCGGGCGCACGACCTCCGTCGCGAGCCCGGAGGAGAGGACGGCCTCGGCCCGGGAGCGGTAGTCCGGCTCCTCGAGCTCGAGGGTCCCGCTTCGGATTCGCCAGCGGACGCTGGCGTCCAGGTATGCGTCGTTCGGCATCGCGTTCGTTCTTGAGAGCGGGCATGGGGCGTTCGCACTCGCAGGCGCACAACGCCGGGAGAAGTGGCGGGGCGGTCTACAGGGCTCCCGGCGCATCTCGGAAAACCAACATGGACATCATCGCCGGGAACCTCCTGGTCTCAGGACCGCTGGATTCATTCGCGAGGGTGTACATGAACCTGGCGGCGGGACACGCCAACCTTTTAACCGTGCCGGGCGGTATCTTCACCCGAAGCGGCGGGCCGACCCGAGGGGGCGTGGGATTCTTGAAGGGGGCCGTACCCACACGCGTGAACGTCACGACCGCGGAGGCCGTGCTCCTCTCCATGGGCTACAAAGTGTACCGCGAAACGTTCGACCTCGTCGCCGTCCGCCACATGGAGAACGGGAAGCGGTTCCACACCCGCATCGAGGCCCACGGCGCCCCCGTCGTCCCGAGGGGCGCGGAGATCGACGTCCACATCGACTACCTCCGCGCGCGGGGCCACAACCACGGCTCCCTCGCGGAGGGCGAGTCGATCCGGATCGAGATGGAGTCCCTCCTCGACTTCCTCAGCGCCGCGAAGCCGTCCCGCGGGGCGGCGGGGTTCGTGTCCTGCCCGACGTGCGGGAAGGAGATGGCGACCCCGCTCTTCGAGACCCACCGGAAGGTGTCCCACCGCTAAACGGGCCACAGCGCGCCGGCGATCCTCTGGCGGGCCTCCGGGTCCATCCCCGCGGAGACGCGGTCCGTCGCCCGCACGACGACCGCCCCCCATGGCCTCCTCTCGACGCGGACCGCGGGGAGGGCGCCCAGCCTCGGCTCGCCGATCGCGGCCGCCATGGCGGGGCCGTACACGTTCGTCGCGAACACCTCCCGCGTGAGGTCCCGCCCCTTCCGCTCCGCGAAGTCGTCGTACAGGTCCAGGGCCATGAAGTCGGGCCGCAGCACGTCCCCGACCTCGAGCAGGAACCGCACGAGCGGCTCCCGCGCCGCCGCGTCCTCCGGGGTGTCGTCGACCCCCACGTGGAGGCCGAGGACGAGGACGTCGTCCCGCCACCGGAAGTCGTGCTGGTCGCCGCGGTCGTACCGCCACACGGCCACGTTCGTGAACGCCTTCCGGCCCGACTCGGCGCGGCGCCACAGGGTGATGTCCCAGCCGTCCGCGAGGGTGCGGGCGTTGTAGTTCCGCTTGTCCGTGGGCACGGCGCCCTTGTCCACGAGGGCGAGGGCCCTCTCGAACGTGAGCGCGGCGGGGGGCATGCACGCGAGGGCCGTCAGGCCGTAGCGCCACCGGTTCCTCGGAGCAGGCGCGGCCATGGAGGCTCCCGTGGGCGAGGGCGGCGCGGCTAGAATACGTTTTGGGCCCCCGAAGTTTCCCGCCATGGCGGGAGAACGGCCCTCAGTCGAAGTCCCGGCTGTAGATCGACCGGCCGACGGTCTTGAAGCCCATCGACTTCCAGAACGCCGCCGCCTCCGCGTTCGTCGGCAGGACCTCGAGGTCGATGCGGTCGATCTTCATCGCCTTCGCCTCCTCCAGGAGGCGGTTCGCGAGGGCGCGGCCCACGCCCTTGCGGCGGAGGGAGGGGTCGACGAAGAAGTCGTTCACGACGAGGACCCGCCCCAGCTCCGCGGACGGCGAGTACACGGCGAGGGCGACGCCGACGACCGTCCCGCGCTCCCGCGCGACGAGGACGACGCCGGGGAAGCGGTTCCGGATGCCCTGGTCCACGGCCCATGTGATCCGCTCGGGCTTCGGACGCACCCCCTCGGAGGCGATGTACGCGGTGACGAGCCGCTCAACCGCCTCGCGGTCGCCGGGGTTCGCGCGCTCGACGACGAACACCATGCGAGGCGACTCGAGACGGAACCGCGCTATGAGCCTTGCGGGGCCCCCGCACCGGAAGTCAGAACAGCACGACCCGGACCCGCTCCCCCTTCTCGAGCAGGTCCACGTTCGCGGGGATCTCGATGTACCCGTCCGCATGGGCCATCGAGGTGATCGCCCCGCTCTCCTTGTAGGCGGGCACCGCCGTGCCGCCCTCCACGCGGACCGTGTGGAACTCCACCCGCCCGATCGCGGACACGAGCCGCTTCGAGAGCGGGAGCTCGACGACCTTCTCCGGCGCGGGCGGGACGCGGGCCATCCGCCGCAGCATCGGCACGAGCATCATGTAGCAGTTCGAGAGACACGAGGTCGGGTACCCGGGCATCCCGAGGACGACCTTGCCGTTCACCACGCCGAGGACGGTCGGCTTCCCGGGCTTCACCGCGACGCCGTGGAACTTCACCTCCCCCATCGCGCGGAGGACGTCGATGACCATGTCCTTCTCCCCGACGCTCGACCCGCCGCTGAACACGGCGAGGTCGTACCGCGTCGCCCTCCGGATCGCCGCCGTCAGGCGGTCGAGCCGGTCCGGCACGCGCCCCAGCAGCGCGGGCTCGCCGCCCGCCTCCAGGACGATGGAGGCCATCGTGTGCGCGTTGATGTCGTACACCTGGCCGGGCCGGATCCGCCCCCCGGGCGGGACGACCTCATCCCCCGTCGTGAGGATCGCGACCTGCGGCCTCGCGTACACGTCGACGTCCCTCTCGCCGACCGCGGCCAGGGCGCCGACCTTGGCGGGGGTGAGGAACTCGCCCGCCCGCACGACGGTCTCGCCCCTGCGGATGTCCTCCCCCTGGCGGGACACGTTCTCCCCGGGGTGCACGGGCGAGTACACGCGCACGGCGTCGCCCTCGCGCTCCGTGTCCTCCACCATCACGACCGCGTCCGCCCCGGCCGGGAGGCTCGAGCCCGTCGCGACCTCCGTGCACCTCCCCTTCGCGACCCGCTTCCTCGGGACGGAGTCCGCGTACAGGGTCTCGATCCGGCGGACCTCCGCAGGGCGGAACTTGCCCGCACGGAACGTGTCCGCGGCCCGCACGGCGTAGCCGTCCATCGCTGCGCGGTCGACGAGCGGGACGTGGATCCGGGAGACGACGTCCCTCGCGGCGACCCGGTGGAGCGCGTCCAGGAGGGGGACGCCGTCCCGTCGCTCGATCGGCCTCGCCAGGGCCATCAGCATCCGCATCGCCTCGTCGAGGGAGACGAGGGCCTTCAGGGGCCGCATCCCGCCGCCGCGGCGCCCCCGGGCGTCGTGGTCCTCGTGTCCGCGACGGGCGGGGCTCATCCCTTCATCACCCCGACCGCATGGCCGAGCTCGGGGAGGACCAGGGAGCGCGCCGCGAGCTCCACCGCCGCCGGGGAGCCGGGGAGGCAGAACAGGAGCCGGCCGCGGTACACGCCCGCCAGGGCGCGGCTCAGCATCGCCGCGCTCCCGATCTCCCCGTAGCTCAGGGAGCGGAACAGCTCCCCGAAGCCGGGCAGGACCTTGTCGAGCTTGGGCTCGAGGGTCTCGATCGTCACGTCCCGCGGGGAGAGGCCCGTCCCGCCGTTCGTCAGGATCGCGTCGCACGCCCCCAAAGCCCGCTCCACCGCGTCCAGGATCGGGGAGGCCTCGTCCTTCACGATCGCGTAGAAGGCGAGGGCATGACCCGCGTCCGTCAGGATCCTCTTGAGGAGCGCCCCGGACTCGTCCGTCGCCTCCGTCCGGGTGTCGCTAACCGTGATCACGCCGCACGTCACGCGCTTCGGAGCGTGGGCTTTGTGCGCTTCGACCGCCGCCATGGTGGCACACCCTACCGCGGCGGGGTTCAAGAAGGGTTCGCCGGCGCTACGCGGTCCGGCCGCGGCCCCGCTCGAGGGAGCTGCCGACGACGAACAGGACGGCGGCGCCCCAGAACAGGAGGGTCCAGAAGACGAGGATGGCGCCCGGGACCATGCCCAGGACCGCGACCGCGAGGTAGTTCGCGGGGGCGAGGACGCCCAGGAGGGCACCGAGGATGACCAGGTCCTTTCGTGGTCGCGTCGCGTACATGTCGAGCGTTCTAGCCTGGGGGCGGCACTTAAGGGTCGTGTGCGAAGGCTAGTGACCGTTACGGCCGACCCGTACTCCCTTCGTTTTTGTACGTACCCGTATATTCTCCACCCGCGCATGGGGATACTGGCCCCTCTCGTCCTTCTCCAGCGCCTTCACCATGTCCCAGACCGTGAGCAGGGCGACCGTGACGCCGTAGAGGGCCTCCATCTCGACGCCCGTCTTGTACGTCGCGGCGACCGTGCACGTCGCGGTCACCCGGCCCCGCCGGACGGCGAGCTCGACGCCCGCGCTCGTAATCGGGATCGGATGGCAGTGCGGGAGGGCTTCCCACGTGCGCTTCACGGCCTGGAGGCCCGCGACCTCCGCGGTGCGGATCGCGTCCCCCTTCGGGACCCTGCGCGCCCGGATCGCGCGCAGCGTGGCGGGCCGGAGGACGAGGTCCCCGGTGGCGACGGCCCGGCGGGGGACGTCGGGCTTCGCGGAGATGTCGACCATGCGGGCCATGGCTCCGGGGCGACGGGGACGCGGGGCCATAAACGTTGGCGGGGACGCACGGCGGTCCGCCGGCGGGCGGGCCGGTTGGCCTTACTTGAGGCCAACTCCCGGCGAGCCCCCAAGGCCCGCCATGGCCTCCCGCCTCCCGGAGTGGACGGCGGCCCTCCGTCGGGTCGTCAAGTCGGCCTTGCTCAAGGTCAACCGCAGGCAGACCCCTCCCGCCGTTCGCCGCGGCGCGTCCCCCGGGCCCGGCTCGGGAGCCTCAGGGGAACCGGCGGCCCCCGTACAGGTGCCGGTCGTGCCCCTCGGACAGGTTCCTGAGCTTCCCCTTCCCTTTCACCAAGGGGAAGATGCGGAATATCGGGTCGTCCGGGTCGACCTCGTCCCGGACCGTGAGCTTGCGGATCGCCTCCCGCACGGCGTCCTTGATCGTCGTTTTGCGGGCCCTCACGTAGGCCTCGAGGAGCGCGTGCTCGGTCTCCGTGAGCTCGGTCTGGACGACCCGCATCCTAGATGTAACATGCGACATCATCTATTTAAGATGTCGGCGGGGGGCCGCGCCCGCCCTTCCGACTTCCAGATCGGGACGACCTTCTTCACCTCGTCCATCGCCCATGCGCAGGCTTCGAAAGCCGCGCGGCGATGGGCCGCGGAGCACGCGATCGCGACGCTGTCCCCTCCGACGCGGACCCGCCCGAGGCGGTGGACGATCGACATCTCGAGGACGCCGAACCGCTTCCGCGCGCCCTCCGCGATCTCCGCCATCTTCCGGAGGGCCATGGGCCGGTACACCTCGTAGTCCAGGGCCCGCACGCCGGGGTCCGCCCGCACGGTGCCCAGGAACAGGACGACCGCGCCCGCGTCCTCCCGCCGGACGGAGTCCACGACGGCCTCGACGTCGATCGCCGCCCGCTGGACCTCGATGAACCCTCCCGCCCCGCCGCTCACGGGCGGCATCAGCGCGACCTCGTCCCCGTCCCGCAGCCGCGCGGAGGGCTCCGCGAACTCGTGGTTCACGGCCAGGAGCATCGTGTCCCGGAGGCCCCGGAGGCGGGGATGCTCCGCGGTCACCGCCTCGAGGAGGTCCCGCAGGGTCGCCCCGTCCGGCAGGTGCACCTTCAGATCCCCCGAGCCCGCGATGTCCCGGTACGATGCGAAGAGCCTCACGGTGACGTGCATCGCCCTGCTCCCGTGTCGGGCCATGGCGACACGCCACGGCCGTCCCGCCCGCCCATGGCGGGGGCCCGATGGAGGGGGCGTGCGGCCATAAGGGTTTCGCGGGACCGGGTTGGCCTTACCTGAGGCCAACTCCCTCACGGTGCGCCCGCGGCCGCCTTGGCCCTCCCCGCATGGATCCTCCGCCGGGCATCCTCGATCGCCTTCCGGGCGTACGCCTCCAGGGACTCGATCGCCCGCCTCCGGGCGTCCGCGTCCCCCGCGGGCCCGATGTAGTCGTACACCTGTCGCCGCCTGCCGCCGTCCGGCTCGTAGTGCCAGACGTAGAGGTAGTCGCGGCCCTTCACCGCCTTCACGCGGACGCCGCAGCCGAGTTCCATGGCGGGTGCATCGCGTTGGCCTTACTTAAGGCCAACCGGGGGAGATGGCCGAAAGTACTCGCCGGACTCCCACCCCATGGCCCCACCCCCACCCCTCCGTTTCCGCTGGAAACCCTTATCCCGTCCCCTCCCGATGGACCGCCCCGCGTGAAGGTCCTTCTCGTCACCCTGACCCGCGACACCCGGGAGATCGAGGCCCTCGTCGCGAGCGCGGGCCACTCCCTCGTCGACACGGTCTTCCAGGACCGGGACGCGCCGGACCGCCGCTTCTTCGTGGGGAAGGGGAAGCTCGATGAGATCGAGGAACGCCTCAAGTCCCTCGACGCCGACATCGTCCTGCTCAACGGCGAGCTCCATCCCGCCCAGCACCACACCCTCGAGAAGAGGCTCGGGAGGGAGTGCTACGACCGCCTCCGCCTCATCCTCGAGATCTTCGCGGCGCGCGCGCACAGCCGGGAGGCGAAGCTCCAGGTCGAGCTCGCCCTCCTCCACTACGAGGTGCCGATCCTGCGGGAGTGGATCCACAGTGCGGCCATCGGGGAGCGACCGGGGTTCATGGCGGGAGGCGAGTACCGCGTCGACGTGTACCTCGAGACCGTGAAGCGGCGCCAGCGCCGGATCGAGGAGGATCTCGAACTCGTGCGGAGGGAGCGGGGCCGGAGGCGGGCCGCGCGGAAGGACCGGGGGTTCCACCTCGTCTCCCTCGCGGGGTACGCGAACGCGGGGAAGAGCTCGATGCTGAACGCCCTCACGGGGGAACGGGTCCTCGTCGAGGAGCGGATGTTCTCCACCCTGTCCACGACGACGCGGGCCCTCCAGGGGGCGCGGCGGAGGATCCTCCTCACGGACACGGTCGGCTTCGTGGACCAGGTCCCCTTCTGGATGGTCGAGGCGTTCAACTCGACGTTCGAGGAGATCTACGAGTCCGACCTCGTCCTCCTCCTCGTCGACGCGTCCGATCCCGATCCGGAGATCCTGCGGAAGGTGCGCCTCGCGGCGAGGACCCTGATGCCCCGGATCGCGGGCGCCGCCATCCTCCCCGTCCTCACGAAGGCGGACCTCATGCTCCCGGATCGCCGCGACGACGTCGCCCGGCTCCTGGAGCAATCCGAGTTCCATACGGCCCCGGCGGTGACCTCCACGGCGACGGGGGAGGGCCTGGCCGAGCTCACGGAGGCGGTCGGGAGGCGGTTCGTCCTCCCGGTCCTGGTGACCGTGCGCCTGTCCGCGGGACCCGAGGGCGCGGCGGGGCTGAGCTGGCTGTACGAGAACGGGGAGGTCCTCCACGTCGACTACGGGCCGCACCACACGGAGGTCCGGGTCCGCTGCCGGGCGGAGGACTCGGAGCGCGTCGCCGCCCTCGGACGGATCGTCTCCCGCACCCCGTGAGGCGGGCCTACCTCGCGATTTTCAGCTCGAGCTCTTTCTTCGCGACCCGGTCCCCGTACCGTGATGGAAGGTCCCACTCCGCGAGGTGCTTGATTCGCTTCCGGTTCTTCAGGAACACTTCCTTCGACATCGTGTTGATGAGCTTCTCGAACTCCCGGGTCTTCTTCAGGGTGTCGTAGAAGTCGAACGCGCCGATGAGGATGACGAGGCTCGCGAAAATCGCCTCCCAGAAGATCCACCCGCCGAGGGCCGTGAGGATGTAGTCGAGGATCGCCGCCGTGCGGGCCCACTCGCGCGCCTGCGGGACGTACCCGACGGTCGCGACGAACACGAGGAACACACCGAGGGCGAAGAAGATTCCCGCGAACTCGAACCGGAAGTTCTGGTGGAGGTCCGCGAGGAGGCTCGAGATCTTCTGCCAGGCATTGGTTCCCGCCCGGTACCGCCGCACGGGCCGCGCCAAGTGGCCTTCGGTTAAAAAGCTTTATCCGGGCGGCGGCGTCCGGGGCAGCGACCCGCATGCCCGCCCTCCGGACCCCCCTGTTTGACTGGCACGCGTCCCACGGCGCCCGCATCGTCGAGTTCGGCGGGTGGGAGATGCCCCTGCTCTACGCGGGGATCGTCGAGGAGCACCTCGCGGTGCGCCGGGGTGCCGGGCTGTTCGACGTGAGCCACATGGGCAAGCTCGTTCTCGAGGGTCCCGGGGCCACCGCCCTCGTGAACCGGCTCTCCACGAACGACGTCCCGTCCGCGGCGGGGCGGGCGCGGTACACCCACCTCCTCGACGAGGCGGCGCACATCCTGGACGACGTGATCTTCACCGCCCTCGGACTGGAGCGCTACCTCTGCGTGTGCAACGCGGGTCCGAGGCCCCGCGTCGTCGCGTGGATCCGCGAGCACCTCGGGTCCGTCCGGCTCGCGGACCGGACCCCGGAGTTCCTGTGCCTGGCCCTCCAGGGGCCCCGGGCCGCGGAGGTCCTGGGCCGCCTCACCCCCCACGACCTGGGGTCGGTCCGCCCCTTCCGCGCCGCGGCGATTGAAATGGCCCTCCCCGGCCACGGGGTTCCACCGGAAACGGAGGGGCGGGGGCCCTCCCCGGCCTCCCTCTCCCCGCCCGGGACCGTGCTCGTGACCCGCACGGGGTACACGGGCGAGGACGGCTTCGAGCTCCTCCCGCCGAGCGCCCTCGCCGTGCCCGTGTGGGAGGCCCTGCTCGCGGCGGGGGAGGACGCCGGGATCGTGCCCGTCGGCCTCGGGGCGCGGGACACCCTCCGCCTCGAGAAGGGCTACCTCCTCAGCGGCACGGACTTCACCGGCGCCGAGACGAGCCTCGAGACGAACTCGGAATGGCTCGTGAAGTGGGACCACGACTTCATCGGCCGCGAGGCGCTGCGGGCGCAGAAGGATCGGGGCGGCTACCGGCGGCTGATGGGCCTCCGCCTCCTGGAGCGGGGGATCCCCCGCCACGGCTGCCGCGTCCTCGAGGCGGGCCGGGAGGTCGGGACCGTGACGAGCGGGACGATGTCCCCCTCGCTGAAGGTCGGGATCGCCCTCGGGTACCTCGAGGAACGCGTTTCCTCGCCCAGGACGCGGGTCGAGGTCGACGTCCGCGGGGAGCCGAGGCGGACCGAGGTCGTCAAGCCTCCATTTTTATGACCTCAAGCAGAATATAAATCGTGCGGACGGCGCCTGTTACCTATTCCCATGGCCGGGGAGAATGGTGCGGACCGCCCCTCGGGTTCGGTAACAATGCTGGTAACAGACATCTGCCCATATGCTAACATACATGCTGCAAAAAGGCATTTAGCAACCCCGGGGTTTGCGCCCGCCCACCCCCCGCCCGGGCCCGAGAGGAACCGGTTCGGAGCCCGCGCGTCGCCCTGGAGAGAGGATCCTGATGCTGAAACTGGACCCGACCATCGACCTCATCGCCGGTGAGCCCGAGCCGCGGCTGACGGAGAACGCGCTGCGGGTGCTCGAGAAGCGCTACCTGAGGCGGGACGAGTCGGGCAAGGTCATCGAGACCCCGAGGGAGCTGTTCTGGCGGGTCGCCTGGAACCTCGCGCAGGCGGACGCCCTGTACGGCGCCTCCGACGCGGAGGTCCTGGAGACCGCGAAGCGGTTCTACCGCCTCGTCGCGAACCTCGAGTTCCTCCCGAACTCCCCCACCCTGATGAACGCCGGGCTGGACCTGCAGCAGCTGTCCGCGTGCTTCGTGCTGCCCGTCGAGGACAGCCTCGCAGGGATCTTCCAGACCCTGAAGGAGTCCGCACTGATCCATCAGAGCGGCGGCGGGTGCGTGAGTGCCGACTCCCATGTCCTCACGACGTTTTGCGGGTTGGAGCGGATCGGGACTCTGTACGAGCGGGTCCGCGGACTCGGAATCCCCGAGGATGTGGCGCCGGACCACCGGGTGATGGACATCTCGACGCTCGGCGTACGGACGTTCGCCATGGACCCCGCCACCGGTGAATTCGCCACGAAGGACGTCACCCACCTCTGGCGATGGGATGTTCCCGCGGAGAAGCAATACAAGATTCGCTGCTCCGACGGCACCGAGGTGACTACGAGTGAGTGGCACCCGTTCCTCGTTCTTACGGAAAGTGGCGTCGCGGAGCGCCGGGCCGATGCATTGCGGCCTGGGGACGTCCTTCTGGCGCCGAATCGGAGCGTCCGGCGTGCGTGGCCTTTCACGCGCTATCTCGAGCACGAGGGCCTTGCCCTGGATGAGCGGCTGGCGTGGCTTACCGCGTTCTTCCTCGGCGACGGCAGCCTCGGGTGGTTCCAGAATCGGAAGGCCGGTTACCGAGCCCTCCGGCTCCGATTTTTCGACGGCCGCCCGGAGAACATTCGCTTCGCGCAGGAAATCCTCGCGGACCATGGCGTCTCGGTCACACCGCAGCAGGACCGCCGGGGCCTCTGGTCGCTGACCACGACGGACGCGGGGTTCGTCCCCCGGTTCGCGCGGATCGTGTCTGCCGGACCGGGCCCGAAAGAGACCCTGACCCTTCCAGAGTGGGTCGCGAAGTCCCCCCTCTCCGTCGTCTCGGCGTTCCTTGGCGGCCTGGTAGACTCTGACGGCTATGTATCCCTGGACCGCCGCCGATTGGAGTTCAGTACAATGTGCCCGGAGTTAGCCCGTCGGCTCGTATCCCTTCTGAGCGCCCTCGGCTTCAATCCGTCAATTCGCGCGAAGCCCCCGACGGGCAGGGCTCGGCACGTCGAGTACAGAATCCACATGGCGGACGCGAAGAAGACCCCTGAGCTCGTGGCCCTCGTGCGTTCGTGGGTCCATGACCCCTTGCGTGCGCAGCGGCTCGGGCTCCTGGTTGAACGGGTCGCGCACAACACCCACGCCCGGATTCCCGTACCGTTCGCCCTGATCCAGAAGCTCCTGATGGCGGCCGGGGTCCCGACGCGCGGCACCGCGATTCATAGGTCCGCGATGACAATCGGAGGTGAGCGAATCTGGCTGCACCGCATGAAGTGGGGCGAGGGAATCGGCGAGGACAAGCTCCGCCGACTCGTGCGCGCCCTACGCCCCGTCGTCTCCGAGGACCTCCGGCCTTTCCTCGAACAGCTGGAGCATGTCGCAGATGGTTGGTCGTCCGTGAAGTCCGTGGAGAGAGCGCCCGAACCCGGTGCCTTCTACGACCTGACGGTCGCGGGCTTCAACAACTACCTCGCGGGGGGCGGTTTCGGGAAGATGGCGGTCGTTCACAACACCGGATTCTCCTTCTCCCGCCTCCGTCCGAAGAACGACTTCGTGAAGTCGACGATGGGCGTCGCGAGCGGGCCCGTGTCCTTCATGAGGGTCTTCGACGCCGCGACCCAGCAGGTGAAGCAGGGATCGAAGCGACGGGGCGCGAACATGGGGATCCTGCGGGTGGACCACCCGGACATCGAGGAGTTCATCGCGTGCAAGGACGACATCCGCGACATCACGAACTTCAACATCTCCGTGGCGGTCACGGACCGGTTCATGGAGGCCGTGCGAAAGGGCGAGCCGTACGACCTGGTGAGCCCCCGCACCGGCAAGGTCGCGAAGCCGCTCGACGCCCGCGAGGTGTTCGAGAGGATCGCCCACCAGGCGTGGAAGAACGGCGAGCCGGGCCTGTTCTTCATCGACGAGACGAACCGGCGGCAGCCGACGCCGCACATCGGGCTGATGGAAGCGACGAACCCCTGCGTGGCGGGGGACACCCTCGTGTCGACCGCGGAGGGACTCGTGCCGATTCGGGAGCTCGCGGAGCGAGGGGAGGCGGACATCGTCGTGGATGCCCGCGCCGCTGCGACGTCGGACGGCCTCGTGCAACTGGGCACCCTGCGGGCGAAGGCTGTCCGTGTCTGGAGGACGGGGACCAAGGCGGTGTACCGCGTTGCGACCCGCTCCGGGTACTCGATCTGCGCCACTGCGGATCACCGGTTCCTCACCCCCAGTGGATGGCGGCCCCTGTCATCCCTCGAAGACGGCGACCGGGTGCTGTTGCAGTCCGGAGAGGGTGGGTTCGCGGAGAACGGCTCGTTGCCCCCAGAGGCGGCGACGGTCGCAGCTGCGGCCGCGGCCGACGGACAAGAGTTCCGGTTCCCGGCGAAGTGGTCGGATGACTTGGGCTTCGTCCTCGGGTGGCTCATCGGCGACGGTTGGCTTCGATTCGGCGATCGGGATCGGCGGGCAGGGTTCACGTTCGCGTCCGACGACGCGGTCCCGATGGAGCGCATCGAGCGGTTCATGGCTTCGATCATTGGCCGTCGATTGAAGCCCGTGCGCCGGGAGAACGGCGTTTTCCACCTATCCTTCCACTCAAAGCACGTCGTTGGATTCTTCCAAGCCCTCGGGGTCGGTGCGTGGCAGGGCCACGAGAAACGAGTGCCTCGGACCGTGTTCCGGGCCCCCAAGCAGGCCGTCGTGGGATTCCTGGAGGGCCTGTTCGGTGCGGACGGCACCGCGAATTTCATCCGGGGTTCGAACGCGTACGTCCGGCTCACCTCGACGTCCCGTGGGCTGATCGACGACATCCAGCGGTTGTTGCTCCAACTGGGCATCCGATCGACCGTGTACCTGCGGACCAAGTCGACGCCGCGTGTCTTCCGATACGTCACGGTCGCGGGTCAGGCACGTTCGTATCCGTCCCAGCGACAGTTGTACGAGCTGAGCGTCTCCAAGGAGAACGTGCCCCGTCTCCTCAGCCTTATTCGAGACGCCGTGGGTGAATCGCGCCGCGTCGCACTCCTGACACAGTCCTACCATGCAGAGACGTTCGAGGACAAGGTGGTCGCGATTGAGTACGCGGGGGAGGAGGAGGTGTTCGATCTCGAGGAGCCCGCCACCCATTCGTTCATTGGAAATGGCTACATCTTGCACAATTGTGGAGAGCAGCCCCTCTTGCCCTACGAGTCCTGCAACCTCGGGTCCGTGAACCTCGAGACGCACATGGCCCGCACGAAGGCGGGGAAGTGGGAGGTGGACTGGCCGAAGCTCGAGCGGACCGTCCGCACGGCGGCCCGCATGCTCGACAACGTCATCGACATGAACAACTACCCCGTGAAGCAGATCGAGGAGATGACGAAGGCCACCCGCAAGATCGGCCTCGGCGTCATGGGCTTCGCGCGGATGCTGTTCATGCTCGAGGTCCCGTACGACTCGAAGGAGGGCGTGGAGTGGGGCCGGAAGGTGATGAAGTTCATCCGGGACAAGGGGATGGACGAGAGCCAGAGGCTCGCGGAGCAGAGGGGCCCGTACCCCGCGTGGGAGGGCTCCCTCCACTGGAAGCAGGGCGTCACGGTGCGGAACTCGTACGTCACGACGGTCGCCCCGACGGGCACCCTGTCGATGATCGCGGACACGTCCGGCGGGTGTGAGCCGGAGTTCTCCCTCGTGTGGTACAAGCGCGTGATGGAGGGCGAGCAGCTGCCGTACTTCCTGGAGTACTTCGAGGAGGCCGCGAGGCGGGAGGGCTTCTGGTCGAAGGACCTCGTGAAGCGGGTCACGGAGAACCAGGGGCGGGCCCGCGGGCTCAAGGGCGTGCCGGAGAAGTGGCAGAAGGTCTTCGCGGTCTCCTTCGACGTGTCCCCCGAGGCCCACGTGCGGATGCAGGCCGCGTTCCAGGAGTCCTCGGACTCCGCGGTGTCGAAGACGATCAACCTGCCCCGGGACGCGACCGTGGAGGACGTGAAGAAGGCGTACCTCCTCGCGCACGACCTCCACTGCAAGGGGATCACCGTGTACCGGGACGGGAGCCGGGAGGACCAGGTGCTGAACGTCGGCGTGGCGGGGACGGAGAAGCCGAAGGCGGGGGCGAAGGCCGAGGCCCCGGAGGCGCCCCTCATCACCCGCCCCCGGAAGAGGCCGGACGTCGTCACGGGCCGCACGCAGAAGATCCTCACGGGCTACGGCCCGCTGTACGTCACCGTGAACGAGGACGGCAAGGGGCTCTTCGAGCTGTTCGCGCAGATCGGGCGGGGCGGCGGGTACACCGCGAGCTTCACGGAGGGGATCGCGCGGCTCGTGTCCCTGTGCCTCCGGTCCGGCGTGCCCGTGGACGAGATCATCGACCAGCTCGAGGGGATCCGCAGCCCGCGCCTCGCCCTGGACCACGGGGAGCGGGTCTTCTCGATCCCGGACGCGATCGCGAAGGCGATCAAGCGGCACATCGGGATGCAGAAGACGGGCGTGCTGCCGCCGGTCGAGTCCTTCGACGCCGAGCCCGGGTCCGTCCACGTGGACGACGAGTTCGAGAAGGAGTCCCAGGCGAAGGACATCGTGAAGCGGGGACTGAACCCGGAGTGCCCGGAGTGTGGACACACCCTGATCCTCGAGGAGGGGTGCGCGAAGTGCCGCCACTGCGGGTACTCGGAGTGCTGAGCCCCGCGCAAGCCTTTTCGGCGCGGGGCGGTTGGGGCCCGCCATGGCCCGCCCGGTCGTCCTGCTCGCCGTCCGAATGGATGCGGAGCGCCGCGCGGTGGCGGCGGAGCGGCTCGGCAGCCTCGCCGAGGTCCTCGCCCGCTC
>Ga0154848_1014_pt7 | contig 18349 bp, 21 predicted proteins | sample Rifle2008BG16ft_FD_105576 | JGI IMG/M metagenome (GOLD analysis project Ga0154848, IMG submission 105576) | Euryarchaeota archaeon RBG_16_68_12 | reverse complement strand
CCTCTTCGCGGACGCGGACACGATCCTGCCGCCCCGCCTCCTCGAGTCCGCCCTGGCCGCTCTCCGGGACCCCGCGGTGATCGGGGGGACGACGGGGTTCATGCCCGCGGACGGGACGGCCCTGGAGCGGTCCCTCTTCCGCCTCGCGAACGCATACCAGAAGGCGATGGCGGCGTGGGGGATCCCGCACAACGCGGGGTACTGCTTCTTCTTCCGGCAAGAGGCGTTCGAGCGCCTCGGCGGCCTCCGGGAGGACATGCTCCTGAACGAGACCCACGACATCGCGATGCGGTCGAGGCCCCTGGGCCGGTTCGTCACCCTCCCGGACGTCGTCCTCACGTCGATGCGGCGGTTCCGGAAGTACGGGTACGCGCAGACGATCCTCCGGGAGTACGCCGCGTCGACGCTCGTGTACTACCTGACGGGCCGGACGCCGGCGGACCGGTTCCGCCCGAGGCCCGCGCGCTAGGCGGTCGCGAGCCCCTCGTAGACGGCCTCGAGCCGGCGGGTGCACGCGTCGATGGAGTAGTTCAGGGCGGTCTCCCGGGCGGCCTCCCGCATCTCGTCACGGTGGTCCAGGGACATCAGGACCGCCTCGGCCGCCTCCCGCGGGTTGTCCGGCTCGAAGAGGAACCCGTTCGTCCCGTGGCGGACGAACTCGGGGATCGCGCGCTTGTTCGCGCCCGCGACGGGCTTCCCCGTCGCCAGGGCCTCCAGGACGACGAGGCCCTGGGTCTCGAACTTCGAGGCGATCGCGAACGCGTCGCACGCGGCGTAGTACCTCGGGAGGTCCGCGTCCGGGACGAAGCCCGTGAACACGATCTCCCCGACGAGGCCCCGCTTCTTCACGAGGTCGTAGTACCGGTCCAGGTACGGCCCGCTCCCGACGACGAGGAGCTTCGCGTCCGGGTTCTCGAGCTTGATGTACGGGAACGCGTTGATCAGGGTCTGGAGGTTCTTCTCCGGGGACACCCGCCCGACGTGGAGGATCACGTCGTTGCCGTTGAGGCCCCACCGGGTGCGCACGTCGTGCCCGCTCAGGCCGGGGTGGAACCGGTGGGGGTCGATCCCCGTCGGGATGACGCCGCTGATCGTCGCGAGGGGCGCGAGGGCCTGGACCTCGCCGAGGATCGCGTGGGTCGGCACGACGACCCCGTCGCAGTGGTTCAGGAACACGCGCAGGAAGAGCCGCAGCCCCCGCTCGAGGAGGTGGAGGTTCAGGCCGATCGGGGAGTAGAAGGGCATCGCCTCCTGGACCAGGGTGTGGAACGTCTGGACGATCGGGATCTTGGTGGCCCAGGAGCACCACAGCCCCTTGATCCCCATGAACCCGACCCCGTGGCTGTGGAGGACGTCCACGTCGAGGTCCTCGAGGATCTCGACCTCGTGGCCCGGGAACACGGCCAGGCGGTAGCCGGGGTAGGGGCGGAACTCCCTCGCCTTCACGAAGATCGTGTCCCGCTCGACGCCGTGGCCGTTGCTCGGGTCCTCCGGCGCGAAGACGAAGACGCGGTGGCCGTGGGCCTCGAGCTGCCGCCGGGTCGCGAGGACGGACGTCACGACGCCGTCGACCGTGGGCAGGTACGAGTCCGTGAACAGGGCGATCCGGAGGGCCGCCCGCTCACCCCCGCACGAGACGGCGGACCTTCTTCAGGACATCCGCCGGGTCCGTTCCCAGGACGCGCATCATGGCTTCCTTTCCTACGTCCCCGCGGTCCGCGATGACGTCGGGGACTCGTCTGAGCTGCCGTATCGCGTGTTCCGTGCCCCACTCCATCGTCGAGGTCCCTTCCGGTTGCATCCCACGCGCGAAGGTCCCGACGACGAAACCGACGGACTTGAGGCGACCTTCACTTTTCTCCCGGTATTTTAAGTTTATGGCCGACCGGACGCGGGGGTCGAACCGCATCGCGGTCAGGATGACCCGGGCGATGTGCTTCGAGGCGCCGAAGGCGGGGGGCCCCGCGGCCTGGAGGCGGTCGCGGACCCGGACTATCCGGCCCGTGAGGGCGCACACGTCGTCCGACGTGGCCGCCCCGGGCGCCGCGAAGCCCAGGTTGATCCCGACCTCCGGGGTCCACTCGACCGGCACGAGGCGGGCCGCCGCCTCCGCGCCCCGCTCGACGGCCTGGACGATCGCGAGGCGGTCCACCGTCGCGTGGCTGTTCACGATCCCGACCCCGCGTCCCGCCCGGTACGACATCAGGAAGCCGAGGGCGACGCGCTGGCGGGCCCTCTCGATGGCGGGGACGAGGGCGAGGCCCGCGGCCAGGAACCCGGCGATCGAGGCGGCGAGGGTGCACCCGCTCCCGTGGAGCTCCTTCGGGTAGCGGTACCCGCGGTACTCCGTGAAGCCGCCGTCGTGGTAGAGGAGGTCGACGAGCTCGCCCCGGAAGTGCCCGCCCTTCACGAGGACCGCCTCGGCCCCGAGGTCCGCGATCGCCCGGGCGGCGGCCCGGGCGTCCGCGGGGGTCCGCACCCGCCGCCCGCTGAGGCGCTCCGCCTCGAGGCGGTTCGGCGTGACGAGGGCGGCGCGCGGGAGGAGGTGGCGGGAGAGGGCGTCCGCGAAGTCGGACCGATGGAGGGACGCGCCGACGGTCGCCACCATCACGGGGTCCACGACGAGCGGGAACTTCGTCCCACGGAGTTCGTTCGCCACCGCCCTCACGATGTCCGCGGAGTACAGCATCCCCGTCTTCGCCCCGCGGACGTCGAAGTCCGAGAGGACGGCGCGGAGCTGGGCTCGGACCTCCTCGGGCGGGAGGGGGAAGATCGAGTCCACGGAGCGGGTGTTCTGGGCCGTCACGCACGTCACCACGGACGTGCCGTGGACCCCGACGGCCGCGAAGCTCTTCAGGTCGGCCTGGATGCCCGCCCCGCCCCCGGAGTCGCTCCCCGCGATCGTGAGAGCGCTCTTCATCGGGGTCCGTATCGGGGGGACCGGATAAAGGTGCGCCGGCGGGGCCGGCGAACGTTTATGCCACCGCCGCTCATCGCGCCCGTCCCATGCGGGTCCACAGCGGCCACATCCGGCTCGACCGCTCCGTCACGTGGAAGAAGCTCGTGCCCGCGTTCCGGCCCCTGTTCCTGAAGTTCCTGGAGGAGAGCGGGCAGATGCCGGTGGACCCGGAGATCCTGGCCGTGCTCATCGAGGAGAACCTGCGGGACCTGAAGCAGGACCGCAAGCCGGAGGGGTTCAACCGCGAGGGCTCGATGCGGATGATCTTCCCGATCTCGAAGAACGTCGAGTTCTACGTGTACAGCAAGACGAAGACGACGGAGGTCACGCGGGTCGCGGAGCAGCTGAGCCGCGTCCTCCAGAAGTACCGGCTGAAGCACACGGTGGAATGGGACAAGCTCCTCGTGTTCGCGGAGAAGAAGTGACCCGCCCCCTAGAGCGGGACCTCCTCGACGGTCGAGTAGATTGGACCCTGTGGCGTGAGGACGCTCTTCTTCAGGCGGATCCGGTCCACGGGGAACTCGCCGTAGGCGTCGTTCGCGTGCGCCTCGAGGACCTGGCGTGCACGGTCCAGGTTCCCGCCGCCCTTCACCCGCGCGAGGGTCACGTGCGGGGAGAAGTCCCTCCCCTCCCGCGGGTACCCGAGGGGCTCCGTCTCTGACTCGAGGCGCCTCGCGATCCCGACGAGGGGCTCGCCGCCCTCCAGGCCGACCCACAGGACGCGGATCCGCCGGAGGTCCGGGAACGCCCCCGTCCCCGCGACCCGCACCGTGAAGGGCGCCACGCCTGCCACGGAGCGCCGCATCGCGTCCACGATCCTCGGCACGAGGGCCTCCTCCGTGTCCCCGAGGAACTTCAGGGTGAGGTGGACCTGCTCGAGCTGCACGAGCTTCAGCGGGGCCCCGCTCGCCCGGAGCTCCGCCATCAGGGGCTCGAGGCGGTCGAGCCTCGGGAGGTCGGCGGAGACGAACGCGCGGAACGCCACGGGCTCACCCGCCCTCCGACTTCCGGAACGTGCGGGTCTTCGGGTCGATCCGGCCCCGCGCGTGGCCCTCCCGGATGCTCATCGCCATCAGCCGCTCCGCCTCCTCCTCCGTCGCCCCGAGCTTCTCCGCCATCGTCGCCACGCTCACCTCGCCGTAGCCCTCCATCATTGCGCCCACCTCCGAGAGCCCGCGGTCCCGGCGGTTCGCCTGCGCGTACATCCACAGGAACACGACGCCGGGGAAGAAGGCCGCGCCCGCGCAGATCCCCGCGGCGGGGGCGACCGCGGCGAGGCCCCCGACGGCGAGGCCCACGACGCCGATCAGCCCGAGGACGGCGGCGACCAGGAGGCCCCCGAGCCCGAGGACGAAGTACGCGGTCTTCGGCGTGAGGACCACGGCTCATCCCGTCACGGTCGTCCCGTGGAAGGGCTCGCCCACGATCGCGCTCCGCAGCGCCGCGAGGTCCCGGCCGTGGACGACGAGGAGCGGGATCGCAGCCTTCGCGATCACCCTCGCCGCCACGGGATCGAAGACGAGGCTCGGGCCCGCGCGGGTGTGGCCCGCCCCCATGAGCTCGATCAGCTCGTCGTACGAGATCCGCTCCAGGCGCCTCGCCCTCGGGTTCACCCTCGGGTCCTCCGTGTACACGCCGTCGACGGAGGTCGCGTTCACGAGGCGGGCCGCGCCGACGACCCGCGCGAGGGACGCCGCGACGCGGTCCGTCGTCCAACCCGGGGCCGTCCCGCCCATGAGCACGACGCCGTACCGGCGGGAGAGGCGACCCGCCTCCGCGTACGTGCGCGCGGGCTCGGGGTTCGCGCGGCTCCCCAGGGCGATCGCGAGGAGGCGGGCGTTCATCCGGGTGATCTCGATCCCGAGCTCGTCGAGCCGGCGCTCCCGGGCGCCCAGGGCCCGGCCCGTCTCGATGTAGAAGCGGGAGACCTTGCCGCCGCCGGTCACGGCGAAGATCCGGTGGCTCAGGGAAAGCCCCCCGAGGAGCTTCGCGAGCTGGGCGAGGAAGTCCACGTCGCCGTCCCCCGGGACGAGGACGGAGCCGCCGATGGAAATCACGACGCGGTCCATGGTCCGACCGCGGGCGAATCCCCGCCCTCCGGAAATACCTTCTCCCGCGGTCGGGGGCCCTGCGCCGGAGAAAGGCTCTTTTACCCGCGCGGGCGTTCGAGCGCGGGGATGCCGATGGCGAGACCCGCACCTTCGACCTCCGCGGCCGCGAACCCGTGCCCGGCGTGCGGGAAGCCCATGGAGAGCGGCTTCCTGATCGCGGAGAACTTCGTGGAGGGCGCGCGGTGGACGAGGCAGAAGACCCGGTTCGGGACGGGCGGGGAGCGCCTCGTCGAGCCGGACGCGCTCGGGAACCAGTACATCCCGGGGTACCGCTGCTCCGCGTGCCGCCTCCTCCTCCTGGTGTACTGAGCTGGCAGCGGCTATATTGTAGCCGTCGCCCGGAGTACTTTCGGCCATCTCCCCCCGATAGCCTCACGGTCGGGAGCGCGTTTTGAACAAATGGTCAAAACGGAGGCGATGCGGTGCCAAGAAAGTCGACGTTGAGACGGGTGCGAAAAGGCAAGATCCGTCCCCGGGAGAGCGGCTCAATCGTGACGTGGGATGTGGACAGCGCGGATCAGCCGTCGGCGAACCGCCTCCGCCAGTTCGTGTACGGGAACGTCGCGAGATCCCGAGGCCGTGTCTACAGGTATCCGGGTTTCGTGGAGAAGGAGGGGGTGCGGTACCTCGGGCAGTCCGTCCTTTTCGTCCGGCCCCAACTGCTCTCCGAACTCATCGCCTTCCTGGAGAGGAACGCGATCGACCACGAGGTCACTCCCGCGACGATGGGGTGACATGCCGCAACCCCCGCCTAGGCAAGGGGGGCGCCGCGTGCCCAGCGGTTTGACCATCTGGTCAAAACACGGTCCCGCCGCACCGTTTTGAACACTTAGTCAAACCCGAAGGACGGACGGACACGGATGGACACTCTCGAAAACGCAGGCCCTCGATCGCGTTTTGACTAATTGGTCAAAACACGAATCCCTGTGCACGAGGTGGGGACGACGAGACCGGACGGTTTGACCATCTGGTCAAAACGAGCGGCCCCCGAGGCGGGGCTCGACGCAACGGCGATCCGAAGCCGATGCCGAGCACTCCTCCGTGAGAAAGTCTCATAACGGACCGGCCGTTTGGCACCTCCATCATGCCGGCGGCACAGGCCCAGACGAAGATGTCCAACATGGACAGGTACCGGTTCAAGCGGGCCCTCGAGGAGATCGAGAAGGCCCAGGGCCGGGGCACGGAGCTCGTCTCCGTCTACGTCCCGCCCGACCGGCCGGTCTTCGACGTCACGAACTACCTGCGGGGCGAGTACTCGCAGAGCTCGAACATCAAGAGCGCGAGCACCCGCAAGCACGTGATGCAGGCGATCGAGTCGATCATCAACCGACTGAAGCAGTGGCGCATGCCGCCCCCGAACGGCCTCGTCGCCTTCGTCGGCCACAAGGACGTCGGCGCGGACCAGACCGCGATGATCGCATACGTCCTCGAGCCGCCCGAGCCGGTGGCGTCGTTCCTGTACCGGTGCGACTCCCGCTTCTTCACGGAGCCCCTCCACGAGATGCTCGCGGAGAAGGACCTGTACGGCCTGATCGTGATCGACCGGAACGAGGCGACCCTCGGCCTCCTCCGCGGGAAGCGGATCGAGACGATCAAGAACATGGAGTCCATGGTCCCCGGGAAGCACCGGATGGGCGGGCAGAGCGCGCACCGCTTCGAGCGGGTGATCGAGCGCGCGGCCCACGAGTGGTACGTGAAGATCGCGGACACCGCCACGGAGGCGCTCCTGAACCGCCGCGAGCTCAAGGGCCTGCTGATCGGCGGCCCCGGGTACACGAAGGACTACTTCGTCAAGGAGGAGTACCTCCACCACGAGCTCCAGAAGAAGGTCCTCGGCACCTTCGACACGGGGTACACGAACGAGAACGGACTGCGGGAGCTCGTCGAGCACGCCCGCGACCTGCTGAAGGACCTCGACCTGATGCGGGAGAAGACCCTCGTCCAGCGGCTCATGGAGGAGATCCGGAAGGAGGACGGGGGCCTCGCCGCGTACGGGGAACCGCAGGTCCGGAGCGCCCTCGAGCTCGGGTCCGTGGACACCCTCCTGGTCTCCGAGGGGCTGCGGAAGCTCCGGCTCCAGGTCCGGTGCCCGAACTGCGGGCACACGGAGACGAAGACCCTCGCGGACGAGGCGACCCTCGCGAAGTGTCCGAACTGCGGGAAGGACCTCGCCGTCGAATCGAGGACGGACGTCGTGGAGGCGCTCGGCTCCATGGCGGACCGCTCGAACACGCGGGTCGAGCTGATCTCCGCGGACTCCGACGAGGGCGAGCTCCTCCTGAGGGCGTTCGGCGGGGTCGCCGCGATCCTCCGGTACCGGGTGACGTGACGTGACCCGGGATCCCTGGCGGGCGGTCCTCGACGAGGCGGGGGACCTCCGGGCCCGCGCGGCGGCCGCCCTCGGCCTCCCCGCCCTCGACGTTCCGTGGGAGGAGCCCCCGGAGGGCCTCGGGGACCTCGCCTTCGGGTGCTTCCTCCACGCCAAGGAGGCCCGCGAGCCGCCCGACGCGATCGCCTCCCGGATGGCGGGCGCGTTCCCGCGGGGCCGCCTGATCGCGGGGGCGGAGGCCACGGGGGGGTACGTGAACCTCCGCACGGACCCCGCCGCGGTGACGGTCGAGACCCTCCTCGCGGTCCGCGAGGCGGGCGAGGCGTACGGTGCGTCCCCGCCCCGGCCGGAGCGCGTCCTCCTCGAGCACACGAGCGTGAACCCGACGGGGCCCATCCACGTCGGCCGGGCGCGGAACCCGATCATCGGGGACAGCCTCGCCCGCATCCTGCGGCGGGCCGGGTACCCCGTGACGACGGAGTACCTCGTGAACGACGTCGGGAAACAGATGGTCCTCCTGTACTGGGGGGTCCACCACCTCCGGCCGGAGGACGTGCCGCCCGCGGCGCGGGAGAAGGAGGACCACCGCCTCCTCCCGTTCTACGTGAAGGTGAACGAGCTCGCGGAGGCGGACCCCGCCGTGGGCCGCGAGGTGGAGGCGCTGATCCGCCGCTTCGAGGGCGGGGACGCGGACCTGACGCGGGACATCCGCCGGGTCTCCGAGCGCGTCCTCGGCGGCATCCTGGAGACCCTCGCCCGCATCGGGATCCGGTTCGACCGGTTCTTCTGGGAGAGCGACCTCGTCCTCGAGGGGAAGACGCGCCCCGTGATCGAGCGGCTCGCGTCCCTCCCGCAGACCCGCATCGAGGACGGCGCGTACTACATCGACATGGCCCCGTTCGGCGTGATGGGGCGGGACACGAGGTGGTTCCTCACGAAGGGGGACGGGACGAGCCTCTACCCCACGAGGGACGTCGCGTACCACCTCGACAAGCTCGCCCGCTGCGACCTCGCGATCACCGTGCTCGGGGAGAACCACCGCCTCGAGTTCCGGCAGCTCTCCGCGGCCCTCTCGCTCCTCGGCGCGGGGGGCGTCGAGGCCGTGTTCTACTCGTACGTGGGCCTGCCCGAGGGCGGGATGTCCACCCGCCGGGGCTGGATCGTGACGATGGACGACCTGGTCGACGAGGCGGTCGCGCGGGCGCTCGAGGAGGTGCGGAAGCGGCGCCCCGACCTCCCGGAGGACCGCATGCGGGAGATCGCCGAGACCGTCGGCGTCGCGGCCCTGCGGTACAACATCCTGAGGGTCCAGGCGGAGAAGAAGATCACGTTCCGCTGGGAGGAGGCCCTGAACTTCGAGGGGAACTCCGCGCCCTTCCTGCAGTACGCCCACGCCCGCGCGTGCGGGATCCTGGACAAGGCGGGGGCCTTCGAGCCCGGGGACCCCGCGCTCCTCGCCCACCCGCAGGAGCAGGCCCTCGCGCGGCTCCTCGCGAAGTTCCCGTCCACCGTCCTCGCGGCGGCGGACGCCCGGCGGCCCCACGTCCTCGCGACGTACACGTACGACGTGGCCGCGCGGTTCAACCTGTTCTACCGGGACTGCCCCGTGCTCACCGCGGAGCCCGCCCTGCGGGACGCGCGCCTCGGCCTCGCGGACGCGGCCCGAATCGTCCTCCGGAACGGCCTGGACTGCCTCGGGCTGCCGGCGCCGCGGGAGATGTGAGGCCTCGGGGGGCGGGGCTCAGAGCCGCTTCTTGCCCCGCTTGTCCTCCGCCTCGGCCTCTTCCTCCTCTTCCTCGCCCTTCAGCTTCTTCTTCTCCTTCTTCTCCCGGCGCGGGAAGAGCGGCTCGCCCGCCTTGTACCGGCTCCACATCCGGTAGCCGATGGCGACGAGCGCGATGATCGCGATGACGGCCACGAAGTAGGCGGGGATCACCCAGCTGGCGAGGCTCACGAACACGGTCCCCGTCACGCGGTTCTGCGCGTCCACCCACGTGTACGGCTCCGCGGTGTCGTTGAAGTACACCTGGATCGTCTTGTTCCCCTGGCTCGCGAAGCTGACCGTGAAGATCAGCCGCACCTTCTCCCCCGCGGTGATGACCTTGTCCGGAGCGGAGGCCCAGGCGTCCGTCAGCCACTGCGGGTCGCCGTACGTGGCGACCAGGGCCCCGGCGGAGTCCCTCGCGTACAGCGTGATCTTGACGCCCGACGCGTTCGCGCGATTCTCGAGGTTCAGGATCTCGAACGACACGTTGATCGCCTGGCCTTCCGTGGGCTGGCTCGGATTGAACCGGAGGGAGCCCGGGACGACCTGGAGGTCGGGGTGCTTCGATTGGTCCACGGAGACGGCGACGGACACCGTCCGGTTCGCCGAGTTCGGCTTCGCCGAGCCGAAGCCGGTGTCCGTCACGTTCAGCGTGACGTTGTACGAGACGTTGAACACGGCCCACGACACGGTGATGTTCCAGCCCTGGGCGCCCCTGCCGGTGAAGTTCCCGTTCCCGTCGATCACCGGCGTTGTCGTCGGCGCGCCGGGGAAGTGCCAGCCGTACGTCAGGTTCTCGCTCGAGTCGTAGTTGTCCGTCGAGGACGACGCGTTGAACACGTATTCCTTCCCCTCCGTCAGACCGGTGACGACGACCCAGTCGTGGGCCGGGTCCAGCATGACGAAGTTCGGGCTGGGCCCCTTCGTGTCGTTCACGATCACCGTGAGCTTCGCGGGGACGGACTTGTGGCCGACCCAGTCCACGACGACGAGGGTCATGTTGAACGTGCCGGGCTTCGGCCACGCCGTGGGGGGCTTGACGGAGCTGCTGTCGACGATCCCGTCTCCCTGGTAGTCCCACTCGTACCCGCGGTTCCCCTCGACGTCGGGGACCTTGATGTCCCAGTTGATGTTCGCGCCGTTGAAGACGATGTCCGACGAGCCGAACCCGTCGAAGCGGACCGGATCGTCCTGGTTGACCTCCAGCGTCGTGCCGTTCACGTTCACGCCGAACGCGGGGGACGTCTTGTTGTCCTTGATCACCGCCACCGGCGACGTGTCGTCGACGTAGACGTAGATGTCCCGGTACGTGGCGTTCCCGCCGGCCTGGACGAGGGTCAGGTTCACCGTGTACCGGCCCGACTGCGTGTAGTTGAACACGGAGTCGATGCCCCAGCGGATCTGGGCGGGGTCCGTCGTGTTCTTGAACTTCCACGTGAAGTTCGCGTCGTTGATGTTGCCGACGGGGTCCGTCGACTGCGACGCGGAGAACGAGATGTTCGCGTTCGCGGCGACGATCGCGGTCCAGTTGTCGGCGTCGCTGTCGTACGTGTGGTACTTGCCCGCCGGGCCCGTGACCATCGCGAGCGCGGTCCCGTTCCGGGACCGTCGGACGGTCATGTCGATCTCCGAGGTCCCCGGAGCTTGGCCCGGGTCCACCGTGACCGCAGTCCAGCCCGTTGTCGTGATCGAGCCCGTGACCTTCTTCGAGACCATCTCGTAGCCGCGGGGGAGGTTCACCACGACGACATGGTCCTGGTACCCGGTCGTGTTCGTGTCGTTCGGGACGGTGACGTTCACGTAGTACGTGTCCTTCCCGTTCGGGATCGTCGGGTTCGGTGCGACCACCCGGTACGTCGCGGTCGTGTTGATGAAGATCGCCGTGGCGGTGAGCAGGTTCGGCTGGAAGTTCGGGCCGCTGACCACGTATGAGGTGGCGGTCGAGTTGTACGGCACGCCGTTCGTGCCCAGGAACCCGCTCGTCGTCACATAGTCAGCGAGGCGGGACTCGAGCCATGTGCCAAGTGCCGCGGCTTCCGGGCCGGTGAGGATTCCGTTCTTGTCCCCGAGGGTGTAGTCGATCTGCAGCGCGACGCTCCGGATGCCCGGGAGAAGGAGCCCCGGGATCGTGCTGTCGGGACGGAGGGTAAACTTCCGGGCGACGGTGAGGGGGGTGTTCCAGTCGGTGTCGTCGTACGTGACGTTCGTCCGGTACTCCTCCTTGAGGGACGGCGTCAGGGTCATGTCCACCTCGCGCGAGGTCCCCGGCGAGGTGACGACGGTGACCGTGCCCGCGCGGTATCCGTCCGCGTCGATCACCATCTGGTATGTCTGGCCCGGCTCCGCGTAGAAGATGTACAGGCTGCTCTGGACCTTCGCCGAGAGCACCTTCCGGAACAGCGAGGCGGCGGGGTTCATGTTGTAGAGGAATCCCACGAGGCCCGCGCTGACGAAGCCGCCTCCCGAGCGGATCGCGTGTCCGAAGACCTGGAAGCCGGTCGACAGTACGACGCGGGTGGAATTCACGGTCGTCGTGTCGACGGTCAGGGCGACGGGCTGGTACTGGTCCGCCTGGACCTGGAGCTCGAGGGGCGCTCCCCAGATCGAGAGGGTCACGAACCCGGTGCCGTCCGTCCTCCCGCTCGCGACCACCTGGCTCCGGGTCGCGTTGAACAGGTTCACGGTGGCCCCCGACACGACGCCTGCGCTGGAGTAGGAGATCGAGGCGTTGTCCGTCCCGAAGATGAAGTTCCCCAGGAAGGTGAATACGCCCTTGTTCGGGTCGAGCTTCCAGCTGACGTTCTCCTCCGGCATCCAGGAGGTCGTGTTCTTCCACACGATGTACGAGCCGGGGACCACGGGCGGGAACGCCACCGTCGTCGTCGTTGCGGACCACTGGTACGACACGTTCAGCCACTTGTCCGTCGACCCCGCGGTGAGGCTCGCGATGATACCTGGATCACCAATCAGCATCTGACCGGTGAAGAGGTTGGTCCAGTTGTACTCGCGTCCATCGCTGAGCAGGCGATCCCCGGACCCGGTGCTCCACCTCACGACGGAGCCGGGGTGCACGACCGGCTGGTGCGCGACGGTGACGATATTCGTCGAGCTGTTGAACGCGCCCGCGCCGTTCTCCCTCGTGATGGTGAACCGGGCGGGGCTGAGGCCCTCCCCGAAGTGCGCCGTGGACAACGTGTTGACGACGAGGACCGTGAGGGTCGTGATCCGGGAGGGCATCTTGTCCAGGCACGCGTCGACCCGGAGGCTGATGCTCCCGTCGTACCGGAACGGAGCCGCGGACTGGCGCGTGTAGTACTCGCCGAGCACGAACCTGAGGATGTAGCTCCCCGTCGAGGGGTTCGTGAAGTTGTACACGCCGGCCGAGTCGGTGGACGTCGTGATGGACTGGGCGCTGTGCGCGTCGATCAGGCTCACGGCCACGTTCGTCAGGAACGACGGGCCCGTGGCGTTGCATTGCCGGACCGCCCCGTAGATCTGGGTCGTCTGCGCGCGCGCGATCCAATAGGGCGACGCGGCGAGGCCCCCGGCCAGTACCAGGAGCGTCGCCAGCATGGCACCTATTCTCATGAGTCCAACCTTGTTCATGGTCCCGACTCCCTGCGAGGAGTTCCGCACTCTATCTGCATCCGGCGCGCGGCGCCGAAAGCGACGCGCCAAAAGGCACAGGGTATTTAAGGTTGCGTCCGGAGAACGTCCTAAGGACGGACCTCGAACCCTCCCGTGAAACCGCCTCCGAAAGCTCCATGGGCGGGCCATGCTCCCGGGGCCGCGATGGGCACCGCGCTCTACGCGGCGGGGGCGATCTTCGTCGCGACGCACGTGCTGATCTCGGCCGAGAAGGTCGGCCTCGCCGGGAACGCGACGATCCCCGGGGCCGCGGCGAACGCGATCATCGTCCAGGCCGCCTCCCGCCAGGGCGTCGAGATCTCGTTCCGGGACTGGGTCCGGGCGGGCCTGCCCGCGATGGTCGCGACCCTCGTCCTCGCGGTGGCGCTCCTCGCCGCGCTCCCGTGAGGCCAGCCTTCAAGTAGCCCGCGGCCGCTCCGCCACCGATGGGCCCCGACCCGATGGAACGGAGCCGGCGCGGGCTCGTCGCCCGCCTCGAGAAGTGGGGCTACGTCGAGAGCCCCTCCGTGCGGGAGGCGCTCCTCCGGGTCCCGCGGGAGCGATTCCTCCCGGAGGACCTGCAGGGCTCCGCGTACGACGACTCACCCCTCCCGATCGGCCACGGCCAGACGATCTCCGCGCCCTCGATGATCACGATCATGCTCGAACAGGCCGCACTCCGGGCGGGGGAGGCCGTCCTCGAGGTCGGAACGGGCTCCGGGTACAATGCCGCCCTCCTCGCGGAGCTCGCGGGCCCGGACCGCGTCGTGTCGATCGAGCGGCTCCCTGAGCTCGCGGCCATCGGGCGGGAGAACCTCGAGGCCCTGGGGTACCGCGTGGAGGTCGTCGTCGGGGACGGGACCCTCGGCCACCCGCCGAGGGCGCCCTACGACTGCGTCTTCGCGACCGCGGGGGCACCGCGGATCCCGCGGGCCTGGAGGGACCAGACGAGGGTCGGGGGCCGGATCGTCGCGCCCATCGGCCGCTCGCGCCTGAACCAGGTGCTCGTCACCGCGCGGCGGGCCTCGGAATCGGGATGGGACGTCAAGGAGGGCACGCCGTGCGCCTTCGTGCCGATGATCGGGGCGGCGGGCTGGGGCGGCGAGTGACGGGGCCTCACGTGGGCGAGGAGGGCGCGGAGTGCGACCACGCCTCGTCCGGGAGCTCCCGGTACAGCGGCGGCTCCGGTTGCTCATTCTCCTCGCCCACGATCCGGTCGATGTCGCCCTCGTTCAGCTCCCAGTAGAAGATCCGCCAGTTCCGGCCGCTCAGCAGAAGGACGGTCTCCCACGAGGACCGCAGGAGGCCCGCGTCGTGGAGCGCGTAGAACGTCCTCCGGTCCTCCGAGTCGATCGCGTTGTCGATGATGAAGCTCTCGAACCCAAAGTAGTTCATCACGCGGACGGCCGTGGCGTATCCTTCCTGGGGCGGGCGGCCCATCCGCTTCTCGATCGCCCGGGCAAGCTTGTCGACGGTTACCGTCATCGCGCTCTCGCAGTCTCCAAGGCAATATCTGTCGTCTGGAGTATTAAGCGTTGGCCAAACCTGCAGTCGGTTGGCACCGGCCCGCGGGGACGCTACGGAATCGAGGAGTGACGCCGCCGCCCGCGGTCCGTTATCGTTCCCGCGTATCACTCGTGACATTCGCGAGGGACGCTTTAAGTATCCACGAACGGAATCGAACCCTGGGTTCCTGCGTGAAGCGGAAGAGCGGCAAGGCGATGCTCGACATCGACGAGCGGGTGAAGGTCATCCACTTCAACGTCGGCTCCGGCTACGTCTCGTACCTCGAAGAGGACGAGGAGGACGGGAGGCCCCGCGTGAAGGGGATCCTCCTGGAGAAGGGATCGCGGTTGCGCGTGTAGGCCACTCCTTATTAGGCCGGGAGGGCCTGTTCACCCGCATGGACCCCGAGGGGCCCGAGGACGAGGGCGCGGACGCAACCCCACCCCCGCCGCCCCCCGCGCCGCCGCGACCCGAGATCAAGATCGTCGACGCCGCGGCCCGCCGCCGGGCGAGCGCGTGCGTCGTGTGCGGGCGTGCGAAGCTCCCGTACATCGAGGTCGAGATCGACGGGACCGTCGAGTACACGTGCAAGGACTGCTACGACCTCCAGTCCCAGGGCCTGGCGGGCGAGGTCGTCCAGTACTGCGTGAAGTGCGGGACCGCGGTCCTCCGGGGGGACCATTTCTGCGGGCGGTGCGGGACCCCCGCCTCCCTCGTCTGCCCCTCGTGCGGGGCGCGGGCGGACGAGGAGGACGCGTTCTGCGGGAAGTGCGGCGCGGACCTACGCGCGCCGCCGTAGGACGGTCCCGCGCTCCGGTGGCCGATACACCTTCCGGGGCAGCGGGCGCGTCTCCTGGACCCGGAGGGTCCCGAGGTTCGCCTCGAACCGGCTCACCCCGGCGAGGTCGACGGCGGCCGCGTCGAACCCCCGCCACAGCAGGAAGAGGGCGTCGTCGAGGATCTCGTTCCGCATCGCCCGGAGGACGGACTCGTCGTCCCGCTCCGCGACGAACACGGCGGGCTCGATCCGGAGGGAGAGGCGGACGCCCTGGCGTCCGTCGGAGGGAGCGATCAGCAGCCGGTTCCGGGTCGCCCCGGAGTCCAGCCCCGCCAGCGCGACGAGGCCCTTCGAGACGCTCGCCTTCCTCAGGGCGCGGTCCAGGTCCGCGGAGACCGCCCGCTCGAGGGCGGCGACGATCCCCGCCGCGTCCGCCCTCGCCAGGCTCAGAGAGAAGGCGGGCGACACCGACGCGACGTACTTGCGGAGGTGCTCCGCGACGGGCAGGTCCTCCTCGATGGAGGGCGAGACCTCGGCGGGCCTCCCGCCCCGGAGGACGAAGCATTCCGCCGAGTGGCCGTCCGTGACGACGGAGAGGTAGTTCTCCCGCAGGCTCGCCCGGCTCTTCAGGGTCTCGTCGTCCGTCGCGCTGTGGAAGATCGCGTGGCGGGTCTCGTTCCGGAACGGGTGGGAGTGGTAGATCCCGACGATCCCGACGTTCCGGGGGTACTGCACGGCGAGGTCCGCCTCCTCCCGCGGGTCCGCCACCGCGCCGTACCGGCTCTGGTGCTTGTACCGCGTGGCGGGGACCGCGTCGACCACGTGGGGCTCGTCCCCCACGAAGAACCCGAGGAGCCAGCCGATCGCCTCGAGCCGGGAGGCGCGGGCGACGTCCGCCGCGTGGTGCAGGAGGGCCCGCCACGCGGCCCTCCGGATGTGCGCGGGGCCGCTCATCGCCTCCTCCCGCACGCGGGGCACCTCGGGTCCCGCTTCCAGTCCACCCGTTCAAGCCGCCCCTCGAGGCCGAAGTACTGGAGGAACGGCGCGACCTTGCCGAACCCGAGCAGCACCTTCAGGGCCTCCTGGCACTGGAGGCTCGCGACGACCGCCATCGTCGTCGGGAGGGAGGTGAAGTGGCACGCCCCGCGGTCCTCCCGTTTCGTCGGCCGCATCGCGGATTCGTCCGAGAGGGCGGGCCGGTTGCACCGGTAGCACGCGGTCTTCCCCGGGAGGACGACGTGGACGCTCCCGTTCACGCCGTCCTCGGAGGCCCCGCCGTCGATGAACGGCACCCGCCACGCGACGCACTTCGCGTTCAGGAAGAGCCGCACCGCGAACGTGTCCACGCACCCGAGGACGAGGTCGCACCTCGGGACCTCGGCGGTCAGGGCCTCGAGGCCGGGGCCGTCCGTGACGTCGTGCGGGTGGGAGGTGATCTTGACGTCGGGGTTCGCCGCGGCGAGGTGGTCGCGGATCGCCTCGACCTTCCGCTGGCCGACCTGGTCCGTGCGGAACACGAGGCGGTTCAGGTTCGCCTCCTCCACGGTGTCGAAGTCGAAGAGGACGAGCTCCCCGACCCCGAGGCGGGCGAGGATCTCCGCGCTCAGCGCGCCGAGGCCGCCGACGCCCACGATCGCGACCCGCTTCGCGGCGAGCCTCGAGAGGTCCGCGTGGCCGAACAGGCGGAGGCGGGCGTACCGCTCCGTCACAGCCATCCCTTCCCCCGCATGTCCTTCACGACGCTCTGGACCCAGTAACTCACTTCCCGCTTCAGGTACATCGCGATGGACGAGTGCCCGTCCCACCAGTAGTTCCTCTCCATGTGCATGTCGCAGATCCGAAGGCCCAGCACGCCGTCGTCGACCTTCCGGTCCGTGTAGTGCATGAGCTCCGGGATCCGGCACGCGGGCGGGATGTGCGGGTACGCGTCCTTGAGCACGAGCTCGATGTCCCACTCCCGCCCGGCCTGGCGGACCTTCCCCGTCCACCGGGTACCGACCGGGCTCGTGGGCCGGATCGTGAACCACTCGTCCCGCTCCAGGTACCGGAGGTACTCGACGAAGCGGTCGAGCGCGTACCCCTCCTCCGCGGCCCGGTCCCCCCAGGCGGGCTCCTTCGGCGTCGCGACCGTCGCGCACTGCAGGAAGTAGAACAGGTCGTCGTCCGTGCGAAGGTGGGCCTCGCCGTAGTCCCGGATCCGCAGGGGCATCCCCCCGAGGAGCGCGGCGGGGGGCTTAAACCGTGAGGCCGTCGGAATCGGAGGCGGGAGTCTACCCGACGATGCTCGGGTCGATCACGTGGATGTTCGTCGACTTGTCCGCGACCTCCGCGACCGTCCCGCCCGCGATCGGCGAGCCGCCCGGGTACGTCGCGGTGAGGATGCCCGCGTCCTTCCCCTGCCGCTTCGCGGCGAGGACGAAGGCCTCCTGGAACAGCATGTCCTCGGGGACCTTCAGGGACACGGTCGGCTTGTCTGCGTCGGAGATGAAGATGAACCTCAGGGTCACGGGCATGGGCGCACTCCGCACATCCGCCATCCTCGCGCCGGATATTTAGACGTTCTCCCGCGATTCTCGGATCCCCGTCAGTACGTCGGCTGGCTCGGGTCGACCCGCTCGATCCACGCGTCGATGCCTCCCGCCAGGTTCCGGACCTTCCGGAAGCCGAGCTCGCGGAGGAACCGCACCGCGCGCGCGGACCTCTCCCCCACCTTGCAGTACGCGACGACCTCGTCCGCGGTGCTGAGCTCGTTCACCCGCCGGGGGAGGTCCGCGAGGGGGATCAGGGTCGCGCCGGGGATCCGGTTGATCTGCCACTCCACGGGCTCCCGCACGTCGACGAGGACGACGGGCTCCCCGCGGTCGATCTTCGCCTTGAGGCCCTCCGGCGTGATCACGAACCCGTCCCCGAGGGAGGGCTCGGTCGCCGCGCCGACCCCGCAGAACGCGTCGTAGTCGATCGGCTCCGTGATCGTCGGGTTCGTCCCGCACACCGGGCAGTCCGGGTCCTTCCGGAGCTTCAGCTCCCGGAACCGCATCCGCATCGCGTCGAACACGAGGAGGCGGCCGATCAGCGGCTCGCCCTTGCCGAGGAGGACCTTGATCGCCTCCGTGGCCTGGATCGTTCCCACGACCCCCGGCAACACGCCGAACACCCCGCCCTCCGCGCAGCTCGGGACGAGGCCGGGCGGCGGGGGCTCCGCGTACAGGCACCGGTAGCACGGGCCCCTCTCCGCCCAGAACACGCTCGCCTGGCCCTCCCAGCGGAAGATCGA
>Ga0154848_1055_pt9 | contig 18510 bp, 15 predicted proteins | sample Rifle2008BG16ft_FD_105576 | JGI IMG/M metagenome (GOLD analysis project Ga0154848, IMG submission 105576) | Euryarchaeota archaeon RBG_16_68_12 | reverse complement strand
GCGGGCGCTCGTCACGGAGCCGCGGGTCCTCCTGCTCGACGAGCCGCTCGGCGCGCTCGACCTCAAGCTGCGTCGGGCGATGCAGGTGGAGCTGAAGAAGCTCCAGAAGCGCGTCGGGATCACGTTCATCTTCGTCACCCACGACCAGGAGGAGGCCCTCACGATGTCGGACGACATCGGGATCATGAACAAGGGCCGCCTCGAGCAGATCGGCGACGCCCGCGCGATCTACGAGCGGCCCGCGACGAGGTTCGTCGCGGGGTTCATCGGGGAGACGAACCTCCTCGAGGGGGACGTCACGGAGGTCCGGCAGTACGCCCACGTGGACCACGGGGGGATCCGTTCCCTCGCGCCCCCGCAAGGGGTCCAGCCGGGCCAGAGGATCACCCTCGCGGTCCGGCCCGAGAAGATCCGCGTCGGGGCCGAGGCCCAGGAGTGCGAGAACCGATTCGAGGGGAAGGTGGTGGACGAGGTGTACACGGGCTCGTCCGGGAAGCTAATCATCCAGCTCGACTCGGGTCACAGCATCACCGCGCAGGTGCAGATCCGGGACCGCGGCGAGTTCGCGACGGTGGGTAGCAGGGTCGCCGTGGGCTGGAACACCGATAACGTCGTCGTCGTCCGGTAGTCCTTCCCGGGGATGCCGGACAACGTTCAAGCGCACGGGGACGATGGTGGTCCCGGGACCCAGGAGGTGGCTGGATGGGGGACAAGGACCCGACGGCGGACGTGACGCCGGAGGACGCCTATGACGCCTCACGCAGGAGGTTCCTGAGGCTGAGCGGGGCGGCGCTCGGGGTCGCGGCGGTCGGGGCCCTGACGGGGGGCATCCTCGACGGGGTCGTCCGGTTCGGGAGCCAGGGCGGGCTGAAGCCCTGGGAGACCTCGCTTGGCGTCGTCGACTACGACCGCGTGACGGAAGGGCTGTTCACCACGAACGAGCTCCGGATCGCTCAGTGGTACGACTACTGGCCGGGCCGGTTCATCACGAACTTCCAGCAGCACATCCGGCAGAAGTACAACCGCACGATCCGGATCGTGATCGACGTATTCACGACGAACGAGGAGCTCTTCACCTGGATCACGCAGTCGGGCCGGAAGTTCGATGTGATGTTCCCATCGAACTACATGGCCCAAATCATGGACCGTGCGGGACTCCTCATGAATCAACACGAGCCATGGCTGCCAAACCTCCAGAACCTCGCGGACGGGACGAAGACCGCGTTCAACGGGAAGACCCTGGGCGACTTCCTCACCCCGAGCGGGACCCCCTACGCGTTCCGGGCGGACCGCAGCCGGATCTGCGTGCCCTACCAGTGGGGCACGACGGGGGTCGCGTACAACACGAACGTGTTCTCGGAGGCGGACATCACGGGCCTCGGCATCGACGTGTTCCGCCAGTCCTCGTGGAACGGGACGATCCTGAGGCGGCGGATGGGGATGCTCGACGACATGCGGGAGGTCCTCGGTTTCGGGTTCAAGGCCGCGGGGTGGGACGCGCAGCCCGGCCCGGACAGCGGGAAGACCGGGGTCGCGAGGTCGAAGGGCGAGTTCCAGTGGAGCCAGAACGAGACGGACCCGGGCCGCATCACCGCCGCCCGGGACGTCCTCGCGGGCCAGATCAAGCCGAACATCCTCGGCTTCAACACCCAGAGCCAGGGGCCGTGGATGCGTGACGGGCAGACGTATGCGAACCAGGCGTGGTCGGGGGACCTGATCTACGCGATCCAGCCGTTCTCCCAGGCGCACTATCCCGTGAGCTACATCCTCCCGAAGCAGGGGGGCGCCCGATGGATCGACAGCGCCGTCGTCCACAGGCAGGCCCAGAATCTGTGGCTCGCCCACGAGTTCATCAACTACTTCCTCGACGCGGTGCAGGGCGGGACGATCACGGACTGGAACCTGTATGCGACGCCGAACCTCGCGTCGTACGACCTGCTCAGGGCGTACCCGGAGGGCTGCGCCCTGGGGACCTGCGACTACGACCCGCGGGAGGACGTGCGCGTCTACCCCGACGATGTGGACCTGGCGAGATGCGAGTACCAGACGGACGTGGGCGTCGACGTGACGCAGAACCTGTACATCCCCGCCTGGAACAGCATCCGGTTCTGAGGCGCCCTACCGCTTGGGCCCGACGTCGATCCGCGGGAGCCCCTCGAACAGCGGCGGGGTCCCACCCATCGCGAACGGACCCGCCATGGAGAACGTCTTCGACGCCTCGTCCCAGGTGCCCACGCCTGCGGGCAGCATCCGACGCAGCGTGAGCGGCGCCGTGATGTTCACGAGGTCCGGGATGCCCGATGGGTTCCATCGCGATTGCACGGGATCGTGGAAGATCACGGGCACCTTGGGGAACACCATCGTCATCGTCTCTCCGTCCCGCAGGTCCCACTTCCAGTACATCTGGTCCACGGTGTACTGCTGGCCGTAGAACTTGTTCCCCGGGTGCGCGCTGATCGCGGTCCGCGGGAGGTGGGTCACGGGGTCGAGGTACTGATCCATCTCCGACCTCGGGTTCCGGACCCCGCCGTAGATGTAGTCCATGAGCTGAGGATACCACGACCACACCGGCTCGTCGTCCGCCGTGTTGTACTGGCCGTCCGGGCCCGGCAGGGCGAGTTCGATGAACTGGTAGGCGATGGCGGAATCAAACGAGAAGTCGACGTGGTCCGGGTAGAGCGTGCCGTCGAAGGTGAAATCCTCGAACCATCCCAGCTCCTCGGGCCACCAGCCGTTCGCGGCCACCGGCGTGCCGTTCGGGTAGGACCCCGAGCCCCAGTAGAACCACCGGGCCGTCAGGACCTCCTGCCCCCAGCTCACGAGGAAGACCTTGACGGTCGTCGTGTTGCTCCCGTCCGGGTTCACGGACACGGTCGCATTCACGTCGAACTGGATCACCTGATAGATGGCCTCGTAGGCGCTGAACACGTCGTACGTCCTCTTCCCCAGGTTCTCCAGCCAGGCCACCCATGCCGTCTCGAGATCACCGCGGGAGACGTTCCCGGGCTTCGTTTCGTTGGCCCACCACATCGTCGGGTTCCCGGAAACGTTGAAGAACCGCCGGGAGGAGTTGTAGTCCATCGTGAGCGTGTAGTCCCACTCGCTCGCGAAGCCGTCCATATACGGGTCGCCGACGGGGAATCCCGCCGCCCCGAGCGCCTGCTGGCGGGCCGTGTCGAGGTACTGCATGTACCATTGGATTCGGACGCGGTCCCCCATGATCGCAGGGTTGCCGAACACCGGCAGCATGACCGGGGCCGCAATCGTCATCGCGCTGAGGTTCCGGGCCGTGACGTTCATCCGGAACATGGAGTAGATGAACAGGTCCTCCTTCATCGTCGTGTCGCCCGGCCAGGGGTACAGGCTCATGTAGGGGAACTCGGCGTCCACGAGCCGGTCCACGGCGATGGGCTTGTCCCCGTACACGGGCCCCCGGAGGTCCCACCACTCCCCGTACGAGACGTTGAAGAAGTCGTACATCACGACGTCAATCGTGCTCGAGGCCACGGACGTGACGTGCGCGGCGGAACCCGAGGCCCCGCGGCTGTCCGTCACCGTCAGGCCGATCGTCTTCTTCCCCCGGGTCGCGTACGTGTGGCTCGCCGTCGGGCCCGTCGTCGTGTTGCCATCGCCCCAGTCCCACGCGTACGACGCGATCGTCGCCCCCGCCAGCGCGTACGAGGCCCTCGCGTCCACCTGCACCGCCATGAGGGTGCGCGCCACGGCGAACTTGGCGACGGGCCGGTCCTCGACCGTCACCCTCTCCGTCTTCGAGGCCGTCGCGCCTCCGTTGTCGGACACGACGAGGGTGACGTTGTACGGGCCTGCAGCGGCGTACACATGCTGGACGGAACGGCCCGTGTCCGTGATGCCGTCCCCGAAGGTCCAGTCGTACCCGATGATCCGGCCATCGGGGTCCATGGAGCCCGACGCGTCGAAGGATACCGTGAGCCCCTCCACGGTGAACGTGAAGGCTGCGGTGGGCGCTTGGTTCGAGGGGGCGGCGAGCAGCAGGACGTACGCGCCCGCGCCCGCCGCGACGACGATGATGATCACGATGAGCATCACGTACAGCCATTTGCGCCCCCCGGGCGGTGCGATTTCCTCCGGTGCGGCAGCCATCCGGAACCTCCTGTGCGCACCAACCCCTCGTTGGTATTTCTAGGTAGCGCACGGACCTGCATGGAGGTGGGAGACCCGCTCCGCTCGACCGCGCCTTTCCGTGACCGCAGCGGTTCCGGCTAGGAGCGGAGCCATATCGTGGGCGCCATGTCCGTGTACAGGGGGCGGGCGGGGGAGGCGATGGCGGTGGGTCCCCACACCTCCCACGTGCCGCTCGCCGGGTCCCAGCGCCCGAGGCCCGCGGGCCGGGTCGAGTCGTACGCCAAGGTGCCCGTGTACGCCACGAGCCGGGCGGGGTCGGACACCCTCAGCGACCGGACGGGGTCGTAGAACACGACCGGGGTCAGGGGGAAGTGGAAGGTGAGCGTCTCGCCCGCCCTCAGGTTCCAGACGACCGGCCGCACATCGTACTGCCATTGGATCCCGTACTTCGTGCTCCCGGGACTGTCGTGAAGGTACGTCAGGCCCGTGTAGGCGTCGATCTCGGAGTACGGATGCTTCGGACCCGAGTAGACATAGTCCGCGAGGGTCGGTTGCCAGGCCCACGCGGAGTAGTCATCGTTCGTCCCCAAGAGCCCATCGGGGCCCGGCCTGCCCTGGTCGACGAAGTGGTACATCATCGCGCTCGAGAGGCGGAAGTCGAACGCCGTGGAGATCGTCGCGTTCAACCGGAAGTCCTCGAACCAGGGCAGCTCCATCCCCCACCAGCCCGCGGGCGGCGTGCCCAGCGTGAAGTGGTCGAGATACGTGGTCCTGCCGTAGTAGAACCACCGTGCCATCAGCACCTCGAAGCCCCAAGCCCCGTGGTGGACGGTCACGACCGTCGTGTTCCCGCCCCCGGGGCCCGGGACCACCTGCCACACGATGTCCGTGAAGAACGAACCGTAGTACCACTGGTACGCGTTGAAGATATCATACGTGCCGGGGTAGGTCCCGACCTTCGAGCCCCCGCCCTGCAACACCAACCAGTCCTCGTAGTCCGTCTCCGCCTGACCCTGGTTCGTGCAACCGGGGTTCACGCGGGTGGACCACCACGCGGTCGGGTCCCCGCTCACCCCGAAGATCTTCCGCGAGGTGTTGTAGTCCATCGTCATCTTCAGCGTCGCCTCGCCGATGAAGCCGTCCTGCGCGGGCCAGATCGAGCCGCAGTTGTCGGCGGGGATCGTGTTCCACGGCGTCTGCGTCTCGAGGACGGTTGCCCGGGCCTTGTCGATGTACTGGAAGTACCACTCCAGTTGCACCGACCCGCCCGGCAACACGACGGTGCTCCGCGGGACGATCACGGGCGTGTCGATGGTGTACGCGGGTGCGTTCTTCCCCGTGACGTTGAACCGATACGTCGAGTAGAGCAGCGGGTTCGTGTTCGGGTTCCCGGGGTTCGTGTTCCCCGGCGCCGGGAACCAGTCCGTGTACGGGTACGTCGAGTACGTGGTGCCCGCGCACTCCCCGTCCGCGATCGACGTCGCGTTGAAGCAGTCCGTCCCGATCGGGAGGTCCCCGTACACGCCGGTCCTCTTGTCCCACCACTCGCCGTAAGGGACCCGGAAGAAGTCGTAGTAGTGGTAGTCGAGGGTCGTCGCGTTCACCGTCACGGTCCTCGACGCGGTCGCGGTCAGCGTGTCGTTGTCCGTGATCGTCAGGGTGATTACGTAGGCTCCCCGGGCCGCGTACGTGTGGGCCGCCGTGACGCCGCTTCCGGACCCCGTGTCCCCCCAGTCCCATGCGTACGAGACGATCGTCCCGTCAGGGTCGGAGGACGCGGTCGCGTCGACGCTCACGGTGTAAAGGTCCCGCGCAGCCGAAAACGTTGCGGTTGGCGGGCGCATCGCGACCCCGCGCGTGGCGACGTTCCAGAAGCCATCCGCGTCCGTCACGTTCAGGGTGATGGTGTACGTGCCGGCCGCCGCGTACGTGTGGCTCGAGGTCGCGCCTCCCGTGATCGTGCTGTCGCCCCAGTCCCACGTGTACGTGACGATTGCGCCGTCGGGGTCCGATGACGACGTCCCGTCCACGTCGACGGTCATCCCGGCCCGCGAGACGGTGAACCGCGCGGTGGGCGGGAACCAGCTCACGGGCTGCGAGGACACGTTCGTCAGGGCATCGTTGTCCGTGATCGTGAGGGCCACGGTGTACAGCTGGGGGGCCGCATACGAGTGCGTCGCGGTGACGCCCGTGCCGGTCGTCGTGTCGCCCCAGTCCCATGCGTACGAGACGATCGTCCCGTCGGGATCGAAGGACGCGCTTGCGTCCGCGAGCAGGCGGAAGTTCCGTCCATCGATCGTGAGGGTGAAGGAGATATTCGGGGCCTGCGGCCCCATCCCGACGGCCACCGTCCGCCGGACGACGTCCGTCAGGCCATCGTCGTCCGTCACGGTGAGGTTGATCGCGTATGTGCCGGCCACGGCGTACGCGTGGCTCGCCATGACGCCGACGCCCATCGTGGAGTCGCCCCACTCCCACGCCCACGAGACGATCGTCCCGTCGGGGTCCGAGGAGGCGGACCCGTCGACGTTCGCAGTGAGGCCAACGATCGCGACGTTGAATGCGGCGATCGGACGATGGCGGACGGTCAGGGTCCGGGCCTGCTGACCCGTGAGGCCGTCGTTGTCCGTCACGGTCAGGTTGATCGTGAACGTCCCCTTCGTCCCGTACGTGTGGGTGGCGATCACGCCCGTTCCGTTCGGGGTCCCGTCGCCCCACTCCCAAGAGTAGGAGACGATCGTGCCGTCCGTGTCGGACGACCCGGAGGCGTCGACGTTGGCCGTCAGGTTGTCCGCGGCAAGGAGGTATGACGCCGTCGGGCTGTGGAAGCGGTACAGGCGGGAGACGCTTCCCGTGAGCCCGTCGTTGTCCGTGACCGTGAGGCCGATGGGGTAGTCCCCATCGCCCGCGTACGTATGGCTAGCCGTCACCCCGCTTCCCGTGGACGCGTCCCCCCACGTCCAGGCGTACGAGGCGATGGTGCCGTCGGAGTCGGAGGACAGGCTCCCGTCCACGTCGATGCGGTAGCCAGAGCGGACGACGGAGAAGTCCGCCATCGGGACCAGGAAGGAGGCGAGCTTCTGGTTCAGCCCCGTCGCACCCCGGTTGTCCGTGACGGTGAGGTTGACCTGGTAGACGCCGAGCGCGGCGTACGTGTGGCCCGCGGTCACCCCGGCTCCCGTGGCCCCGTCGCCCCACTGCCATGAGTAGGAAGAGATCGTGCCGTCCGGGTCCACCGACGTCGAGCCGTCCGCGCTGATCGTCAGGACGCTCTTCGTGAACGTGAAGTCTGCGATCGGAAGCTGGTTCGCGATGACCCGGATCGACACGCTCCCCGTCAGCGACAGGTTCGCCGCGTCGACGCCGTTGATCGTCTGCTGTCCGGCCATGAAGAGGCGGGCGCTGCTCGTGAACGAGTGGGTTCCCGCGTCCGCAGCGGTGAAGGCGTAATCCGCAGGGAGGACGACCCTCGAGTCCGTGTCCGAGGCGGTGAAGTGGATCGTGCCGCGGTACCTGTTGTACACCGAGCTTGCGTTGTCGATCACCGTGACCGTCAAGGAGAACGGGTCGCCCTCGACGACGGAGCTGGGGCCCGTGATCGTGTAGTGGTCCGCCCAGAAGGGGGGCGGCAGCACGGTCACGTTCGCCTGCGCGCTCTTCGTCACCCCGCCCGCCGTGCCGGTGGCGGTGATCGTCGCTTGTCCCGCGGCGACCCCGTCGAACCGGGTGTCGAGTCCCGTGGTCTGGGAAAGGGTGCCGACCCCGCTCGGGGCGATGGACCACGTGACGGTGACCTCGTTCGCCTGGAGGACCCTGTTGTCCGTGGACATCGCGCGGGCGACGAACGTCCTGTTCTCCCCGATGTTCATCGCGAACTGGTTCGGGATCACGGTGATGGATCCCAGCGCGGGCACGGGCGCGGGCGGCCGTCCCATCAGCACGACGATCAGGGCGACCGCGACGGCCGCGATGACGATGACGACCGCGATCACGATCACAATCAGTTTCTTCCTTCGGTCCCCGCCCGTCGGCTCCGGCGCCGGCGGTTGCGGAGGCGGAGAAGTGGCCGCCAAGCTCCAACCTCCCGTGTCCGGACTATCCCATCGGAATCCGGACGCGCGCACATCGGCCCGCCACTATTTAGGGATGCTGGCACACTCTCCTATCTTTGAGTTTCGACCGGATTCCGGAAGCTCGCGGGGGTGCGTCAGAGGCCCTTCTCCGTGGCGGTGCGGATGGCCCTCGGGATGACGTCGTTGCGGTCCTTCAGCCTCTTCTCTGCGGCCCCCGGTTTCCCCGCGGCCATGGACCCGCCCCTAGTTCAGCGCCCGCCGCTCCTCCGAGACCTCGACGACCTTGATCCCGCGGCCCTGGGCGCTCAGCTCCTTGAAGTACGGGACGGGGTCGAGGGCGAGCTCGGGCGGGACGCACCCCTTCGCCTTCACCTTCCCGCTCGCGAGCCACTGCGCCGCGATGGAGGGGGGGACGCCCGTGTCCACGGTCCCGCCACCGAGGTTCCACTTCTCGTGGGGCCACGTCCACGCCTCGTACCGCAGGGTGACGGGGTGGCCGTCTTTCTCGCCGATGAGCTCGCACCGCTGGACGTCCACGTCCAGCTCGGGCTCCTTCGGCTTCGGGAGGGACTCGATGACGGACGAGGAGACGTCGAAGGGCTCGACCTTCGCGCCGCCGGAGGCGATCGGCTCGTGGCGGGCGAGGCCGAGCGCGCAGATCGTCGAGAGCGTCTGCCGGAACTCCGGCGTGAACGCGACGATGAAGTCCATCTCCTGCACGCCCTTCCCCAACGTCTGGGGCATCGTCACGAGCTCGGAGTGGATCGTGTAGTAGCCCTCCACCTTGCCCACGGGCGGGTCGAACTCCATCCGCTCCAGGCCCGACCGGGCGGGGACCATCTGGATCTTCCCGTTCCGGAGGATGGGGCAGTCGAGCTGGAACTCGTCGAAGATCGTGCGGATCGCGTAGGGGGGCACGAACAGGCCCGGCTCCCCGCCCCGGATCAAGGCCCCGCTCGAGCGGAGCTTGACCTTCTGGATGCGGTCGAGCTTCGATGCGCCGTACATGCCCATGACGTTCATCGTCCCCGGGGTCGAGCCCATCCCCAGGAGGCACGTGATCCCCGCGTCCTTCGCCCGCTTGTCGAGCTTCATCTGGACGAGGGTCATGTTGTACAGGCCGCCGAGGTCCGTGTAGTGGACGCCGGCCTTCACCGCGGCCTCCGTGATCGCGGGGTTCAGGTCGTACCACGCGGAGTTGATCACCACGTCCCAGCCCTTCAGGGCCCGGACGAACCGGTCCATCTCCCGCACGTCGATCGGGACGGGCTCCGCCCGGTCGTCCCGGAGGACCTTCGCGAACCCCTTCGCCTTCTCCTCGCTCCGGCCCGCGATCCCGACGCGGTCCACGCCCTTGCTCTCCAGCAGGTCCCGGACCGTGGACTGCGCCATGGCGCCGTATCCTCCGACCACGAGAATGCGCACGAGAACACCTCGGCGCGTCGAACGGGGGGACCCTAGATAACGGTTGGCTCCTGAAGGTAAAGACGGCCCCGGCGCCGGCCTTATGCGGGGGCCGTGGCGGGGGCGATCCGCGAATCGTCCGCGACCCGCACGAAGCGGAGGGCCGCGAGTCCGACGACGACGAACAGAGAGGCCGCGGCGAACCCGGCCGCGTACCCCCCGAAGTGGGCGAGGAACCCGCCCGCGAGCGGACCCGCAATCGACCCGACGCCCTGGATCGCGTTGTATGCCCCGAGGGCGCGGCCGCGGCTCCCCTCCGTCGCGAGCTGGGACGTGAGGATCGAGCCCGACACGTTGATCACCGCCCAGCACAGGCCGACCAAGGCGTGGAGGACGAGGATCGCGGCGAGCACGGCGGCGGGGGCCAGGGGGAGGAACGCGACCAGGAAGAAGGCGGGGAAGAGGACCGCGCGGGCCGCGGAGGCGAGCCCCTGCATGCGGCGGCTCCCGCGGGACTGGACCCAGAGGCCGACGCGCGGGTACGCCACGGCGGACGCGACCTGGCTCGCGATGTACACCAGGAAGACCTCGGGGTTCGAAAGGCCGACGACGTCCCGCAGGTAGACGGGGAAAATCGCGTAGAACGCGGTGAACCCGGAGAACAGTAGGAACACGGTCACGAGATAGCGGTACAGGGCGGGGGAGCGCCCCTTCGACGGCCCGACGTGGTTCCGAAGGTCGAGGACGTGGAGGAGCCGCATCGGGAGGTACCGGAGCCGCTCCACCCGCCAGTGGAGGTCGACGAAATCGAGCTTCCTCCGCTCCACCCTCTCTTCGGGCTCGCCCACCCACCGCCACGCGAGGAAGGCGGAGAGGAGCGCGAGGGCGGCACCGATGACGAACAGGGCCCGCATCTCCTCCGGCTCCGCGAGCGGGGAGGCCAGGAGCCAGACGACCCCGAGGAGGAGGCCCGCGATCCAGCCGATCCCGCCGATCCGCGAGAAGACGGCGATGCGGGCGGCCCACCCCTCCTTTTTCGTCGTCTCCAGGATGAGGACGGTGCCCACGGGGGCGCTCGCGGCGGTGAGCACGCCCGCCAGGAGGTTCGCGAGGTAGAAATCGGAGACGCTATGGCTGACCCCCATGAGGAAGAGGGTGAGGGCGAGGCCCAGGAAGCCGATCAGGACGAAGACCTTGCGGCGGTGGAGGCGGTCGGAGAGGTTCCCCCAGCCCATGAAGGCGGGGACGGACGCGATGCTCGAGGCCGCCGCCACCGCGCCGACGTCCGCGACGCTCCCTCCGAGGACCCGCGTGAAGAGCGGGATCAGCGGCGAGGTCGCGCCGCCCGCCATCCCGTTCGGGAGGTAGGCGTAGAACCATCGCTGATCCTTTGAACCGGGCTGTGCCATCCCATCCCGTGAGGCGGTGCGGATTCGGCGTGTCGCTTATAACGATTTTCTCAAGGCGGGGGGAGGAGATCGAAGATGAGCTTCGCGGCGGCGATGAACACGACGATGATGAAGAGCAGCGCCACGGGCCGGGTGCGGAGCGTCCGGAGGCCCCACCGGGAACCGATGAACGCCCCCACGAACACGACGGGGAAGAGGAGGGGGATGAGGACGAACTCCGGCGGCCAGGCGAGCCCCCCGGGCCGGAGGGCGAGGTTGACGACGTACGCCGCGGAGGCGACCGCGGCGGTCGGGATGATGAGCAGGGAGGAGGTCCCGATCGCCTTCCGCGTCTTGCGGCCGAGGCCGTAGGCGAGGAGCGGGACGTTCAGGAGACCGCCGCCGACCCCCATGCTGCCGGAGAGGAACCCGGAGCCGGCGGTCGCCGCGGTGACCCCCGCCTTGCGGGACGGCGTCATCTTCGAGTCGTCGTCCTCGTCCACCGAGCGGGCGTTCCGGGCCCAGTCCCGCACCATGTACGCGCCGAAGACCACCAGGACGACCGCGAAGAACGCCTCGAACGACCATTTGTCGACGAGCACGAAGAGCGTGAAGACCGTGCCGACCACGGCACCGATGAGGGCGCCCCCGACGAGGGCCCCGCCGAGCCGGAAGTCGACGAACCCCTTGCGGTGGTGATTGAGCACGGAGGACGTCGCGGTGGCGATCGTCAACGCCAGGGAGATCGGCACCGCCACGGAGCTCTGGTCGACGCCCGTGGACAGGAGGATCGGGACGAACAGCAGCCCGCCGCCGAGGCCCAGGTTCGCGTAGACGAACGCGACCGCGAACATCAGGACGACCTGCAGGACGAGGAGTCCGAGGTCCACGGGCGCGGATTCGGCGGGCTCACTTAAAGACTCGCGCGACCCTTTATTCCCGCCACGGGCCATCCCGCGGGGCGATGGTGCTCCTGGTGCGGTTCGGGGAGCTCGCCCTCAAGAGCAAGTTCGTGCGGCGCCAGCTCCGGGACCGCCTCGTCGCGAACATCCAGGACCTGTTCGCTGCGGAAAGGGTCGAGTGCCTCACCCGCGCGGACCAGGGCCGCATCTACGTGGACGTCGACGACGTGCCCGCCGCGACGTCGGCGCTGCGGCGGGTCTTCGGGATCGTCTCCTTCAGTCCCGCCGCGGAGGCCTCCAGCGACCCGGAGGAGATCGCCGCCCGCGTGGTGGAGCTCGCGAAAGCCCGCCTCGGCGATGACGGGAGCTTCGCGATCCGGGCCCGCCGCTCGGGCACGCACACGTACTCAAGCCAGGACCTGTCGAAGCTTGTGGGCCGGCGGGTCCAGGAGGCGATCCCCGGCGCCCGGGTGGACCTGTCCGCGCCGGACATCGAGATCCACGTGGAGGGGCGGGAGAACCGCTCGTACCTCTTCACGGAGGTCGTCGAGGCCCCCGGGGGGCTGCCGATGGGGAGCCAGGGGCGGGCCCTCGCCCTCGTCGATTCCGAAGCGGGCACGGTCGCCGCGTGGCTCGCGATGAAGCGCGGGTGCAAGGTCACGGTCGCCGCGCCGGACGGCTCGAGGGCCCACGAACCCCTGCGGCGGTGGGACGTGCACCTCAAGGTCCTATCATGGGAGCCGGACTCCGACCTCGAGGAGCTGGTGAGAATCTCAAGATCGGAGGCCGTGTTCCTCGGTTCGCGGATTGTCGACGTCCCGCCAACGAAATCCGCCCTCGGCGTGCCCGTGTTCCACCCCGTCGTGGGACTCGACGAAACGGACGTCCGCGCGCTCGCGGACAGGATCACGAAGGCGTGATCACTTGCCCTTGCGGTCGTGGGCCCCGATGCTCGGCCGGACCTTCTCCGCGCCCTTGCCCTTGTACATCAGGCCGCGGCCCTTCTTGCCCGCGCTCGTCAGCCCGCGGTACACCCGCCCCTGGTGCTGGGGCTCGCAGATCCAGTTGATCTTCGGGTCGTTCTTGATCGCGGGGTGCTCGGGGTCCACGAGGATGACCTCGTAGTACTTGTGCCGCCCGTCCTCCCCGATCCAGTACGAGTTCAGGACCTCCATGTTCGGGTGGCGCTTCGCGACCCGCTCCTCCGCGATCCGCTGGATCGACTTCCCCATCGTGATCTTGTTCATCCCGCGGCGCTTCGGGTGGCGTCCGCCCATCGGCCAGTGCTTCCGGAGGCCGCCGCGGCGGACCCGGGCCCTCACGACGACGTACCCGGGCTTCGCGCGGAACCCCAGCTCGCGGGCGCGGTCGATCCGCGTCGGGTGCTCGACCCGCACGAACGACTCGCCGCGGCGCCACTCGATCTTGCGGGACCAGTTGAGCTCCTTCACGTAGCTCTTCGACGGGACCTTCCAGGCCTTCCGCACGTAGCCGTACAGGTTGCGGGGCCGGATCGGGACCTTCTCGGCCTCCTCTCCGGTCACGGAGGGAGGCGGTGCTGCTGGCTTCTCGTCGGCCATGGTACTACCCCCTGGATTTGCGGATTCGCCCGAAGGTACATCTCCCGACCAGGGTCGCCGCCCTTGGGGCGGTAGGCGGGTCGAAGAGGGCAGGGCTATAAAGGGTTTTGGACGCGGCGGGGCTTTCCTAGCCGTCGCGCGAAGGCCGCGTGCGTTTGGCCCGCTCCGCCCTCATCGCGTCCCACTTCCTCAGGAACTCCTCGAAGTCATCCGGAGGCAGCCCCTCCCGCAGGCGACCGAAGAGCCCTTGCTCGAACGGGGATCGGCTTGCGAAGTGGGGCGGGACGGACCTACGCGGATGACCGGAACCGTTCGAGCTTTCGCTCGAAGGCCTCGAAGAGGTCTTCCGTGTCCTGTAGAGCGTATTCCATTGCCTCACGCAGCTCTCGTACTCGCTCGGGGGCAAGTGCTTCCGCAAGTGCGAGAACAGCGCCCGCCCGAAGGTAGACCGAACCAACGGTCGCTCCGACATCCGCTGCGAAATCCCGGTACGTCTCCTTAAGCCTTCTCCACTCATTCTCGTCCAGCACCCTTTCACGCTTCCGGGGGCTACTTCAGGGGAAGGCGGGCCTGTGCCCCGCACGGGCGTCCGGCCCTCCTCTTTCGTTCCCGCATGTGCACAGGACTCTCGTAGCTCTGCCGCAGCAGGGACAGCGCCGCCCTCCCGTGGCCGTTCCCCACGACGTGGAACTTCGTCCGGAACCAATTCCAGCCCTGCGACCTCGGGGCGGGTCTCGCGATCCCCGCCGGGTCGGACAGGTTCCGCCGCTCGGGCAGGATGAACACCTCGATGCGGTGGCGGGACGGTCGGATCTCCGCGAACGCCCGCCGCTGCTTCTCGCTCCGGAAGGCGATCCAGAACCGGTTCACCCGCATCTCCACATGGTCCCCGCGCGCCGTGGCGGTCCTCTGGAGCTCCGTGTGCCACTCCGTGATCAGCTGGCGGGGCTCTCGGCCCGCGCGCTTCCAGAGACTCACTCGAACACCGCCTCCGGCGCCCTCGGGCCCGGCTTCCGCAGGATGAAGAGATACTTGAAACCCCGGAGGTAGAACCCGTACCGCCTCGCGCGGTGCTCCCACATCGGGTTCCCGGAGCGGTCGTGCCGCCGCGCGACGCACACGATGTCCACGGGCTCGAAGTACTTCCCGAGCATCTCGAACGTCTGGAACCCGACGGGCGTGAAGCGGCCCCGCCGGTATTCGTCGCTGATCAGCCATCCCAGGACGTGGCGGGGCTTCAGCGTGCGGTGGAGCTCCCGCGCGACCTCCTCCATCGCCTCAATCCACTCCTCCTCGCGGCACGACATGCGACCGAGGCACGCGGGGTCGTCGCTGTACCGGATATTGTCGGAGTACGGCGGGTCGACGAAGTGGAGGTCCACGGAGTCGTCCGGGAGCGGGAGATGGCGGGCGTCGCTCCGGGCGATGTCCGGCCGCTGCGGCGCGATGTCGAACGCGAGAACCCGCCGGTCGAGGGCCCGCGCGACATCGAGGGTCGTCCCGGAGCCCGACATAGCGTCCACGACGAGGTCCCCGGGCCGGGTGTACCGCCGCACGAGGTTCGTGACGAGGGACGCGGGCGTGACGCCGTTGAAGCGCCAGTCCCCAAGCGCCACCGGGCCCGGGCTCTGGGCCGGGAAGTCCCAGAGGGTCGTCGCCTCGAGGTCGTAGTCGCGGAGGGCATCCCATCCGTTGCCGAAACCGCGGACGCTTATTGCTTCCACAGTTTCAGGCCTCCCTGAGGAGGCTTGTGGTTCCTGCTTCGCCGAGCGGCTGCGCTGACGTTGCCGTCAGTGGAACTCCGCTCTCCACAGGCGTTTTCAGTGTCCGGGCAACTCCCGGCCACCGGGATATGTTGATGGCTGCGTTCAGGTCCCGATCCATCACCATTCCACAGCGTTCGCACGAGTACATCCGCTCGATTTGCGAGATTGTCTCCTTGACATTCCCACACTGAGAGCACATCTTCGTGGACGGGAAGAACCGATCGGCGACGACCAGTCGGCTTCCGTACCACGCCGTCTTGTACTCCAATTGGCGGAAGAACTCGCCCCATCCAGCGTCCGCGATGGACTTGGCAAGACGGTGATTCGCCATCATACCACGCACCCCGAGGTCCTCGACCACGATGACGGACTTGGTTCTCGCCAGTTTCGTGGTCGCCTTGTGAAGCGCGTCCTTGCGGACGTTGCTGATCTTGAGGTGAAGCCGGGCCAGCGCCCGGGCCGCGTCGCGCCGATTCGTGGAGCCTTTCACCTTCCGGCTCACGGCCCTTTGGAGGCGCTTCAACTTGCGCTCGTGGCGGTGCAATGCCCTCGGATTCTCGACAATAATCCCGTCGCTGACGACCGCGAGGCTCCTCAGACCTCGGTCCACGCCCACGACAGGTCCCGAGATCGGCTTTGGTTTTTCGCGCTGCATAACGACGTTGACGGATACGAACCATCGCCCGGCACGTTCGCTGACCGTGGCGGAGTTGATGTGGATCTTGGAGGGCAAGTACCCGTTCTCCTTGAGGCGAACCCAGCCGAGACGCGGGAGTCGGATTTGACCGGGGCGAATCGTGATGGCTCCAGTCAAGGTGAACGCGCCGAGGCCGTGCTTGCGGGTCTTGAGCGTCGGGAAACGGGCGCGTCCTTCGACGAAGTTCGCAAACGCCGCATCCAGGTCCCGGAGAGCTTCTTGGGGAGCGCATTTGCTGACGTCATACATCCACGGGAACTGGGTAGCTTTCAGACCGTTCAGTTCCTTGTGGAGATCGATGGCGGTGGGAACTTTGGTGCGTTCGATGGACGACCTGTTCAAGTCCATGACCGTCGTTTTGCGACGGAGCCCCCAGTTGTATGCGAATCTGGCCGCACCACACGCTTGGACCATCCGCTGACGCTGTCGGTCTTCGGGAGAAAGTTCCGTGCGGTAGGCCCGATTGACATCAACCTTCACAGAAGCACCTCTTTTTCCTGGTCTACCCGATTTCTCGCCGCTCGCTCCCTCGTGGTCCGACTCCCGACAAATTCATTGTGGGGAATCCGGACGGGCCCTCGGTACTTGGCCTCGAGCGGGGGAGGTGACCGGGACTACTCCGACACACCAGCCGTGGGGACAGTGAAAGTACTCCCGGCCTTCGGCGGGTGCAAAGCTTTAGCCGGGCGCCGCCTAGCCGCGGCGTGACGTCTCGCGCGCTCGACGCCGCCGCCTTCGCGTTGCTGTGCGCGATCTGGGGCTCGACCTGGCTCGCGATCCGAATCGGTCTCGGGGGCGCGCCCGCGTTCCTCGCCGCCTCCCTGCGGTTCGTCCTCGCCTCCGTCACCCTGCTCGCCGTCGCCGCGGTCCTCCGCCGCAGGCTCCCGCGCACCCGCCAGGAATGGACCCTGGTCCTGTTCGTGGGGCTCGTCCTGTTCACCGCGGACTACGGCTTGATCTACTGGGGCGAGGGGAACGGCGTGGCGAGCGGGCTCTCCGCGATCCTGTTCGCGACGTACCCGCTCCAGACCGCGATCGCGGCGAACTTCGTCGTCGCGAAGGAGAAGCTCTCCGCCCAGAAGACCGTCGGGATCGCCCTCGGTTTCGCGGGCATCCTCGTGATCTTCCGGGAGCAGCTCGCCGCGGACTGGGGCATCTTCTTCCCGATGCTCGCGATCGTGCTCTCCGCGACGTGCGCGTCGCTCTCCGCGGTCGCGCTGAAGCGGTGGGGCCACGACACGGACCCCGTCGCGTTCAACGCGGCCGCGATGGCCACCGGCGCGATCGCCCTGGCGGGCGTGTCCCTCGCTGCGGGCGAGGCCTGGGCCGTCCCCTCCTGGCCCGCGGGGATCGGCGCGATCGTGTACCTCGCCCTCGCGGGGTCCGTCGTCACGTTCGTCACGTGGAACTGGCTCCTGAAGCGGGCCCAGGCGACGACGGTGTCGTACGTGGCGTTCGTCACCCCGATCGTGGCCGTCCTCCTCGGGGTCGGCGTCGGGGACGAGCGGTTCGACCCGCTCGTCCTCGCGGGCGCGGCCGTCACGCTCTCCGGGATCTGGCTCTCGACCTCGAGACGGGTCGGAATCTGGATGCGGGCAGCGATGGGCGCGGGGGCCGTCAGCGACGCGACCGCGGACCCACCGGAAGAGAAACCCTGAACCGGGAGCGCAGGTCCCGCATGGTCGGGTAGGGCTTCCCGATGTTCTCCAGGTGCCACGCGGCCGCGGCGTTCGCGAACCGGAGGCGGTGCTCCCACGGCGCCCCCGCCAGGGAAGCGAGGATGAAAGCGGCATTGAACACGTCGCCGCATCCCGTCGGGTTCACGGGGACAACGGGGAAGGCCCCTGCGCTCGCCACGCCCGCCCTCGTGAACAGGGTCGCGCCACGGGCTCCTTCGTGGACGACGACCTCCCGCACCCCCATGCGGAGGAGGGCCTCGGCGGCGGACTCGACCGGGGTCTCGCCCGCCACGCGGGTGACCTCCTCCTCGTTCCCGAAGAAGACGTCCACGTGGCGGAGCACACGGCGGACCGCCTCCCGCCGGGCCTCGGGCCAGCCCTCGGGGTCCGTCGCGATGTCGAGGGACGTCGTGGCGCCGGCCTCACGGGCCCGCGCGAGGAGCCTCGCCGTGGGCGGGCCGATCAGCCCTGACGCCCACCAGTAGCCCGCGCGGTGGAGGTGGCGGGCGCCGGATATCCAAGAGGCGGGGACGTGGGCGAGGCGTAGGTCCGCGTTCGCGCCGACGGCGGTGATGAGATGGCGGGTGCCCCCGGCGTACGTCACCGCCAGGGTGGTGCCGGTGGGATTCGACTTCGAGGCCTGGAGGCGGGCGTCCACGTGGCCTGCGCGGTACGCTCTTCGGAGGAGCTCGCCCGCCCAGTCCCGCCCGAGGCAGCCCACGAACCCCGCGCGGCCCCCCAGGGCAGCGAACGCGAGGGCGAAATTCGTGGCGTTCCCTCCGGGGAGATAGGAGAACCGATCGACCCGCAGCTGGCGGTCCCCCGCCCCCCCAGGCGGGAGAGGCGGGGGCACGATGTCGAGGATCGCATCGCCGACGGCCAAGGCGTCGAACCGCGCGTGGACCACGACCGCGGAT
>Ga0154848_1085_pt1 | contig 19274 bp, 22 predicted proteins | sample Rifle2008BG16ft_FD_105576 | JGI IMG/M metagenome (GOLD analysis project Ga0154848, IMG submission 105576) | Euryarchaeota archaeon RBG_16_68_12 | reverse complement strand
ACCGGGTCAGGCCGACGACGGAGTGACCGGCCGCCACGAGCTGGCGGGGGAGCTCGGACCCGATGAACCCGCCCGCCCCGGTGACGAAGACGCGCATCGGAGGAGGACCTCAACGCCCGCCGACAGTCCCCGCCTCGACGCTCTGGATCCCCTGGAGGTGGTCCGCGAGCAGCTGCCAGGAGTCCCCGTCGTCCCGGCTGTGGTAGAGCTGGCCCGTCGTCGTGCCGACGTAGACGCCCGCGGGGTCTCCGTCGTCCGTCCGTAGCGCGTCCCGGAGGATCGTGAACCACGCGTCCTTCTGCGGGAGGCCCTTCGTCAGCCGCTCCCACCGCTTCCCGCCGTTCGTCGTCCGGTAGACCGCCATCGCGCCCTTCGGCGTCACGCGGTTGAAGTCGCCCTCCAGGGGGACGGTGTACACGGTGCCCGCGTCGTGCGGGTGGGCCGCCATGGGGAACCCGAATGGGCTCGGCAGCCCCTTCTCGATCGCCGTCCATTTCGGGTCGCCCCGCCTCCGGCGGTAGATTCCGAAGTGGTTCTGCTGGTACACGATCGCCGGGTCCCGCGGGTCGCGGACCATCTTGTGGACGCAGGAACCCACCATTTCCTCCCCCATCACCTTCTGGGGGATGTAGGGGTTCCGAACGTCCCCGTTCATCAGCCGCCAGGACTCCCCGCCATCGTGCGTCCCGAAGACACCGACCGCGGAGGCCCCGACGAGCATCCGCCTCCGCTCGCCTGGATACGGGAGGATCGTGTGCAGGATCAGCCCGCCGGCCCCGGGTTGCCACTTGTCCCGCCCGGGCCAGTAGTTGAACGCGTCGATCGAGGACCACGTGTCCCCGCCGTCGTCGCTCCGGAACAGGCCCGCGGGCTCGACCCCGATCCAGAGATCGCCGTTGGACCCGGGCCGGACCTGCCAGATGCGGGTCACGCTCAGCCCGGACTCCTTCGAGAAGCGCGGGCCCTCCTTGCCCAGGACCCACTTGCCGCCGAAGTCTGTGGAGCGCGCCACGACGGCGCCCCAGTGCTCGCTCGTGACCCCCGCCAGGAGCGTCTTCCCGTCCCGCGGGTCGAGGAGCGCGTGTCGCACGGTCTCCCCCTTGAAATACGGTCCCCGCGAGGCCCACTTTTTCCGATCGCGGGAGTGGAACAGGAAGAGCCCCTTCCGCGTCCCCACGACCACGACCGTTTCGCCCTTCTTGATGTCCGCCATCGTCAACCACCCGCCACGGAGGGCAGGATGTGCACCGTGTCCCCGTCCTTCAGAGGGACCGCCTGCGGGTCGAGATGGCCCACGGGGTCCTCGTTCACGAACACGAGCACGTACCTCCGCATCCGCCCCTGGTCGTCGAGGATCCGGTACCCCAGGCCCGGGAACCGCGCGTTCAGCCCCTGGATCGCGTCCGCGAGGGTCCGCCCGCCCAGCTCGACGGACTCCTGACCGCCCGCGAACTCGCTCAGCGCCCGCGGCAGCATCACGCGCACCCGGCTCTCCCCCTTGACCATGGGCGCACCCGCGATGCGCGCTTGCGATTTCAATTTTCGCACGTCCTAAACACGCGGGGCCTATTCGCGGGCGATACGGGAGAGCCAGCCCCGCGCGCCGGGAGTGCCCGCTGAGGTCTCGAAGAAGGCCTCGCGGATCCACTCGACCCGCCACCCCTTGCGGAACGACGCGCGGATCTCCGTCTGCGTGACCCGCCGCGGTCCCTCCCGGCCGGGCTCCTTCTCGTTGAAGCACAGCATGAAGTACCGGCCGCCGGGCCCGAGGACGGAGGCGAGGCTGCGCGAGTACACGGGTCGCTCGCCGTCGTCGAGCGTGTGGAACAGCCCGCAGTCGATCACGGTGTCGAACCTGCGCTGGAGCCTCCTCAGGTCCAGGGCGTCTTCGACGAGGAACGACGCCTCGACCCCCCGCGCCTCGGCCTTGGCCTCCGCCTTCTCGATCGCGAGGGGTGCGCCGTCGATCCCCAGCACCTCGTGGCCGAGATCCGCGAGGAAGAGGGCGTTCTCGCCGGTGCCGCACCCGACGTCGAGGACGCTCCCCTTGATCTCGCCCGCCTTCGCGAGACGCACGAACTCCCCCTGGGGGCGGCCGATTTCCCAGGGCGGGGTCCCCGCGTACGCGGCGTTGAAGGAGCCCATGGACTCACCCGGTCCATCTCGCCATGGCGGGCCCAGGCCGGCGGCGGGGTTGAGGCTTTGCCGTTGCGTAGAACTCCAAACCGACAAGCATTAATGCTACTCCGAGCATAGTGATTCCGATGGCGCCTTCCAGGCCAACCCCCCCGAGCCCGCGGTCGACCGTCCGGATGGCCAAGGGCGAGAAGTGCGCGGACGAGCCCCACGGCTGCGAGATCGGCGAGCTGTTCCACCTTCTCGGCAAGACGTACGTGCTCGACATCCTCCATGGCTTCATGGAAGAGTCCTCGAGACCCCGTCGGTTCGTGGACCTCCAGAGGAGCCTGGAGATGTCGCCGAACACCCTGTCCGACCGCCTGAAGGAGCTCGTCAAGGCGGGCCTCCTCTCCCGCACGCCGTACAACGAGATCCCGCCCCGCGTGGACTACGAGGCGACCGCGAAGGCGCACGACCTGAAGCCCGTGTTCGAGGCGCTCGGCGAGTGGGCGGAGCGGCACACCCTGAAGCCCGAGCCCGCAACCGCCAAGGCCGGGGCGCTCGCGGCGACCGCATGATGAGCGGTTGGTCTCGTTCAAGACCAACTCCACGGAGCCCCCGCCACGGCGGCCGCCCACCCGTAGAAACGGACATGTACCCGCAATGGGCCTTCTCGGAAGCATGATCCCGACACCGCACGGACCCGACATCCCGCCCCCGCCTCCGCCCCTGCCCGGCCCAGGGGGCCGCGAGCCCAGCCCCGCCGTCCTCGCGTACAAGGCCATGGAGGAACTCGAGGACCTGAAGAAGCAGGTGACCGCCCTCGTCGCCCGCGTCGAGGCCCTGGAGCGGCGGGTGGCCGCCATCGAGGACTCCGGTACCGCCTGAGACCGCGCAACCCATTTATACCGACGCGAGGTATGGGCTCGCCCTCATGGCCAGAATCCACGCGAAGCGCAAGGGACAGCACGGGTCGACCCGCCCCCTCCTGACAAAGAACCCGGAGTGGGTCCCCCTCGAGGCGGACGAGATCCTCGAGACCGTCGTCAAGCTCCACGGCGAGGGCCTGTCGAAGGCGGCGATTGGCGGGCGGCTTCGGGACCAGTTCGGCGTCCCGAGCGTGCAGCTCGCCACGGGCAAGTCCGTGGGCCAGATCCTGAAGGCGAAGGGGCTCACCCGCGAGCTCCCGGAGGACCTGAGCTCCCTGATGAAGCGCGCGGTCGACCTCCAGGTCCACCTGAAATCGCACCGGAAGGACCTCTCGAACAAGCGCGGCCTCTCCCTGACCGAGTCGAAGATCAGGCGGCTCTCCCGGTACTACAAGGAGGAGGGCGTCCTGCCCTCGGACTGGGACTACTCGCGGACCCTTGCGGAGCTCCAGGTGAGGTGAGGCGGGGGCCATGGCGGCGAGCCTGGCGGACCTCGTCCCGGACGTGATTCTCGAACGCGTGCGGAAAGGCGTCGCCCTCGTCGACCGCGTGCGCCGGGTCCGGATTCTGGGTCACTACGACCCGGACGGCACGGCCGCCGCGGCCCTCCTGGCGCGGGCGATGCTCCGCGCGGGGAAGGCGTTCCACGCCTCCACCTCGACCGTGCTGGACGCAGACCTCGTGGAGCGGGTGAACGCGGAGGGGGACGAACTCGTCCTCGTGAGCGACATGGGCTCCGGCCAGCTCGACCGGGTCGAGCAAATCGCGTGCCCCGCGATCGTCCTCGACCACCACAAGCCCCTCCGGGACTCGGAGGCGGTCGTCCACGTGAATCCCGCCCTCCACGGCATCGACGGCACGCGCGAGGCGTGCGGGGCCACGACCTCGTGGCTCCTCGCCCTCGCCATGGACGAGCGGAACTGGGACCTGGCGGGGGTCGCGATGGCGGGCGCGATCGGGGACATGCAGCACGTTGGCGGGTTCTCCGGTCTGAACAAGGCCCTGTTCGACGAGGCCGTCGCGCGGAAAGTGCTCACGAGGGAGCGGGCGCTCGCCCTCGTTACCGCCCCGGTGGACGAGGCCCTCGCGCGCTCCGTGACCCCGTACTTCGTCGGGATCTCCGGCCGCGTGGACGGCGCCCGCAAGCTCCTCGCGGAGCTCAAGATCGATCCGCAGGTCCCGCTGAACGAGCTCGTGCCGGAGGAGCGGCGCCGGCTTACCTCCGTCCTCGCCGCCCAGCTCTTGAAGCAGGGGGCGGACGCGGAGGCCGTGGAGGGCCTGGTGAAGGAGAAGGTCTGGTCCGCGGCGGACGGCGTGTACGCGGACGAGCTGAGCGCGTACGTCGACGGCTGCGTCCGCCTCGGCCACGAGGGCCTCGGCCTGTCCCTGTGCCTCGGGGACAAGGAGGCGTTCTCCCGCGCGGAGGACATCCGCAAGCGCTTCGACGACCGCCTCCTGGCGTACCTGCTGAAGCTCGAGACGGAGGGCCCGTTCACGAAGAAGCACCTCCAGTTCTTCTACACGGACGAGGCGACCCTCGCGGGCTCCGTGGCGGGGATCGCGATGCGGTACTTCTTGGACCAGGCGAAGCCGACCCTCGGACTCAGCACGATGGAGAAGAACACGAAGGTCTCCGCCCGGGCGACGAAGGGGCTCGTCGCGAAGGGGCTCGATCTCGCGGCCGCCCTGAGGGATGCCGCCGCCGAGCTCGGCGGGGACGGCGGGGGCCACAACATCGCGAGCGGCGCGACGATCCCGAAGGGCACGGAGGAGAAGTTCCTTGCCCTCGTCGACGAGACCGTCGGCCGGCAGCTTGCGCCGAAGCCCGCATGACGGCCCGTCACCCGCCATGACCGTCGCGCTCCGTCCCGACTCGGTTACCGGAGGAACCGCCAGGTCGTCCGTATCCACATGTCACTCGGGCGCACCACGCGACCCGAGGAACTGCGCGACTTCGGCCTGCTTGCACAGCTTTGCCACCGTCAAGGCCGTATAGCCATTCTGGCCTCGCACAGTCATGTCTGCCCCCGCCCCCAGAAGCAGCTTGACGGCTTCGAGGCCACCCCATTGCGCCGCGAAGAGGAGCACGCCATTTCCGTGCCTGTCGTGGGCCTTCACGCTCGCGCCTGCCTCAAGCAGGATGCGAAGTGCAGGGGTGCGGCCTTTGAACGCGGCTAGGATTAGAGGCGAGTAGCCCCTTTGGTCCCGTGCCTCAAGATTCGCCCCCCGGCGAGCCAAGTCCTCGACGATGTCGACTCTCGCGATGTCAACGGCGTAGTGAAGTGTCGTTGTCCCCCCAAAGTAGGCGACTTGCCTCGGCGGGCGAGCTGTGGCTAGGGGGAGCGCCGATGCCTCGACCACCTGGCGCACGATCGGCGACAGTCTTCCATCCCCGCGCTCTTGGCTGATCGTCAGTCTGTCCCCGTGGCCTTTGGCGATCTCCAAGACCCTCTGAAGCTGGTTCAGAGCAAGCCATGTCGGCTCGGGGTCTCCTGGGGCCAAGAGACAAAGACCGCCATCGTCATAGACGTGTACGTGGAGCGCCTGAGGGCTCAATCCAACCCGCAGCCTCTGCTCATCGAGGAGGCGCATTCGGGTCATGAGGTGTTGACCCGCTTGGTAAATCGGTGTGATGGGCGAGTCGCTGCGGAACTCCTCCTCGGCGAACTCAGCGGAGTGCACGCCGGTGCGAGTGACGATTCGAAAGGCCACTCGAGCTCCCCTCGGCAAGGGAAACTGCGCGGACACGGGGAACTCACCGACGAAGCTCCGGGCGCAGCCAACGAAGGCCAGGGCCGCCGCGGCCGTCGATGAGTGAAAGCCCATCCCGATGATTCCAGAGCCCCCGGTGATGTACAAGCTTGCCGTACCGTCTTCGGCTGCCACGATTGTGGCGGCCCCCTCCCCCATTCCAAGCTCCATCAGCACTGCGACTACGTCGCTGGGCCCGAGATGAGGCGGAGCATGTTCGGCGGCTGCGCCTGAGAGCCACATTCGACGAAGTCGGACGAAGTCCTCCGGAGAGGCTCTTGACGCGCTGGCGCCCTTTCTGGAAAAGGGGTTCAGCTCCATCGAGGGGGACCGAACCCCGATGGAACGCTTATGGCTTGTGGCGTGCGGCCCGGTTCCCACGACACGGCCGTCCAGACCGCGGGACTCCCTGCGTTCAGTACGTGTCCAGGAGCTTCGAGACCTCGCGGGTCTCCAGGTCCATCTTCACGGCGGGGGACTCGACGACCTCGACGTTCCGCTCGAGCAGGGCGAGCTCCTTCTCCTCGAGGGTGTCCGGGGACACCGGGAGCAGGACGATCGCCTTCCGCTGCATGATGAACTCGTTCACGTGCTCGACGAACATCAGCGTCTGGAGGAACCCGTTGTTGATCGAGACATACTCGATGCCGTCGAGGAGGACGACCGCGGCGCCCCCGTTCTCCTCCACGAATCCGGTGACCAGCTTCGCGAGGGACCCGATGGCGGTGGGGTTGTGGTAGTCCTCCCCCGGTGTGTGGCTGAGCCAGATGATCCGGCCCTCCGGCATCGACCGCTCCCGCCGGACCCTTTCCGGGTACTGGCGGGTGATCACGAGCCCGGGCATCCCGCCGCGGGTGAGCATCCTGAACAGGCGGTACGTGAGGTCGGGCTTCTTCTCTTTGATGAGGTAGCAGGCGCCGGGGGTCAGCGGGGCGGCTCCCTCGGTCGCGTTCCCCGACAGATGCTCAATGGCCGCGCCCATCGAATCTCCCCTCGCTCGTGCTCCGATTCCCATCCCGGGTGTGCCAAATGGGCTTCCGGCGCTTTAACATTCCTTTGACATTATCAGATTCGTGCGCCGCACGGCGCGTGCGCCCGGGACCGTCAGGACGGGCGGGACCTCGGGCGCCGGAGCGCCGCCTCGAGCGACTCGATCAGCAGCTTCGCAGGAATCCCGGGCAGGGAGATCATCGTCGTCTTCCCGACGACCCCCTCCCCGCTCCTCTTCGCGTCGATCAGGCCGAGCGCGTCGAGGTCCTGGATGTACTTCCAGAACTGCGTGTGGGCCCGGCGCTTCTGGCTGAACTCCTCGCACGCGACGGCGTACGCCTCCTCCGCGTCCCCCGTCGTGATGTACGTCTTCCTCCGGATCTTGCGGGCGACCCCGAGGAGGACGAGCTTCTGGGGGACCTCGAGCTCCCGCAGGCGGTCCGGCAGGTCGCTCGGCGTCACGCTCGCCTTCGCCGCGCGGACGTTCTCCGGAGTCACCTCGCCCGCGAACTCCTCGTCCGCGATCGCCCCCGCCCGCTCGAGGAGGTCGATCGCGTACCGCGCGTCCCCGTACTCCGAGGCGATGTCCGAGATCAGGTCGACGACGCCGTCGTCCACGGACCCGGGATGGAACGCGAGGCCCACGCGGATCCCCAGGATGTCCACGAGCTCCTTCCGCGAGTACTTCGGGAACTCCACCGCGTTCGTGCGGCGGAACGTGCTCAGCGCCGCGGCGTCCAGGTGGTCCAGGGCCTCCCGGCGCTGGGAGATCAGGATCAGCGACACGTTCCCGTGGCCCGCCTCCTCCCCGAAGCGGGAGAACGTGTACACGACCTCCGACCCGCTCTTCTTCAGGAGCACGTCGACCTCGTCGAGGATCACGATGAGGTGGACCTGCTGCTTCTCGATCCACTTCCGCAGGGAATCGAGCTTCTCGGGGATCGAGAACCCGCGGTCCGGGAACCGCGGGTCGAAGTGCTTCAGGATGTGCAGGAGGACCGCGTCGTCCCCCATCTTCTGGCGGCAGTTCACGTGGACGTGGTCGAGCCCGCGGCCGTGCTCGTTCGCGTACCGCCGGAAGTCCTCGCAGAACCGCTTCGCGGTGTGCGTCTTGCCCGTGCCCACGGAGCCGTACAGGAACGCGTTCGCCGCGAGCCCGGAGTCCCCGACGGGGCGGAAGATCGAGAACAGCCGCTGCACCTGGGCCTCCCGGTGCGGGAGCTTCTCGGGGATATAGTCGAAGGAGACCTTCGCCCGGTCCTTGAACACGGAGGGTCCCGTGCGGAAGCTCATCCGGCGTCGATACCCGACGGCGCGAAATAAAGGCTTTGGCGGGGGCCCGCCATGGCGGGCCGATGGCGCCGGACGCGTACCACTGCTATGCGTGCCTCCGCCGCCACGACAAGGCCTCCTCCGTCGGGCGGGACCACCGGAGGTTCGACATCGATGCGGATGCGTCGACGTCCCCCGCCCAGGCCCGCATCCGCGAGTTCTACCTCCAGACGAAGGGCGTGGAGGCCGCCCTCCGGATCCTGGGATTCGAGGGGGTCCGGATCCGCCCGCCGAGGTTCGGCCGAGGATGGCCCCCGCTCGCGGAGATCGACCGGCGGTATCGCGCCCTCGCGAGGGAGGCCCATCCGGACGCGGGCGGGGACGCGGAGTCCTTCCGGCGGATCCAGTGGGCCGTGGAGATCCTCCGCCGGTACCGTCCGCGCGAGGACTGACCGGCCACCCCCGTGGGCGGGCCGGGCGGTTTGATGCTCGTTTTGATGCCGAGGCCGATATTCTTAAGGGCGGACGCCGGCATGGATAGCCACTCCATCCCTCCAGGGGGTCCCCGTCCACCAATGGCCGTCGACCTGAAGCAGCAGCTGTCCTCGATGCCCTTCGACAAGCTCAAGGAGCTGGCGGACTCGAGCCACGTCGACACGACCTGGTGCCTCACGAAGGAGGACGTCGTTGACATCCTGATCGAGAAGGGGGTGGCGCCGAAGCCCCGCAGCCTCGAGGCGCTGCTCGGGGACATGAAGCTGAAGGACCTCCGGACCCTCGCCGCGCGCCACGGGGTGGACGTGCTGCACCTCCGCAAGAAGAAGGAGATCGCGGAGGCCCTCGTGACGACCCCCGCCGCCCAGGCGGTCTACGACGAGGTCCGGTCCCAGCTCGAGGGGGCGCACGCCGCAACGGCGGCTCCGCCCCGCCCGGCGATGGACCACGCGGAGACGGACCTCCTCCTGTATGGAAGCAAGAACGCGGAGGTCGACTTCGGGCGGGCGGAGGACCTCCTCGACCAGGCGAGGATGCGGTTCGAGGAAAGGAACTTCGAGCGGGCGATCATCGCTGCGGACGAGGCGGCCCAGCTCACCCGCGCGAACGCGGACGGCCTCCAGCGGTCCGCGTCCGCGTACATGATCCTCTCCTGCCAGCGGCTCATCGAGGACTGCGGGAAGGCGGGGCGGGAGGTGGACGACGCCGCGGACCTCCTGCGGCGGGTGAAGGAGGCGTTCCGGACGAACGACCTCGCCGCCAAGCCCGGGCTCCTCTCGGAACTCGAGGAGGTCTCCCGGAACCTATACACGCAGGAGATCCAGAGGGCCCGCCAGGAGATCTACCGCGTCCAGGACGCGATCGCCCACCTCTCGGACACGGGCGCGAGCGTGGCCCGCCCGGAGGGGATTCTCAACGGCGCGCGGGACGCCCTCCGCAGGAACGACCACCTCCTCGCGATCCAGCTCGCCGCGGAGGCCGAGAAGGCCGCGCGCGAGGCCCTCCAGGCCCGCGAGCGGGAGATTGATGGCTCCGTCCCCATGACCGCCGCGGTGATCAACGAGGCCCGGAACGTCGGCGCGGACGTGTCGGAGGCGGAGAAGTGGCTCGAGAAGGCCCGCGTCGCCGTCTCTGACAAGGACTACGTCCTCGCGGCCGAGCTCGTCAAGCGCTCGGAGCGCGCCGCGATGCAGAGCCAGCACCACCAGATCGAGAAGGCGATGGAGCTCCGGCGGCGGCAGGTCGAGAAGGCCCAGCAGATCATCGAGTCCGTCCAGCCCCTCGTGGACGAGGCGGAGGACCTGGACATCGACGTGACGGAGGCGCGCACCCTCGTCCGCCAGGCCCGCGACGTCCTCGCGAAGGGGGACTACGTGAACGGGACCGTGTTCGCGAAGAACGCCGCGGCCGCCGTCCGGCGGCTCGAGCCGAAGCTCGTCGAGGAACGCACGCGGCGGGGGATCCGGAAGCCGGAGGCGGGGGTGTGCGCGGCGTGCCGGTCCGGCCGGCTCACGTTCCGGGACGACGGATGGGGCCAGTGCATGGACTGCGGGCGGACGTTCCGGTGGCGGCGGGTGCCCGGGAGCCTCTGGGAGCGCTTCGTGAACGCGATCCGGGACTGAGCCTCAGAGGGTCCGGAAGAAGCCCTTGAGGATGTCCGTCCGGGTCACGATCCCGACCAGTCGGCCCTTCTCGAGGACGGGCACCCGGTGGACCTTCTGCCGCACCATGATGTGGATCACCCGCTCGATGTCGTCCTCCGGCGAGACGGACGCCACGTCCCTCGTCATGATCCGCTCGATCGGCCAGTTCCCCACGTCCGCGAACGCGGAGGCGGCCTCGCGGGTCTGCACGATCTCGACGAAGGAGACCCCGAAGCTGATCTCCGCAGGCATCAGCATCTTCAGCTCCTTGTGCTGGGTCTTCAGGGCCTCGAGGATGCTCAGCTCCGTGAGCATGCCCAGGACCCGCCCGTTCGCGTCGACGACGGGACAACCGCCGACCTTGCTCTCCGCGAGGGCGACCGCCGCCGCGCCCACGGAGGCGTTCGGGGGGAGGGTGAAGGGGTTCGCGGACATCACCTCGCGGACCTTCATCGGTCCGCGCCATGGCCCTCGCCACACTTGAGGGTTCCCCGGAAGGCTTTTGGTGGGCCCGCCTCTCCCGCCAGCGATGCGCCGGTCCGAGCTCCTGAAGAGAGCGGTGCGGGACATCGAGGTCCCCGGGAAGGGCGGGGTCGCGGGCCTCGTCGCCCAGATGGAGGCGGGGGGCGGGTTTACCGCGAAGAAGGTCGCCGTCGGCGTGGACATCCTGCGGGAGATGTTCCGGGACCCCCGGTGCGTCACGTTCCTGTCGTTCCCCGCCGCCCTCGTCGCGACGGGCGTGCGGGGGGTCCTCCGGACCCTCGTCGAGCGGAAGCTCGTGGACGCGGTGATCACGACATGCGGGACCGCGGACCACGACCTCGCGCGGGTGTGGCGGGACTACTACCACGGCGAGTTCGAGATGGACGACGTGCGGCTCCACCGCCTCGGCGTGAACCGCCTCGGCAACGTGCTCGTGCCGAACGAGTCCTACGGCATCGTGCTCGAGAAGAAGCTGCAGCCCTGGCTGCGGGCGATGGCGAGGGAAAAGAAGGGCTGGTCCACCTGCGAGCTCCTCTGGGAGTTCGGCCGGCGCGCGGGGAGCCGGGAGTCGATCCTGTACTGGTGCTGGAAGAACCGGGTCCCGGTCATCGTGCCCGCGATCACGGACGGCTCGGTGGGGTACCAGCTGTGGTCCTTCTGGCAGGAGCACAGGGACTTCCGAATCGAGGAGTTCCGGGACGAGACGGCCCTCTCCGACCTCGTGTTCACCGCGAAGCGAGCGGGCGCCCTGATGATCGGCGGCGGGGTGTCGAAGCACCACACGATCTGGTGGTCGCAGTTCCGGGGCGGCCTCGACCTCGCCGTGTACATCACGACCGCGCCGGAGAGCGACGGCTCCCTGAGCGGGGCCCGCGTCCGGGAGGGGATCTCCTGGGGCAAGGTGAAGGAGGACGCGCGCCAGATCACGATCGAGGGCGATGCGTCCGCCCTCCTGCCGCTGATGATCGCCGCGGCCCTCGAGCGCCCGCGCTAGCGGGATGACGGATGGCGAGAAGTCGAGCGGCCTACTTCGTCAGGTAGTACCCCGCGGCCTTCTCGCGGGCCCGACGTTTCGCGTAGCCCTTGGACTCGAGCTCCTGGAGGGCGGACAGGACCATGCCCTTCGGGAGCTTCACCATCTTCGTGATGGAGTCGGCGTCCCGCATCTTGTCCTCGGCGGTCATTCCGGCGGACTTCATCGCGTCGTACACCTTCGACGCGCGGTCCGAAGTGTCCTCGGGCATACGGATCACATTCCTGGGGGGCGCGGTAGCCCCGAGGACTTAATAAGGTTTCTCTGGATGGATTCCGCCGTGGCCGGCGCGTGCAAGGATGTCCTCGCGGACCTGATCGCGAAGTTCGGGCGGGTGCCGATCATCCCCCGCGTCCTGCCCGTCGCCGAGGGCCGCATCAAGGAGGGCTGGCGGGCCGCGGCTTGGGTCGCGGGCGGCCTCGTCTTCGACGACGTGGGGCGCATCGCCCTCGTGCGGCACCACGCCGCCTCGGGGTGGGAGGACAGCGTCTGGGTCCCCCCCGGCGGGGTCCTGGAGGCGGGCGAGACCGCGGACGATGGGTTCCGGAGGGAGGTGCGGGAGGAGACCGGCCTCGAGGTGGAGGACCTCCGCGTCACGCGCATCTTCAAAAACACGTACGAGGAGTCGGGTGGGAAACGGTACCCGTTCTACTTCGTGCAGTTCGTCGCACGGGCCGCGACCCACGACCTGAGGCCCTCCGACTCGGAGGTGCGGGAGGCCCGGTGGTTCGACGCGCTCCCCGATGGCATGGCGTTCCACGAGGACTACGTCGAGGACTTCGCGGCATGGCGGGAGACGCGCCGCCGCGGACGATGACGGCCGGAACCCGGGAAGCCTTAAGGCGGGCAATCCGGTTCGCGGGTCGATGCCGGCCCCGCCCAAGGTGAAGTCCGCGATCGCGTGCAGGGACCTCACGAAGCGGTTCGGGCGGATCGAGGCCCTGGGCGGGCTCACGATGACCGTCCCCCGCGGGGTGACGTTCGGCCTCCTCGGGCCGAACGGGGCGGGGAAGACGACGTCCATCCGCCTGTGGCTCGGCCTGACGGCGCCGACGTCCGGGAAGGCGTCGATCCTGGGCGAGCCCCTCCCGCCGACGGCCGTCCTCCCGCGGATCGGGTACATGCCCCAGGACCTCGCAGTCTACCTCGACCTCACCGTCGCGGAGAACCTCGCGCTCTTCGGCCGCCTCGTCGGCATGACAGAGGACGCGATCGAACGCCGCACCGGAGAGGTGCTGAAGCTCGTGGACATCGCGGACCGCCGGGACGACATGGCCTCCACCTTGTCCGGCGGGATGCGCCGCCGGACGTCCCTCGCGGCCGCCCTCCTCCACGACCCCGACCTCCTCCTGCTCGACGAGCCGACGGTGGGCGTGGACCCGGAGCTGCGGGCGGCGTTCTGGTCCTTCTTCCGCGAGCTCACCGCGCGCGGGAGGACCGTCGTGATCACGACCCACTACATGGAGGAGGCCGCGAAGTGCGACCTCGTCGCCCTCCTCCACCAGGGCCGCCTCCTCGCGCGGGACACGCCCGCGAACATCAAGGCGTCGACGCACTCGGAGAACCTGGACGACGCGTTCCTCGCCCTCGTGCGGGAAGGGAAGGTGGTCGCGTGAGCGCCGCCCGCCGGGTCCTAGCGGTCGCCCGCAAGTCCCTGAGCCAGTTCCGCCATGACCGCCGGACCCTCGGTTTCGTCATCGCGATGCCCCTCCTCATGGTGATCGTCTTCGGATACACGTTCGGCGGGCAGGTCCACGATGTCCGGACGTTCGTAATCAACGACGACGTTGGCTCGGGGAACGATCACTTCGCGGACCAAGTGCTCGCGAACATCGCTGGGGATACGCTGAATCTTGTTCCCGCCACGGATGCGAACTTCGCGAGGGCGGAAATCTCGGCGGGCCGCGCGTGGGCCGCCCTCGTGTTCCCCGCCAACTTCAGCGCCCGGCTCGCTGCGAGGAACACGACGACGATCGGCGTAATCATCGACGGCTCCTCCCCGCCCATCGTCAGCGCGGTGTTCGGGACTCTGCGGGCCGCGGTGGAGAAGACGTTCGCGGGCGGCGTGCGGGCCCCGCTCTCCCTCGACCTAGACTACGTCTACGGCTCCGCGGACACGCGGTTCATCGACTCCTTCGCGCCCGGCGTCGTCGCCCTCGCGGTGCTCATGGTGACGACAATCTTCTCCGTGATCATCGTCGTGCGGGAGAAGAGCGCGGGGACGCTCGAGCGCCTCTTCTCCACGCCCCTCCGGCCCGTGGAGCTGATCTTCGGCCACGCCCTCGCCCTGTCCGTTATCGCCGTCCTCCAGAGCACGGTCGTCCTCGGGGCGGCCCTCCTTCTGTTCCAGATCCAGGTCGTCGGGAACATCGCCCTTGCGTTCAGCGTCCTCCTCCTCTTCGCGGTGGGGAACCAGGGGCTCGGGATGATGCTGTCCGCCGCCGCGAAGAACGAGCTCCAGGCCGTCCAGACGATCCCGCTCATCCTCTTCCCTTCGATCCTCCTCACGGGGGTGTTCTTCCCGCTCGAGGCGATCCCCTCGGGCCTCCGGCCCTTGTCGTACGCGGTGCCCTTGACGTACGCGGGGGACGCCCTCCACAGCATCATGCTACGAGGTTGGGGCCCCGCCGAAATCTGGCTGGACCTCGTCGCGCTGATCGTGTACGCGTTCCTGACCCTCCTCGGGGCGGCGGTCCTCGTCCGACGGCAGGCATGATAGTTTGATCCGCCGACCCGTGACTGAATCGACACGCGAATCTCGCCCGCGGCGCGGCCGAAGTCGATCTCCAGCACGCAACGGCATCGCTTGAGGAAGTCCGTGCCGAGGATGCTCGGCAGGGTGAACGAACGCTCCCGCACCTCCCGCCGTGCTCCACCGTTGCGTGTCCGCACCTTCGTCTCCGTCTCAGGGGTGAAGTACAGTACCGGCTCCGTGCCGACGATCTCCGCATCGCCCAGCACGATTTGGCAGAGACCCGCATCGAAGGGCTTCCCTTTGCCTCCGACGCCGAAGAGGGGAGGCCCGAGGTACGGCGGAAACCTGCTCACGGGGAAGCCCAGGCCTGCAGCATCGCGAGGGCCCAGGATCGTTCGCTGTGAACCGGTGTCGACCAAGAACTTGACGGTCCCTCTGGCGGGATACGCCTCGGACGCGGGGTAACCGTTGATCAGGACCCGCCCGTTCGCCCCAAGCTCGAACCGGACCATCGAAGATTCCCGCGAAACAATCGCAGAACGTGCCGGGGGGTCACAAGACCCAGACAACCTCGTCCTTGCTCACGAATTCGATGGCGGCCAGGGAGGGGTCGACGGAAGGATACGCTTTCTTTAACCTCGCCAGCATTCGCGGGAAGCTTCTGTCCTCGACGACGACCCGCCCGTCAAGGACGGCGACGTACTTGTCCCCGGACTTCCGGCGGATCTCGTCCCGGTGCCGCTCCAGCCACTCCTCGTTCGCCTGCTTCGTGTGAATCGCCCGCACGATCTCGTCCCGGGTCGGCAGACCCGCGCGCCGTTCCACCCGTTTGCTCTCCGTCCCCTCTGCATCGGAGCGGGCGGGCTTGGACTTCCTCGACATATGGGGGCTTCCCGAGACCGTCGGAGGGATATGCATCCCATCAACGCCTTTCAATCTTTGCGGACGCTCCGTGGAGCCCATTTCCTCCCGCCACGGGGAGGGGCGAATTTGACATACATTTAAGTATTCGTTCCGCCATTTGTCTGACAAAGCGGCCGGAAATGTCGGACGCAGACCGGTGAACCCGCCATGCCTTCCGAGAGCGAGCGCGTCACGATTCGAATACCCCCGGACAAGATCCAGCAGCTCCACCAGCTCGTCAAGCAGGGGGAGTTCGACACAATCTCCGACGCGATCCGGGCGGCGATCGACAAGTTCATCGACCAGCAGTTCGCGCCCGACTACATCCGGAAGCTGACGATCGAGCTGCCCAAGGGCAACGTCGTCGAGCTCCAGCACCTCGTGAAGGCGGGCGACTCCGTGAGCGTGGAGGACGCGATCCGGAACGCGGTGCGGGAGTACGTGCGGCGGCGGGTCACGCGGGCGATCGAGAAGGCCGAGCACTAGGGAGCCTCGGTGGGCCCGCCCTCCGGTGGCGGGTCGACAAGGTCCCGCGGCAACGCGGGAGAAGGGATGGGAAACGGCGAACGCCACGGGATGGGAAGCGAGCGTTCCCTGCCCGAAGCCGCGGATCCTCGTCGTGGGCTGCGGCGGCGCGGGCGGGAACAGCGTCGGGCGGCTCCACCGCCTCGGCGTTGCGGGCGCGAGGACCGCCGTGATCAACACGGACCGGGTCCACCTGGAGACGGTCGAGGCGGACAAGAAGCTCCTCATCGGCCAGAGCCTGACCCGCGGCATGGGCGCGGGCGGGCGGCCCGAGCTCGGCGAGAAGTGCGCGGAGCTCGCGGACGGGGAACTCCGGAACCTGGTGATGGGGCAAGACCTCGTCTTCCTCACGGTCGGCCTCGGCGGCGGGACGGGGACGGGCGTGGCCCCCCGCGTCGCGGAGCTCGCCGCGGCGGGCGGGGCCGTCGTGATTGCGATCGCCACGACCCCCTTCAAGGCGGAGCGGGGCCGCATCCGCAACGCCCAGATAGGCATCCAGCGGCTCCGCCCGAACTGCGACTCCCTCATCGTCCTCGACAACAACCGTCTGCTCGACCTCGTGCCGAACCTCCCCGTCGAGCGGGCGTTCGCGGTCATGGACATCCTCATCTCCGAGGTGATCAAGGGGGTGGCGGAGGCGATCAACATCCCCTCCCTGATCAACCTTGACTTCAACGACGTCCGCACGGTCCTCTCCGAGGGCGGGACGTCCACGATTCTGTACGGGGAGAACTCGATTGACGATCCAGAGCGAGTTGTGAGTGAGGCCCTGAAGAACCCGCTCCTCGACGTGGACACCAAGGGAGCCCGCGCGGCCCTCATCCACATCTCCTCTGGACCTTCTCTTTCCCTCCGCACCGCGTTCCGCGTCGTCGACGGGATCACCGCGAACATGCGGAGCGACGCGAACGTAATCTTCGGCGTGCGGGTCGATCCGCGGCACGCGGACATCATCCGCGTGATCGCGATCCTGACCGGGCTGAAGGCGCCCGCCCTCGAGGCCGCCGTGGAGCCCGCACCCGCGTTGGAGCCGCTGAACGGCGTCCCCGCCCTGCCGAGGTCCTCACGATGACCCCCTCCTCCTTTTTCGAAGGAGCCGACATCCGATAGCCTCCTCCCCCTTTTCTTTCCCCGCTGGATAGCGGGAGCCCTCTCGATGGGTCCTAGAAGGCGCGACGGCTCCGGCTCCGTCTCACTTCGGCCGGATCGTGACGTGGTCACCGACACCCTGCGGCGGGAACCCCGTCTTCCAGCGGACCTGGACGGCCTGGTGGTTGCCGTGGCGGGACTGGACCCGCCCGCGGATCTGGAGACCGTCCTCGCGCTTCCACACGACCTTCGCGCCGATGAGGGCGTTGCGGTCGGCGCCGCCCTCGAGCTCCACGATCGTCACGTAGTCGTGCACGACGTGGTTCCCGCGGCGGAACGAGGTGACGCGGCCCTTCACTTCCTTGGCGGCCATGGCCCTGCGCCGAACCCTGCCCGCCATATAGGGATTGCGGTCCCGCCGGGCCTGAGTTTCACCCGCGGAACGTCGGCCGCCTGCTCAGCCGGCCCGGCAGCGGGAGGGGCCGGAACGGCCGCCCCTCCGTCTCCCGCAGGACCCGGTCCCGGAGCGCGGGGGCGGGGACAGACTCCTGGGTCTTCGCCGCCCGCACGCGCACGTTCAGCTTGCCGGAGTCCACCTCCCGCTGGCCCACGACCGCGATGTACGGGATCCACTCCTTCTCCGCCCGCCGGATCATCTTGTTCAGGGTCTCGCCCGTGTCGTCCAGGTCCGCGCGCACGCCCTGGAACTCCTTGAGCAGGGTCTCGCAGTGCGGGAGGAAGTCCTTCGACACGGGGATCAACCGGACCTGCGTCGGGGAGAGCCAGAGGGGCAGCATCGGCGGGCGGCCCGCCTCCTTGTCGAAGTTCGCCCTCTCCAGCAGCGCGTAAATGACCCGCTCGATCGCCCCGCTCGGGGAGAGGTGAAGGATCAGCGGGTGCCGCTCCTTCCCCTCCGCGTCCGTGTACGTGATCCCGAACCGCTTCGCGTTCTCCGTGTCAATCTGGTCCGTCGTGAGGGCGGCGGCCTTGAGGTTCGCGTCGACGAAGTTCCACTCGTACTTGAACGCGTAGTAGAAGAACTGGTGGGACCACCGCTCCATCAGGAGGGGCTTGCCCCACCGCTTCGCGTACGCGATGCAGAAGTCCCGGTTCTCGTTGAAGAACTCCTCCGTCACCCGCATCCCGACCTCGAGCTCCTCCGGCATCCGGAACCCGATGTCCTGGAGGAGCCTCCACGCGACCTCGAACCGCACCATCAGCTCCTCCCTCGCCTGCGGGAGGTCCGCGCAGAGGGCGTGACAGTCCGGCATCGTGAACGCCCGCAGGCGGCGGAGGCCCGCGAGCTCGCCCCGCTGCTCCGCGCGGAAGGAGTACCGCGTCAGCTCGTAGAGCGGGAGCGGGAGCTGTTTGTACGAGATCACCATGTCGTGGGCGATCAGGAACTGGCCGAAGCACGCGCTGAACCGGAGGAACGCCCTCTTGTTCGGCGTCTGCACGACGTACTGGCGGGCGGGGAACCGGTTCAGGTACGACTGGAGGGCGGGGTGCTCGTAGTCGTACATGATCGGGGTCTCGACCTCCATCGCCCCGTACTCCACGAGGCGCCGCGTGACGAACTCCTCGAGGAGCCCCTTGATCAGCCGGCCCTTCGCGTAGAACCGCAGGTTCCCGGGGTCGCTCCCGGGCTCGTAGTCCACGAGCTCGAGCTCCCGCATCAGCCGCACGTGGGGCGGCTCCTCCTTCGCCTCCCGGGACTTCGCCATCTCGTACGAGGCGAACCTCCGGAGGTTCTCGCGGTCCTTGAAGTCGTAGCCCGTGACCTTCCCGCCCTCGAGGGAGAGCGGGTGGAGCGTGCCGTCCGGATCCAGGATGAACCACGTGGAGACGAGCTTCGCCTCCGCCTTCACGGCCTCGGAGACCTCCTCCTTCTCCCCCGCCGCGGCGTGGACCTCGCGGGAGAGCTCCGCGAGGGGGTGGCCCTTCACGCTCACCTTGAACGCCTTGTAGTAGCCGAAGGGCGAGGAGAGGACCTCGAACCCCGCCGTCCGGAGGCCGGCAACGAGCGCGTCGAAGATCCGCTGCGCGGGCCCGGAGGCCGCGAGGGACGAGCTCAGGTGGGCGTACGGGTAGATCGCGACGCGGGTCGCCTTCACCTGGCCCGCGACCTCCTGCACGTTCCGCACGGCCTCGCGGGCGACGCCCTCCGGGTCCCCCTCGTCCTCCTTCTCCGCGCTGATGAAGCACACGAGGGCGTCCTCGATGCGGCCCTTGAGCCGGTCCGCGGGGAGGTCCTCGACGGACTTCAGGGCCTTCTCCTTCACCTCGTACTCGAGGACGTCGCAGTGCAGGAACAGGATCCGCATGGCGGGCGACGGAACCGTGGCCCG
>Ga0154848_1021_pt3 | contig 20022 bp, 16 predicted proteins | sample Rifle2008BG16ft_FD_105576 | JGI IMG/M metagenome (GOLD analysis project Ga0154848, IMG submission 105576) | Euryarchaeota archaeon RBG_16_68_12 | reverse complement strand
GCCCTCCAAGACGGGGTCGCGACGAAGGAGGCGATCGATGCCGTGATGAAGCTCGGGATGAACTACCCGATGGGCCCCCTCGAGCTCGCGGACTTCATCGGCCTCGACACGTGCCTGATGATCATGGAGGTCCTTCACGGGGGCCTCGGGGACCCGAAGTACCGGCCCGCCCCGCTCCTGCGGAAGATGGTCGCGGCGGGGTTCCTGGGCCGGAAGAGCGGGCGCGGGTTCTACGAGTACGACCGGTGAGCCCTACGGCTTGTCCCGCGGCGGGAGCCCCGGTTCCACGGTGACGACCTTCGCGGGCTTCCAGGTCTCGTAGTGCTCCGTGGGCCTCGACCGCAGCCGACGCAGGATCACGGCGACGAGCACGACGCTGAACAGGACCGTCCCCAGGCCCGCCCACAGCGTGACGTCGAGCGGCGCCGCGGGCGGGTGGAGCACGATCGTCCCCAAGTCCGCCCGCCCGGGCCCGATCTCGACGGAGGCGGTGTACGCCTCGAAACCTGGGCCGCTCACGGTGATCACGTAGGTCCCCTGCTCGACGGGCTCGAAACCGAAGTTCCCGCCCGCGTCCGCGAGCATGACGAACCGCCCGAGCTCCACACGGGCCCCGGCGACCGGCGCGTACCGCTCGTCGGCGACCCGCCCGCTGACGCGGCCCCGCCAGGACTCCGTCGTGAAGGGGATCTGGACGGGCTGGGTCATCGGGTTCCCCGCCAGGTCCCTCGCGCCCGTGAGGACGAACACGACGTACGGCGTGCGGTATTCCATGGGCGCGGCCGTCGCCGCCTCGAAGGTCGCGTCGTTCGGCCACCGGAAGTCCGTGAGGACGGCGCCGTTCGTGATGCCGACGGCGGCCTGGACGGCGGCCTTGTCCATCGCCTCGCTGAAGATGATCGAGACCCGCGCGGTCCGGCTCACGTTCTTCTGGCCTTCGAGGGGCGATTTCGATTTGATCCAGGGCGCTGTCGTGTCCAGCTGGGAGGCCGTCGTAAAGGTCCACGCCTCGTCCGCGCCGCCGTTGAGCGGGTTCCCCGCCTCGTCCCTCGCGAGGCCTCCAATCGTCACCGTGTACCGCATGCCGTACGCGAGGGCCTGGGCGGGCTGGAACGTGAGCGTGTCGGAGGCGTTCGACCACGTCCGGGCCCCGTCCGCGGTGCGCCACGTGGAGGCGCCGTCCGTGTACGAGAACGCGCCCTCCACGGAGCTGCGGTTCATCGGCTCGCTGAACCAGATCCCGATCGCGGATGTCGCGACGACATCCATCGCTCCGGCGGCGGGGTCCGTCCGGGCCACGCTCGGCGGCGTCAGGTCCTGCGCCTCCGTCGTGAAGTTCAGGCGGTAGTCGTCCCCGCCCGCCCCGTCGGCGTCCCCGTCGAGGCGGAGCCCCTCCCGGTCCGCGGCGACGCTTCCGTTCAGCGCGAACACGTACGCCGTCGCCGTCTCGAGGTTCGGATAGGGGTCGAAGACGAGGGTGTCGTCGGGGAACCGGGTGCCGCTCCACGCCACACTCCCGTTCGCGGCGGTGAGGGTGGGGGCGCCGGGTCCGCGGAGGGACAGGGAGGCCGCCACGGCCCCGCGGGCCAACGCCTTGCTGAACACGAGCCGGACGGTCGCGGAGATCGGCACGCTGCCCGCCCCGGCTGGGGGCGACGCGGTGAGGACCCTCGGCGGTGCGGGGTCGCCCGCGACCGCGAACGACCACGAGTAGCTGTCCCCGCCCGTGCCGTTCCCGTCCCCGTCGAGGAGGTTCCCCGCGGCGTCCCTCGCGACCCGCCCGTCGAGGTTCACGGTCACCCGCCCGCCGCTCGCGAACTCGAGCCGGGGGACGAACCTCAGGGTGTCGTCCGGCGCGGAGGTCGACGCCCAGGTCGCGGTGCCGTCCCCGACGGTGTAGAGGGAGAAGCCATCCCCGTAGCTGAAGGCGGCCTGCGCGGACGCGGTGTCCATCCCCTCCGAGAACCGCACCTCGATCGCCGCGTCCGGCGGGGCGGTCGCCCCGCCCGCAGGGGAGGTCGAGAGGACCCGCGGCGGCGTCGTGTCCGGGGGCGGCGGCGCGGTGTCGAACTGCCACACGAGGCAGTCCCCGGCGAACGGCGGGAGGGGGCTGCACGCCTCCCCCCCGATCCCGTCCCGGTCCTGGTCGAGGCGGTTCCCCGCTGCGTCCGCGGCGGTGGAGGCGAAGTGGAGCGTGTACCGGGTCCCGTGCTGGAGCGCGGTCGCGGGCACGAACGCTGACGAGTTCGTGGGATCGTCGATCGTCCAGGCGCCCGCGGTGTACGTAAGGTTGCCGTCCGTGTAGCTGAACGCGGATTCGACGGTGGTCCAGTTCATCCGCTCGCTCCAGACGACCTGGATCGCGGTGTCCACGGGCACGCTCGGGCCCTGCGGACCCCAGCTCACGCCCCACGGCGGGGTCGCGTCCGCGGCCCGCGCTGGAGGAAGGACGAGCGCGAGGGCTGCGGCGACGAGGACGACAGCGAGAAATCTGCGGGGGGCCATCGGGACCCGATCCGAAAATCATCGAGGAGGGCGTATAAACGATTATCTGTCCTCCCGTTGAATTCTGGAACGTCCGGAGGGCGCACCCGCTCCTCCTGCCCCAAAGCTCTTTTAGGGCCACATGGTATACATCGCGATTTCTCGAGGCCCGGGAAATGCTGCGGACCGTAACGAAACAGCACACGCGGGACGAGGTCCTCGCCCTCCTCCAGCCCCTCGTCCGCGAGTGGTTCGCCTCGAAGTTCCCCGGCCTCACGGAGCCCCAGGCCTTCGCGGTCCCCCTGATCCACGAGCGGAAGAGCGTCCTGATCTCCTCCCCGACGGGCTCCGGGAAGACCCTCACCGCCTTCCTGTCCGTGATCAACGAGCTGTACTCGATGCAGCTGCGCGGGGAGCTGGAGGATAAGATCTACGCGGCGTACGTGTCCCCGCTCAAGGCCCTCGCGAACGACATCAACCGCAACCTCGAGGAGCCCCTGCGGGAGATGCGGGAGCTCGCGGCGTCGAAGGGCCTCCCCGCCCCCGAGATCCGCGTCGGCGTGCGGTCGGGCGACACGTCCGCCCAGGAGCGACAGCGGCAGGCCCGCACACCCCCGCACATCTTCATCACGACCCCGGAGTCCCTCACCCTCGTCCTGTCCGCCCCGAAGTTCCGCGAGCGGTTCTCCGACGTGATGTGGCTCGTCGTGGACGAGATCCACGAGGTGTGCGGGAACAAGCGGGGCGCCCTCCTCTCCCTGACGATCGAGCGGCTCCAGCTCCTCGTGGGGAAGGAGTTCACCCGCATCGGCCTGTCCGCGACGATCGCCCCGATCGAGGAGGTCGCGAAGTATCTCGCCGGGTATGTGGACGGCAAGCTGCGGGACATGAACGTCGTCGAGGTGGAGAGCCGGAAGTCCCTGGACATCGCGGTCCTGTGCCCGGTGCGGGACCTCTCCGAGTACGCGATGCAGGAGGCGAACGCGAAGATGTACGACCTCCTGACGGACCTGATCCAGAAGCACCGCACGACCCTGATCTTCACGAACACCCGGAGCGGGACGGAGCACGTCTCGTTCAAGCTGAAGGAGCAGGGGATCGAGGACCTCGAGGCCCACCACGGGAGCCTCTCGAAGGAGACGCGGATCGGCGTCGAAGAGAGGCTGAAGCGCGGGGACCTCAAGGCCGTCGTCTGCTCCACGTCCCTCGAGCTCGGGATCGATATCGGGTACATCGACCTCGTCTGCCAGATCGGCTCGCCGAAGTCGATCGCGAAGGGGCTCCAGCGGATCGGGCGGGCGGGCCACAACTACGGCGACACGTCCGTGGGCCGGCTGATCGTGTTCGAGCCGTGGGACCTCATGGAGTGCGCCACCCTCGTGAAGAACGCGTACGAGAACAAGATCGACCGGGTGGACATCGTGCGGAACCCCCTCGACGTCCTCGCCCAGGGGATCATCGGGATGTCCCTGGAGAAGCGGTGGGAGGCGGACGAGGCCTTCGACCTCATCCGCCGCTCGTACGCGTTCCACGACCTCCCGAAGAGGGACTTCGTGAGCGTCCTGCAGTACCTCGCGAGCCGGAACCCGGACGTGAAGGTGTTCGCGAAGCTCTGGTACGACGCGGACGAGAAGCGGTTCGGGAAGAAGCGCGGCACCCGCATGATCTACTACACGAACGTCGGGACGATCCCGGAGGAGGGCTCGTACCACGTCGTCTCCGAGCGGGGCTCGCCCCTCGGCGACCTCAGCGAGAAGTTCGTGGAGTACCTCAAGCCGAACGACATCTTCGTCCTGGGCGGGAGGACGTACCAGTTCCTCCGGACCCGCGGGATGACCGTGTACGTGAAGGACGCCTCGGGCCGGCGGCCCACGGTGCCCTCGTGGACCGGGGAGATGCTGCCGCGCTCGTTCGACCTCTCCGTGGCGGTGGGGGAGTTCCGCCGGATGCTCGCGGACAAGATCGACGAGCTCGGCGACGAGGCGACTGTGGAGTGGCTCCTGAAGTCCATCCGCCTCGACCCGGGCTCCGCCCGCAGCCTCGTGAGCCACGTCCAGGAGCAGCGCGCGGTCCTCCCCGACCTCCCGACGGACCGCCAGGTCGTCGTCGAGGGGACGATCGACGACAAGGGGAACCGGAACGTCGTGTTCCACTACTGCTTCGGGCGGCGGGTGAACGACGCCCTCTCCCGCGCGTTCGCGTTCGCGGTCACGGAGAAGTACAAGACGAACGTGCGGGTCACCGTCACGGACGACAACTTCATGCTCACGATCCCGAAGCGGATCGAGCTCGACGGCATCGAGAAGCTCGTCACCTCGAAGAGCCTGGAGGACCTGCTCCGCCGCGCGGTTCGGAACACGGAGCTGTTCAAGCAGCGGTTCCGCCACTGCGCGACCCGCGCGTTCATGATCCTCCGGAACTACAAGGGCCGCGAGGTCTCCATCGGCCGCCAGCAGCTCCGGTCCCAGCGGGTGCTGGACTGGCTCCACGAGATCGAGGACTTCCCCGTCGTGCGGGAGGCGTACCGCGAGATCCTGAACGACGTGATGGACATCCACCATGCGAAGGAGGTGCTCGGGCGGATCGAGTCGGGTGAGCTCGAGGTGAAGGTCGCGGGCTTCTCGAACCTGCCCTCGCCCTTCGCGCACAACGCCGTCCTGGCGGGCGTGAGCGACCTCGTCCTGATGGAGGACCGGTCCGCCCTGCTCCGGGAGCTCCACAAGCAGATCCTCCGGAGGATCGTCCCGGAGGCGGAGATCGAGGCCGCGCAGTTCAAGGAGGACGAGGTGCGGGAGTACTTCAAGCGGAAGGTCCCGAAGGTCGAACGGAAGGAGGACCTCCCGGCCCTCATCGAGCGGGCGGGCGCGCTGAACCTCGTCCAGCAGAAGGGCCCGAGCGTCTTCGACCACTCCCGCGTCCCGTTCGCGGACCTCCGGGCGTGGGCGGGGGAGCTCATGGAGGCGGGGAAGGTCCAGAGCGTGTGGACCCCGCGCGGGGTCCTGTGGGCGGCCGCGGAGGAGGTCCCGCTCTACGCGGCCGTCTACGCCCAGAAGTCCCGCCCGAGGCCCGAGGACGAGGCCGTGAAGAAGGCCCTCGAGACGGGGCCCGCGACGCTGAAGGCGCTCGCGAGGGCGGTGAAGAGGGATTCGAAGGCCGTGAGCGAGGTCCTCCGGAAGCTCGAGCGCGCGTACGCGGTCCACCGCCGCGGGATCGAGGAGACCGTGTTCGCCCTGAGGCCCGTGAAGCGGGAGAGCTTCGAGACCGCCCTCGACCGCCTGACGACCCGCCACCTCGACGTCCACGGCCCGACGACCGCGCGGGAGCTCGCGTTCGTCCTCGACCTCGAGGAGGAGGTCGTGAAGGAGGCGCTGCGGGACCTCGAGCAGGAGGGCACGGTGGCCTCAGGGCACTTCGTCGTGGGCGGGGAGTACCAGTACATGCTCGTCCACGACCTCCAGAAGCTCCGGCGGAAGGACGACGCGCGGGAGGCGTTCGGCGAGGGCCAGGTGAAGGCGTTCCTCCTGGGGAAGCAGTTCCGGGGCCTCAGGACGAGCGACGACTACTTCGACCGCTTCATGGAGGCGGGGATGGCGTTCGACGTGTTCAACCACGTCGACGGGTTCGACTACGAGGACTGGCTCCGGCGGCGGGAGTCCGGTGAGATCCTGGAGGGCCGCTTCCTGAACGGCCGCGTGCGGTACGTCCGCGCGAAGGACGCGCCCCTCTTCCTGTCCGCGTTCCCCCGCTCCGAGCTGACGGAACTCGAGGCGGAGGTCCTCGAGGTCGTGCGGTCGAACCCGGAGGGGATCAGCCTCACCGAGATTGCCGCGAGCATGCGGAAGGAGCGGGAGCAGGTGCGGGAGGCTCTTGAGAAGCTCGACTACGACTGCTACGTGATCCGGAGGTTCCAGGGCGACGGGTGGACGACGCGGAACCTGTACGTCCCCTTCGAGGTGCGGGACGACCTCGTCGAGGACGCCGCGGCGAAGGTCGCGCTGAACTTCCTCCGGGCGTACGGCCCCGCCCCGCTCTCCGGGGTGCGGGAGTACGCGCACTTCCCGTGGGACGAGGTCGAGGCCCTGATGGGCCGCCTCGAGGAGGAGGGGAAGGTGGCGCGGATCCTCGTGTCCGGGCACGGGGAGGGCGAGATGTACGTGCTCCCGGAGGAGCTGCCCGCCCTGCGGGAGACCCCCGAGGCGGGGGCGACGGACGCGGTCCGGATCCTGAGCATCCTGGACCCGTGGACCCAGCAGATGTGGGCCCAGTACGTGGCCCGCTGGGGCGAGGGCTGGTACTTCCCCGTCGTGAAGGACGGGGACCTCGTCGGGATGGCGGAGATCTGGGAGATGAGCGGATGCCTCGAGCTCCGTGAGCTCGACCTGAACAGCCCGGAGATCCTGCCGCAGGTCCTCGTCGCGATCGACCGCATGATGGAGTTCTACCGGGCCCGCGGATACGAGATCGTGCGGGTCACCCGCGTGTTCAACAAGGCGGTCCCGGAGCTCGACACGGTGAAGCCGTTCCTCCAGGCGGGGTACGTCCGGCTCGGGGACTTCCTCGCGAAGGGCGAGATCGTGCCCACGGACTTCGAGAAGTCCCAGCTCCTCGCCTACGTGTTCGAGTGCCAGGGCCTCCACCCCGAGAAGGCGTTCCGCGACCCCGTGGCGGCGGCGTCCGCGCTCCTCGGGCTGCGGTCGGACTTCTCGGCCCGCCTCCGGATCTCGGAGCCCGACCCGCTCGAGCGGCTCCACCGCCGCGGGGACCTGTCCCGGGGCCTCGGCATCCCCGACTACTGGACGTACTGCACGGAGGCGGACCTCATGCTCTTCAAGCGGGCGAAGAACGCTCCTGTGACGAAGGAGATGCGGCAGGGCCTCGTCGTCGTGCGTCAGAACGAGCCGGTCTCCCGGTCCCGTCTCCTGTCCCTCTCCCCGCTCGGGTTCACCGCCACGGGTCGCGCCCTCCGGAAGCTGCACGAGGGCACCCACGTGACCCGGACCGCGGACAACCGGTACCGCACGGTGAAGGACCTCAAGATCCCCGTGGCGGAGGCCCGCAAGGCGGTCCTGAGGCGCGCCGCGGAGAGCCTCGGCGTGTTCGGCGCGGAGGCCCTCGCGAACTTCACCCGCTTCGAGTTCAACATGGGGGATACGCGCCGGCTCCTGCGGGAGTTCGAGCGGGAGGGCTGGCTCGTCAAGGGGTTCTTCGCCCGGGGCGAGCGGACCGTGTACTGGATGCTGCGGGAGGGGCTGGACAGGGTCAGCGGGCTGGAGTTCCACCGGTCCTTCGTCCTCACGCCGCTGGACAACCTGTTCCAGTTCCTGCGGGCGGACATCACGCAGCGATGGCACATGGGCTACTGCTACGTCGTCTTCCAAGGCACGGAGATGGTCGCCGCGTTCAAGGCGCGGCGGAGGAAGTACGTCCTCCAGGTCACGGAGTTCGAGGGGGACCCTGAGGCGCGGAGGGTCCTGGACGAGTTCGAGGCGACGAACGGGCTCGAGGTCGGGGAGCACGTGGACCGGATCAGCGACGCCGAGGTCATGGAGTGGTACTCGAAGATGTACGGGAAGGGCCTCTCGTCGAAGTGAGTCTCCCCGGAGAAGGATGTGGAAGGTGCTGTGTCATTGCGCCCCGCGCACGAGGAGGGGGAGCCGACAAGTAGGTTCTAGTCGTTAGGCATCATTCCCAATCGATGATTGAAGGGTGGCACAAGAGCCAGGTCCCCGTCTATCACTGGTTCTTCGTCGTGACGGTCATTTCCGGTTTGTTCGTTCTCGGTTCTCTGAGTGTGTCGTCGTCCTCGCCAGATGACACGAGATTCGTGTCGCTACGTCCCTATATGATGTTTACGAGTGGCGTGGCGGCATCGGGAGCGGCGCTGATCCTGCTCGTGGCGCCCACCGCCATCAGGTTCGACAGCAGAGTGCTTGCGGTGAGATTCAGGTACGGGAGGGTGACGCAGGCTCAATGGAGCGAAGTGCGGGACTGTCGGTACAATCAAGAGCGCCACGTCCTGTGGCTGGTCTTGGGGCGATTCGCATGGAACCTGAAGCTGCGGCCAGAGGTGGGCATGGTCGTGGTCAAGATGTTCACGGACAGCAGGAGTAGCGGGATCTAGCCCCTCTTCCGCGCCCACCGGCTCCGCCGCTCCATGCTGAACGGGATCCCCGCCGCCTGCACAGGATAGATCGCCTCCTCCTCGACCTCCTCCGGCACCCGGTCCTGGTCATCGACCCGCACGTCCGAGACCCCGAGCTCGACGGGATGGCGGTGGACGTCCTCCCGCACGAGCAGATACGCCCAGACCGCGCACGCGATGGAGCCGACGAAGGCGGGGAAGCTCAGGAACGCGAGGGACGCGACGAACAGGGCGAGGGCGGCGAGGGCGAGGAGGCGGCCGGACCAGACGACCTGCCTGTCGGAGAGGGGCGCGAACACGCGGAAGAAGGTGCGGGCCGCTCCCGCCAGGACGTCCCGGATGGGGATCCACCGCATCGGACGTCCCAATGGCGGGGGTTCCGGTTAAGGTTCGCGGGCACAACCTTTATTCCGAATCCGCCGGATGCGCCGCGCGATGGACGCCGCCAAGGTGTTCGAGGCCCTCGACAAGGCCCGCGACGACATGGTCCGCGACCTCACGGACCTCTGCAGGATCCCCGCCATCGGCCCCGCCTCCGGCGGCGAGGGGGAGGGGAAGAAGGCGGAGGCTCTTGCCGCGAGGCTCAAGGCGTTGGGCCTGAAGGTCGAGCACGTGGACGCGCCAGACGACCGCGTGCCCGGCGGGAAGCGGCCGAACCTGATCGCGAAGGTCGGCAAGGGCCCCGGCCGCCTCTGGTTCCTCACGCACATGGACGTCGTCCCCCCGGGGGACGTGTCCGCGTGGCGGTGCGACCCCTTCGACCCGAAGGTGATCGACGGCCGCCTCTACGGCCGCGGGGTGGAGGACAACGGTCAGGCGACGGTCGCGACGATCCACGCGCTGAAGACGGTCCTCGAGGTGGCGGGCGAGCCGGGCCGCCCCGTCGGCGTCTGCCTCGTCTCCGACGAGGAGAGCGGGAGCGTGAAGGGCGCGCGGCACGTCCTGGAGCAGGGCGCCTTCGCGAAGAAGGACCTGTTCCTCGTGCCGGACTACGGCGCCTCCGACGGCACGGCAATCGAGGTCGCGGAGAAGAACCTCCTGTGGTTCCAGGTCACCGTCCGCGGGAAACAGGGCCACGCGAGCCGGCCCGAGACCGCGGTGAACGCGCACCGCGCGGGGGCGTACCTCGTCACCCTGATCGATGCGACCCTGCACCGGAAGTTCCGGGCGACGGACCCGAAGTTCCGCCCGCCGGGCTCGACGTTCGAGCCCACGAAGCGCTCCGCGAACGTGGAGAACGTGAACACGATCCCGGGGGAGGACGTGTTCTGCTTCGACTGCCGCATGCTCCCCGACCACCGCGGCAAGGCCGTGCGGGGGGAGGTGGAGGCGACCCTGAGGGAGACGGAGGAGCGGTTCGGTGTGACGTGCACGCTCGAGGTGATCCAGGAGGACTCCAGCCCGCCCACGCGGGAGGACGCGCCGATCGTCGCGCAACTGAGGAAGGCGATCCTGGCCGTGCGGGGGCTGAAGGCCCGTGCCGTGGGCATCGGGGGCGGGACCGTGGCTGCGCCGTTCCGGAAGGCGGGCTTCGACGCGGCGGTCTGGGAGACCGTGGACGAGACGGGCCACACGACGGACGAGTGCATCCGGATCGAGAACCTCGTGGCGGACGCGAAGGTCTTCGCGACGATGATGAAGGGCTGACCGCCTACGGCCGCGGCGCACCCGGCCTCGGCGTGCCGGAACTCGGCCCGCCCTCCGGACCTGTTGGTGCGTCCGTCGGCTCGGCGTCCGCGACGAAGCAGTGCGTCTTCCGGCCCGCGCGCTCCACGCGGATCGCGCGGTGCTCTCTCAGGATGCTGATGTGGTAGTTCACCGTCGGCGGCGTGAGCCCGAGGTGGAGCGCGATCTCCTTCTGCGTGATCCCGGGGTTCGTGCGGATGATGTCCACGATCGTCTTCTGAATCTCGTTCGGAGCGAAGAAGCCGTCCTCGGGGATGCGCATGTTCATCGGGTAGAACCGGCGGTACAGGCCGAACCGCTTCGACTTCAGGAACTGCTCCCGCTCGAGGGTCTTCAGGTGGTGCGCGAGGGACCCGTTCGTGAGGCCGAGCGCGACCTTGATCGCGTTGTAGTGCTCGCCGGGGTTCGCGAGGACGTACCCATAGATCTGGCCGCGGACGAAGTGGTCCAGTACCTGCTCCCGCTTGATCTTCGAGTACAGCGGGATGAAGATCGTGAGGAGACCGTACTTCACGTTCTCGCTGACGAGGGTCCCGATGCCGAGGGTCCCCACCGCGGCGGCGAGGCCTGCGGCGATGAGCGCCGCCGTGGACGGCGGGGCCGGCGCCGCGACGACCCGGAGCTCGAACGTCTGCTCCGCGGTGCCGTCGTACGCGTCCGTGACGCGCACCGTGACGCTGTGCGTGCCGACGTCGGACGCGGCGGGATGCCACTCCACGAGGCCGGTGTGCGGGTCGATCGTCATCCCCGCCGGCGCGAGGACCAGGGAGAACGCGTGGGCGTCGTCCGCCGGGTACGGGTCGGAGACCGCGACCTGGTACAGGAACGGCGCGCCCTCCCGGACCTCCGCGGCGGGCGTGCTCGTGAACACGGGGAGCGCGTTCACGGTCACCGCGAACACGTTGCTCAGGACGGGCGGGTGGGTGAGGATCCCGTCCGTGACCGCGACCTGGAACCGGGCCGTTCCGACCCAGCCCGGCCGCGCGGTGAAGTCGAGGTGGTGGCCGTCCGCCGCCAGGGTCGCATGGAGGTCGTCCGGACGCTCCTCGAACGCGACACCGAACCGGAGCATGCCGTGGTCGTCGGAGAAGTAGTTCCTCAGGTCGATGAGGCCCGCGCCCGAGGCGCCCTCGTTGAACACGGCGTCGGAGGGGACCGCCTGGATCGGCACGGGCGCGTTGTCCTCCTGCTCGAAGACGAGGAGGAACCGGGGCACGCGCGCGACGAGGTAGTTGTACGGGTACGCGCTGAACCGTCCGATCGCGATGCCCGTCGGGGTGCCGAGGCCGCCGCCCGTGTCCAGCCGGAATGTCGGGGCGGGGTCGAAGCCGCCGGTGAGCCGCTGGACGTACACCGCGAGCGGCGCGGCGGGAGGTGCGTCGTACGTCACGGCGGCAAGGTCCGGGCGGCCGTCGTCGTTGAGGTCGCCGAGGGCGAAGACGTCCGTGAGCGCGCCCGCGACCCTCGAGGAGAGGTTGAAGAGCGGGTTGGATGGCGTGCCCTCCTGGAAGTACACGGACACGTTGCCGACCCTCGCCCCGGGGTTCGTGTCCCCGAGGATCGCGTCCGGCCGCCCGTCCCCGTTCATGTCGCGGACGCACAGGGAGATGGAGCCGTCGGAGATCCCGGGGTTCGTCAGGACGTTCGGTTCAAGGTCGATCCCCAGGGGGCCCTGGAAGTACACCCGCATGTCGTTCGGCTTCGCGATGACGAGGTCCGGCCGCCCGTCCCCGTTCATGTCGGCCACGGCGACGCCGTGGAAGCCGGAGGTCATCGTCAGGTTCAGGGCGGCGGACGACGGCCACGCCCCGCTCGAGTTCTGGAACAGCACCTGGACGGAGGCCGGGGTCACGAGCGCGAGGTCCCGGCGTCCGTCGCCGTTGAGGTCTCCGACGGCGAGATCGCGCGCCCCCGGGCCCGGGACGTCCACGGGCCGGCCGTTGAAGCCTGCCGCGTCGCGGAAGTAGATCGTCGTCGTGTCGTTGCCGAGGGCGACGATGTCCGTCGTCCCGTTCCCGTCCATGTCCGCGAGGAGGATCTTCCGCGCGACGGAGCCCTGGACCGCGACCGGGGTGGAGGGCAGGCCCGCGTCCGTCTGGTAGAACACCATCAGCTGGCCGGAGCCCTCCGCCGCGACGACGTCCGGCCGGCCGTCCCCGTCGACGTCCCCGACGGCGATCGGGCCGGAGCCCGGCGCGGGGATCGAGCGGCCGTAGGTCGTCCGGGTGGGGAACCCGGACGCGGGGCCCGACAGGGCGGCGAGGACGAGGAGGACGAGGACCAGGACGAGGGGCGACGCCGAGAGGACGCGGGCTCGCCGGGTCATCGTGGGGCTCCCTTCCCGCCCCGTCGGGGCGGCGGGTTCCCATTCTTCCGGCCGCGATAAATACGCTGTGGTGCGGTTCTCGAATCCCTCATGCGGCCACGCCTCCCTTGCCGGCGAGCCGGAGGGCCTCGTCCGCGCACTTCGCGGCCGCGTCGAAGTCCCCGAGCTTCGTGAGGACGTAGCCCTTGTTCTCCCACGCCCCGCGGTACGAGCCGTCGATCACGAGGGCCCGCTCGTAGCACCGGAGCGCGTCCTCGAACTTCCCGAGTCGCGCGAGGGCGTTCCCCTTGTTGTTCCACGCGACCTCGTACCTCGGGTTCACCTTGATCGCGGAGTTGTAGCACCGCAGCGCGTCCACGGGCCGGGCCATCCGGACGAGGGCGTTCCCCTTGTTCACCCACGCGACCTCGTTCCTCGGGTTGATCTTCAGGGCCGTGTCGATGCACGCCATCGCCTCCTCGTACTGGCCGAGGACGACGAGGGCCGCGCCCTTGCTGTACCACGGCGCGTCGGAGCCCTTCGCGCCCGTCAGCCTCGTCGCGCGGTCGAGCTCCAGGATCGCGCCCCGGTAGTCCCGCCGCGCGGCCATCTCCTCCGCCCGCCGCACGCCCGCCGCGACGCGGGCGTCCACCCAGCGGGCCCGGAGGTGGAGGGCCGCGGACGCCGCGACCGCGGCCGCGAGGGCGACCCACGTCCCCGCGGAGACCGCGGGCGGACCGGTGGACCGGCCCACCGCCGTCACGGCGGAGAGGGCGACGAGGCCCGGAAGGGCCGCGAGCCACGGCACGTGCGCGGCGGGGAGGCCGCGGAACGGGGCCGCGCCCCCGGCGATCAGGGCCATCCCGAGGGTGAGGAGGGCGGCGTCGACCGCGTCGGGCACGACGGCCCCTCCCGCGTTGTGGAATGGGACCGCGAGGACCGCGAGGCCCCCGACCGCGGCGATCGCGAACCCGCGGCGGTGCTGCCGGACCGGGGTCGGGTCGACGAGGACGAGGGCGAACGCCGCCGCGAACAGGGAACCGAACGCGGCGAGGATCGACCACCCGCCGACCTCGGACGGGCTCGTCGCGACGTACGCGGTGGGGGCGAACGCGACGAGGGTCGCCACGAGGACGACCTGGCGCAGCCGCTCCGCGGGGGACCGGCGGGCGCGGCGGGGCGCGACGAGCTTCGTGAGGTGGAGCGCTGCGGCGGGCCGGGCGGGAGGCGGCCGGGCGGGGGGCGCCTCGGGAATCTCCTCCGGCACCTCTTCCGGCGGGACCTCCTCCGGGGCGAGCTCCTCGGCGAGCTGGTCGAGGTCCGCGGCGACCCGTTCCGCCTCCGCCTCGGGCTTCGCGGCCTCGAGGAGCCGCTCCAGCCCCTCCTCCACCTCCTCGCCCGCCTCTGCGGGTGCCGGGACTTCGTGCAGGGGCCGCCCGCATGCGTCGCAGGCCTCCTGGTCCTCGAGGACGGGCGCGCCGCAGTTCGCGCACAGGACCATCGTGGGCTCGGGCCCGCCGGGCTCCTCCGCGATGTCCGCCCCGCACGCGGGACACACGAGCGCGACGGCGGGGACGGTCTCCCCGCACGCCGGGCACGCCTTCGTCTCCTCGCCCTTGAGGAACGTCTCGAGGTCCGGGGCCTCCTCCTCGAGGACCGCCCCGCACCGCCCGCACACCTTGTCCGCGCTCGAGACGAACGCCCCGCACTCCGTGCACAGGTACAGGACCGCGGACGACGGGGCCCTGAGCACGTCGTCCACGGACCGGCCCCCGAGGTCCGCCGGGGAGCGGACGCCGGACCGCGCGAGCTCGCTCGCCTTCGCGGAGTCGATCCCGAGGGCCCGCATCAGCCCGCGGAGCGCGGGCTCGGACACGGTGGCCCCGCAGTTCGGGCAGGACTCCGCTTCCCTCGGGAGCTCCTCGCCGCAGAGCGGGCAGGGGACGCCCGGTCGCTCCGGCATGCCCGCGAACGATTTCTCCGGACGGACTTAAAGGTATGCGAGCCAGTCTTTATGGTCGGAGGCGGGGTTCGCTCGCCGTTGGCCGACGAGCAGCTCCGCCTGATGATCGCCCTCGCCATCGGGATCGGCCCCGCCCTCCTGATGATGTGGCTCTCCCTCCGGAGGTTCGACTACCCCCTCGCGCCGAAGGCCCTGTTCGACGACCGCCGGGTGTTCTTCGCCCTCGCCGTCGGCCTGGGGTTCGGCGTGTTCGCGAGCGCCCTCACCGTGCTCGTGGCGTCGTCCGGGATCGGCCTCATCCTCACCCTCCTCGCGATCGCCCTGTTCGAGTCGAGCTTCCTCCTGGCGTACCTGAACCGCCGCGGCTACCGAGGCCGGTTCGACACGACGTTCTACGGCGCGTCCCTCGGCGTCGGCGTGTCCGCGACCCTCGGGATGGCGACCGTGTACACCCAGAACCCGGAGATTGCGGGCCGGCCGGACTGGTTCGCGTTCCTCGTGCCGTTCTCCCTGTCCACGTCCCTCGCCCTCGCGTCCGTGGGCTCCCTGATCGGCTACGGGACGGCGCACGGGCAGGTCCTGCGGTACTTCACGCGGGCGTACCTCGTGCGGGCGTCCCACCTCCTGATCCTGGCGTTCTTCATCATCGGAGGCGGGGACCCGGGCTTCAGCGTGGCCCTCAGCGTGATCTCCCTCGTCGCCTCCGTCGTGTTCGCGGGGGTCGTGTACGCGTTCGTGTACCGCGAGATCCTGCCGGAGACCCTCCCCAGGGACCTTCGGCGGACCCTGCGGCGGTGGCCGGGGAAGGCCGTGAAGGCGAAGAAGCCGGCGAAAGGGTCGGACTGACCGTTCCGGCGTCCAGTTAACATGTTAACTGTTTTCCGGGAGGCGCGGATGGAGCGCGATGGCCCCGGCTCCCTCCCGCCCCGTCGATCGAGTCAGCATAACATGTTAACTGTTTCCGCGCCCGCCGGATCTACGACACCCGTCCTCGCGGTGGCCTCTTCGCCTCCCGACCTCCCGTTTCCCAGCATAACATGTTAACTGTTTTTCCGCGTCACACCGCGGGCGCCACGGCCCGGTAGTACCCTTCCCGCGGCTCGTACACGACGTTCGCATGGAGGAGCTCGTCGAGGGCCTCCTCCACATCGTCGATGCCGAGCCCGAGGAGCACGGCCCGGAGGTCGTCATAGGAGAAGACCTCGAGTTCCCTCGTGAGCTCCGTCGCCGCCGCGCGGACCCGGTGCGCGCGGTCCCCCGCCTTCGCCGCGAGCGCGACGACCCGCTGGTGGACGTCCCGGCTCGGCCTCCGGCGGCGGGGCGCGGACGCCCGCTCGACGATCCCGAGGCCGCCGCCGAGCTCCGCGTTCGCCCGCTGCACCGCCTCGATCAGCTCCCGCGACGTCCCGACCTGGACCTTCACCCTCGAGGGAACGACGCGGATCTCGAGCCCGCACGGGCACGTCGTCGTCTTCCGCCCGAGGTCGACCCCCTTCGCGCGGCGGCAGCGTGGGCACACGACCACGCCGTACATCCGCTCACACCAGGAACACGAGGGCCGCGAGGCAGGCGCCGTAGTGGTCCATCGGGATGCTGAGCTCCTCGATCTTGTACTCGAGCTTCCGGAACTTGATCCCGCGGAGCTTCGCCATCTCCCCCATCTTCCACTCCAGGACCTCCCGCAGCGCGCGGCCCGTCCCGTGCATGTGCCCCTCCGCGACGTACCCGCCGAACCCGTCGTCCCGGAATCCGTACACAATCCCCGCGCTGATCATCTCCCCCTCGCCCCCGCGCTGCTGCGCGAGGACGCAGTGCGTGATCGCGCCCATCGCGAGCTCCTGCCGCTTCACCTGCCGGATGTTCACGGGGAGCACGCTGGACACGTACACGAGGTTCTGCTCGGAGAGGCGCGCGTCGAGGAGGGCCGCGTCGAAGGCGTTCAGGTCGGAGACCTTGGACACCGCCATGCCGGAGGTGACGAAGAAGCGGGTCGGGATCGGTAGCATCGGAGGCGCGCGTAGTGCGGCCCGCGCTTAAGAGTTTGCGCCGCGGCTCCCGTCGAGGGGCTTGCGCATCGCGAACGCGTCCTCGCCCCACGAGTAGTACCGCGGGAGCACGCCCTCCGTGCGGTACCCGTGGGAGCGGTACATCGCGATCGCGGCGTCGTTCCTCGTGGACACCTCGAGCCGCGCGACCGTCGCGCCCCGCTCCATGGAGACCCGCTCCGCGGCGGCGAGCAGGTGCCGCCCGATCCCGTTCCGCCGGCGGTCCGGGTGGACCGCGATGGACAGGATGCGGGACTGCCCGTTCTCCAGGAGGACCATCACGGAGCCCTCGACGTCGCCCCCGTCCACCCACACGAGGGTCGCGGCCCTCGGGTTCTCCAGGATCCACCGCAGGAACTCCGGGCGGTACGGGTGCTCGCGGAAGCACAGGGCCTCGAGCCTCTCGAGGGCGGGCAGATCGCGGACGTCCGCGTAGCGGAGCACGGGGATGGGATGGCGGGCGGCGGTATTTGGTCTTGGCGCGGGGGCCTCCGGGGCCGGGCCCGCCATCTCGAAACGATAATCTAGCGGGCGGAGCTTGCCGACGCGTGCCTTCGATCGCGGACGTCCTGGCGGGGAAGCTCACGGGCCGCGAGGTCGAGCTGAGGGGCTGGATCTACCGCACCCGCACGGTCGGCGGCAAGGTCTTCGTCGTGATGCGGGACGCGACCGGCGTCCTCCAGGTCACGATCACGAAGGGCGAGGTCCGCCCGGAGGCGTTCGAGGCCGCGGCGAAGGCCCTGATCGAGTCCTCCGTCCAGGCCAAGGGCACCATCGTCCAGGACAAGCGCGCCCCGGGCGGGGTCGAGGTCCGCGCGAAGGACTTCACAGTGGTCCAGTTCGCGGAGAAGTACCCGATCACGGAGGACCAGAGCGAGGAGTTCCTCCTCGACGTCCGCCACCTATGGGTCCGGTCCCAGCGGATGACGCAGATCTTCCGCGTCCGGCACAGCGTCCTCGGCGCGGTCCACGCGTACTTCCGGGACAAGGGGTTCTGGCAGGTCGACCCGCCGATGATCACGCCCGCGGGGAGCGAGGGCGGCTCCACCCTGTTCGAGATGGACTACTTCGGGCGGAAGGCGTACCTCACGCAGTCCTGGCAGCTCTACGCGGAGGCGCTCGTCCTCGCGATGGAGAAGGTGTACTACGTGGGCCCGTCGTTCCGCGCGGAGAAGTCCCGCACGACCCGCCACCTCACGGAGTACTGGCACGCGGAGATGGAGGAGGCGTGGGCCGGGATGGACGAGGCGATCGCGCACGCGGAGGGCGTGATCAGCGCCGCGTGCCGCCGGGTCGCGGAGGAGCGCCCCGCCGAGGTCACGGCCCTGGGCCGCACGCCGGAGTTCCTGAGGGCGGTGACCCCGCCCTTCGAGCGCATCCGGTACGACGAGGCCCTGAAGGTCCTGAAGGCCAAGGGGATGGAGCTCGAGTGGGGGCGGGACCTCCGCACGTTCGAGGAGCGCGCGCTCACGGAGGGGAAGGCGAAGCCCGTCGTCGTGACGCACTACCCAAAGGTCTCCCAGGCGTTCTACAAGCGGCGGGACCCCGCGGACCCGAGGTGCGTGCTCGCGTTCGACGTGATCGCGGGGGACGACGTCGGGGAGATCGTGGGCGGCTCGGAGCGGGAGACGGACCTCGACGTGCTCACGAAGAGCCTCGTCGAGCAGGGGGAGGACCCGAGGGCGTACGACTGGTACCTCGACACCCGGCGGTACGGGAGCGTGCCCCACGCGGGCTTCGGCATGGGCGTCGAGCGGCTGATCCAGTGGATCTGCAAGCTCGAGCACATCCGGGACGCGATCCCGTTCCCGAGGACGCCGGCGCGGTTCTCCCCGTGACTCACGCGCACGGCTGCGGGGGCTGCACGGTCACCGCGGTCACGCCGAGGCTCGTCACGGTGTACCGCTCCGTGACGTGCCACGTGTCCGCGCCGATCGTCACGGGGACCGTGTACGTGCCCTGGAAGATATGGCCCGCCGCGTACTCCCTTCCGCTCTGTACCATCGTGGAGTTCCGTTCCTCCAGGGTGAACAGGACCGTCGCGTTGTCGACCGCGGAGAGGATGTCCAGCCTCGGGCTGCCGCCGCGGAAGAAGAACACGGCCACCCCGCCGCCGGTCGTCGGGAAGACGCGGTCCGTGCGGTACTCGACGTACAGGACGCCCGTCGCGTCCGCGGGGACGAGGCCGGAGTCCACGATCAGGGCCCCGGACTGAGCCCACAGGGCGGGCGCGCAGTGGGGCCCGAGGTCCGCGGGGACCGCGCCGTCGGGCGCGTCTGTCGAGAGCACGTCCGTGGCCCGGAGGACGAGGTACCGCCTCTGGAACGCGTCCCGAAGCGTGCCCATCACGGCGAACGTGACGACCGCGAAGAGGGACGCCGCGACGACGAGGGCGATGACGACCTTCGTTCCCCGCTGCATCCGGTCCGCCCTGAGGCGGTCCGCGGCTTAGGCTTTCCGCTTTCCGCGACCGCACGCTTTTATCGCCCGCGCGGGTTTGGCGGTGCGGAGGACCCGCCACGACGGACCCGCTCGAACGGCTCGCGGACGAGCACGCGGAGTTCGTGGAGAAGCTGACGGAGTTCGAGGCGACCCTCGACGATATGATGGCGGCTCACCAGGCCTCCGACGGGGACATCGATCTCCTGGGCGAGGCGGTGCGGTTCCTCGAGGGGGAGCTGCTCCCGCACTTCGAGCGGGAGGAGCGGTTCCTCCTCCCGCCGCTGGAGGCCAGGGTCGGCCGCTTCGGCTCCCTCGTGGGCGTGATCGCGTACGAGCACGGCGAGGTGCGGCGGGAGGTCGGGAAGATCAAGGAGGGCCTCGCGGCGCTGAAGGCCGCGCGGGGCGGCCCGCAGGCCGCGGAGATCGAGGAGGTGAACCGCCATGGCATCTTCACCGTGCAATTCCTGTGGGACCACTTCCGCAAGGAGAAGCAGAGCCTCTTCCCGACCGCGCGGGAGGTCCTCACCGCGGACGAGCTGGAGGCCCTCGGTCGCTCCCTGGCAGGCCCGGCTACCGCTTCTGGGTCGGGCCCAGGACGTGCTCCGCGATGATCAGCTTCTGGATCTCGTTCGTCCCCTCGTACAGCCCGAGGATGCGGGCGTCCCGGTAGTACCGCTCGACGTCGAAGTCCCCGCTGAACCCGTACCCGCCGTGCATCTGGACCGCCCAGTCCGTGACCCGCTGGGCCATCTGCGCGCCGAAGAGCTTCGCCATGGAGACCTCCACGGTGTTGTCGAGACCGAGGTCCCGCAGGTGGGCCGCGCGGAGGGTGAGGAGGCGGGCCGCGTCGATCTCCACCGCGGACTGTGCGATCATCTCCCGGATCAGCTGGAAGTCGCCGATCGGCCGGCCGAACGCCTTGCGCTCCTTCACGAACTTCGTGGCGGCCTCGAGC